>WNGF01046518.1_pt1 | contig 14019 bp, 13 predicted proteins | sample 5400641 | NCBI WGS metagenome assembly WNGF01 (sample SAMN13153371, study PRJNA577476) | soil metagenome | isolation source: 80 cm soil or saprolite under grassland replicate 2 | place: USA:California | collected 2016-06-15
AGCGGCGTGCAGATCTCGCGTTCGCGATGGCGATCGCCGCCGGTCTCCTCTTCATCGGGCTCTTCGGCCCTCTCGAGCGTCGCCTCGAGATGGCGCACACCAACGACTTCTCAGGTTTCTGGGCCGCCGGACGCGCCGTGGACCTGGGCGTCGATCCGTACGACGCCGCGCAGTGGGGCCGCGTCGCGTCACAGGTGGGGTGGAGCGCGCCCACCTCCGACACCTCGGTCCCCAACTACCTCCCGTGGGCGATGCTGCTCCTGGCCGGCGTGGCCCTGTTGCCCCTCGACATCGCGGCCTGGGTATGGATGCTCGTCGGTCTCGCCGCGGCGACGATGGGGCTACGCGCGCTGCTCCGCGCGTACCTACCAGGCCGGGCACTGGAGCACGGCGCCTTCGGCGCCGCCCTCTTCCTCGGACAGCCCACCTACCACGCGCTCGTCCTCGGACAGTGGAGTCCGCTCCTCCTCGGCGCGCTCGCCGCGCTGGTCCTCGCGCTCCGCGCGTCGCGGCCGCTCCGGGCGGCGGTCGCGTCATTGCTCTTCCTCGCGAAGCCCCAGCTCTTCGTGTTCACGGCGGTCGGTCTCGCGCACGGTGCGCTGTCGGACCGCGTGTTTCGCCGCGCAGTGATGCTCGCCATCCTGCTCGCCGTGGCGGCCATCGCGATCGGCTGGCTGGCATTCCCCAATTGGCTCGGTCCGTGGCTCTCGGAGATTCCCGGCGCGCGCACCTCGCGATCGGCGGTGCTTCCGTCGGCCGGGAACGAGCTATTCGGCACGGTCGGGCGCGTGGCCGCGTACGCGCTCATCCTCGGCGGCGCCCTCCTCGCCATGCGCTTTCCCTCGGCGACCGACGCGTCCCTGGCGGTGTGGCTCAGCCTCTCCGTTGCGGGCGCGATCTACAGCTGGTCGTACGACCAGGTGCTCCTCCTGGTGCCGCTCGTGATCGCGGCGGGCGTCCTCGCGCGCCGCGGTGACACGCGGGCCGCGCGGGCTCTCGCGGTCGGGAGCGCGCTGACCTTCATGTTCGTATCGCCCGCGCTCTACCTCTTCGCCGTGAGCCGCCATGACGAGACCTTCAGTGTGGTCACCCCGCTCGTGGCGTTCGTCGCGATCGTCGCTCTGCTCTGGCGCGACGGCGCTATCGACGCAGGCGGAGCCAGAGGAGGAACGTCGGCCGGATGATGCTCCACCAGTCGAGGAACGGGCGGATCTTCGAATACGCGCCGCTCCTGGGATAGGTCTTCGATACCGCCACCTCGCTCACGCGATACCTGAGCGTGATCGCCTTGAAGTGGACGTAATACTCGAGCTCGTAGCGGTCGAGCCATGGCTGGTCGATGCGGATCCGGGGGTCATCGAACAGCGAGAGACGGTAGGCGCGAAAGCCGTTCGTCACGTCCGTGCCAGGAAAGCCGGTCATCAGGCGGAACGCGAGGCTGTACCCGCGGATCGCGAGATTGCGCGCGAGCGGCAGATTCTCGCGGGTCCCCCCGGGCAGGTAGCGTGACCCCTGCACGTAGTCGTCGCCGCCACGGAGGCGCGCGATCAGCCGCGGGGATTCGGCCGGATCGTCTTTGCCGTTCCCGGCCATCACGACGACCGCCCAGTGGCCGCGCTGACGGGCGGCGTGGATGCCCGCGCGGATCGCCGCCCCAGCACCGCGATGCGGAAGCCGCAGGACCGTCGCGCCGGCGCGCGCGGCGTGGCCCGGTCCGTCGTCGGTGCTGCCGTCGTCGCATACGAACGTCTCCGCGATCTCAGGGGGCACACGGCGGACGAGGTCCGCGATCGGGGCGCCCTCGTTGAATAGCGGCAAGATGGCCGCAACGGTCGCGGCGCTCACATGACTCCACCGCGTACTGGAACGATGGCGCCGAAGGACGCCTGGTCAGCACGCGACTTCACGCGGCAAGCCTAAGTCAGCGCGGCCCGATGTCGTACGCGATGATCGCGCTACCCGCACCGAGCTTCACCGTTGTGAGCGGACCGTCGCTGCGCGCGGCGAGCGACGCTGGCAGCGGATCGATGAGCGCGCCGAAGACCACGATCTCCGCAGGCGCCGTGATGCTCACCGGTCGTGCCGAACGCGAGAGCGCTTGCGGCTCGGACCCGTAGAAGAGCACGTGGAACTCGGGCAGGTAGTACTTCGCGAGAAGGTAATCGACCTGCGCCACGATGACGGTATCCGCGGGCGAAAACGTACGACGCGCGTATGCGGTGCGCTGGATGAGCGACCCGTCGTGACGTGCGATCGCGTTCCACGAGTAGGGCACATCCACGACCAGGAAGATGGCCGCGTTCACGACGGCGAGCACCGTGGCGAGCCCGAGGACCATCGCGCGCGCGGGCGGCACCGTCCGCACGAGCGCTGCGAAGGCGACGTAGAACGCCGGCAGGATCGATAGGAGATACCCCGGATCGCCGATGTGCACGAACACGTAGACGAGAGCAGCGGGCACAACCCACAGCATGAAGAACACGGATGTGCCGCTAGGTCGGCACATCCGTAATGCCGCGGCGATGACCGCGATGAACAACGCGGCGAAGCCGAGAAGTCCCCACCAGAGGCCGTACGCGATAAGGAGGAGGTTCCGCGCGAGCGCCGAGACGTCGCCGGATGCCGGAGAGAGCTCGCCGACACGGCCGGTCTGCCCCGTGACACTCGTTACATACGTTGCGAGGCCTCCCGACAGGACCACTGTCGGTACGGCCCACGCGACGCAGCCGAGCGTGACCGCGGCGAGAGCGAGTGCGCGGGTGCGCCAGGTCACCGGCCACAGCATCCATAGCCAGAGCGGGCCTGCAATCAACAACAGGTCCTGACGGAATCCCGCGGCGAGGCCAAAGGCGAGAGAGGCCATTGCGGTGGCGCGAACGCGCGCGCGAGCGCGGAGGAAGAGTGCAGCCAGCGCCACGCTGAGCAGACCAAGCAACGCATACGGCATCGCCACCTCGCCGTACGTCCACGCGAGCGGCGCCGCGGCGAACGCGAGCGACGCAACGAGGGCCGCGGGTCGCTCCGCGAAGCGGCGAGATAGCAAGTACACGACGGCTGCGGAGAGCGCCGAAGCGATGACGCTGACCAACACCAGCGCCGTGTTGCTGTCGCGGACGAGCAGTCGCAGCAGCGCCGCGGTCGCAACATAGAAGACGTACCCGGGCGGGTGGGGTCGCTGGCCGATCAAGTCGGCATCAACGTGGAAGCCCTGCTCCAGCGCATGCGCGTAGAGCACCGAGTCCCAGGCCCAGAGCAGACCCGCGGCGAACGGAGCGCGCGCGAACAACACGAGTGCGGCCAACGCCGTGGCGACAACGCGATCGTTCATGGTGCTCACGCGAAGCAACTCTATCGGCGCGTAGTCTTTGCCCTTGAGGAGGGCGAATGCCTGGGCTAGACGGCGCGCGCGTCCTGGTCACCGGCGCGACGGGCCTCATCGGATCCGTTCTCGTGCGTCGTTTGCTCGAGGCAGGAGCGGAGGTCCACATCTTGCTTTGCGGGCAACCGGAACCGGAGTCCGCGCTCACGCGGTCGGGCTTGATCGAGCGAATCACCCTTCACGTGTCGCGCGCTCGACGGCCTGCGTGCTGTCGTAGTCGCGTCCAGTGACAAGGCGTATGGCCGTGCGATCCAGCTTCCGTACTCGGAAGCGCATCCGATCGGTGGCGTGCACGAGCCGTACGAGGCGTCGAAGGCACTGACGGACATCGTTGCGCGCTCGTTCGCGCTCACGTACCGCCTGCCGGTACGTGTCACGCGCTGCGGCAACGTGTACGGCCCAGGCGACTGGAACTGGAGCCGGCTCATTCCCGGAACGATCCGCTCGTTGTTGCGCGGCGAGCGACCCGTGATCCGAAGCGACGGCACGCCTCTGCGCGACTTCGTGCATGTCGACGACGTCGCTGATGCCTATCTACGCCTCGCCGTCTGCGACGTCGAGGCGGGAGAGGCGTTCAACTTCTCGTCGGGCGAGCGTCTACGTGTGCTGGACGTCGTGGCCCTCATCCAAGAAGCTCTCGGTACGCGGTTCGAGCCGGACTTGCGATACGAAGCTACGGAAGAGATCCCTGAGCAATGGCTTGACGCGACGAAGGCACAGACTACGCTCGGCTGGCGCGCGCGGCGGCGTCTACGCGAATCGCTACCCGAGACGCTGGCCTGGTACCGTGAGCTCGTTTCGTGATCGACGGCGTGCGCATAGTGCCGTTACGGCAGCTGCGCGATGAGCGGGGCGCGATCTTTCACATGCTGCGCGCGGACGATCCCGCGTTCGAGGGCTTCGGCGAGATCTACTTCTCGTTCGTGCGACCGGGATGGGTGAAAGGCTGGCACCTGCACCGCGCCATGACGCTGAATTACGCGGTCCCGGTCGGACGCGTGCGCCTCGTCCTGTATGACGACCGCGACGGCTCGCCGACGCGCGGAGCGGTGCAGGAGATCGAGATGGGAGAGGATCAGTACGTGCGCGTGCGCGTCCCGGCCGGTGTCTGGAACGGTTTTCGCGGAGAGAGCGAGAGCGACGCGATGGTCGCGAACTGTGCCACCCTGCCGCACGAACCCAACGAGATCGTACGCATCGCGCCGGACGATCCGCGTGTGCCGTACAAGTGGCCTCGCGACGAGATAGATCAGGTGCGCGGGGGATGAGAGTCGCGATCCTCTGCGGTGGTCTGGGCACGCGTTTGCGCGAGGAGACCGAGTACCGACCGAAGCCGATGGTCGAGATCGGGGGCCGCCCGGTCCTCTGGCACATCATGCGTCACTACGCACGCCATGGCCTGACCGACTTCGTTCTCTGTCTTGGCTACAAGGGCGACGTGATCCGTGACTGGATCGTCGACTACCGCGCGCGCAACGGCGACGCGCGTGTCGACGTCGGCGCACAGCGCATCGAGTATCTCGATCCACTGCCCGAGGAGGAGCGCTGGGTCGTGACACTCGCGGAGACGGGTCCAGAGACGCCGACCGGAGGTCGCATCATCAGAGCGGCGAAATATCTCACCGACGGGACGTTCATGGTCACCTACGGCGACGGTCTATCGAATGTCGACCTGCGCCGGCTGCTTACGTTCCATCGCGATCGTCGCAAGCTCGTGACCGTCACGGGCGTGCGGCCATTCACGCGTTTTGGCGAGCTTCGCGTGCGGGACGGCGTCGCGACCGGCTTCCGCGAGAAGCCGCAACTTGAGGAAGGTTGGGTGAACGGCGGCTTCTTCGTCATGGAGACCGAAGCGCTCCGTTATCTGACGCCCGATTCGACGCTCGAGGCGGAACCACTCGAGCGGCTCGCCGCGGATGGTCAACTCGCGGTCTTCGAGCACGAGGGCTACTGGGCCGCGATGGACACGTACCGGGAAGCGCAAAAGCTGAACGACGAGTGGGCTTCCGGGCACCCCGGGTGGCTGGGAGCGCCGCCGGCAAAGTGAAGTACCTCATCATCGGTGCGTCCGGCCTGGTCGGGTCTGCCCTCCTGCGCGCGACAGGCGATGCGGTCGGCACGTACCGCACACGGCAGCGGCCTGGCCTTCGCCACCTGGATGCTGCGGATTCCGGGGCGCTGCGACGGCTCCTCGACGATGTCCGTCCCGATCTCGTGTTGTTTCCCGCAGCCGAACCGAACGTGGAATGGTGCGAAGCGCATCCAGCTGAGGCCGAGCGGCGCAACCTCGATCCTCTCCGCGCGGTGCTGGCCGCAACGCCGAAGGTCATCGCCTTCTCCAGCGATTACGTCTTCGACGGTCATGGCGGTCCATATGCGGAAGATTCCGCACGGGCCCCGCTCTCGGTCTACGGCAGGATCAAGCTGTTCTTGGAGGAGGAGACAATCGCTTCGGGTGGTGCCGTGATCCGAACCACCGGCGTGTTCGGCGTGGAGCCCGAAGCGCGTAATTACGTTCAGCGTGTCGTGGAAACGTTACGCCGGCACGAAGAGATCCTGGCACCGAGTGATCAGCTTGCGACACCGACCTACGCGGAGGACCTCGCGCGGGCGACCCTGCGCATCGCGGCGCGCGACCCGACGGGACTTTGGCATGTGGCGGGTCCGGAGCTCGTGTCGCGTGACGAGTTGGCACGTCGAACGGCCCGCGCCTTCGGACTCGACGCGGGTCTCGTGCGTGGAGCACCCACATCGGCGCTGGGCCAACGCGCCGCGCGGCCCTTGCGCGGGGGACTCATCTGCTCGCGATACGAGGCGCAATTCGGCGAGCCGCCCGGTCGCGCTCTGGACAAGGCGCTGGTGGCGGTCCGAGACTCGCTGGTCGCGCGCGCGACGTGAGCGAAGAGAAGCTCCGCAGCGAGATCGACCGGCTGGTCGGTGACCTTGTGCGGGAGCGTCTGCGCGAGCGCGAGTTCGTGCCCGGACAGACGACGGTCGGCTACGCCGGTCGCATCTTCGACGAGCGCGAAGTTCGCGCGCTCGTGCGCAGCGCGCTCGACTTCTGGCTTACCGCGGGACCCGAGGCGGGGGCGTTCGAGAGTGAGCTCGCAAAGGCAGCAGGGAGCAAGTACGCGCTCCTCGTCAACTCGGGGTCGTCGGCGAACCTCTGCGCGGTCTCGGCGCTCGGTTCCCACAAGCTGAAGCGGCCGCTCCAAGCGGGCGACGAGATCATCACCACCGCGGCTGGGTTTCCGATCGAGCTAGGGACGTACGACGTGTCGGTCGATCGCGTCCGGAAGGCGATCTCGGAGCGGACGCGCGCCGTGGTCCTCGCGCACACGATGGGCTTCCCGTTCGACGCGCCCGCGATCGCGGCCCTCTGCGCGGAGCACGACCTCTTCCTCGTCGAGGACTGCTGCGACGCGCTCGGCGCGACGATCGGCGGCAAGCCCGTCGGCACGTTCGGCCACCTCGCGACGACGTCGTTCTATCCCGCTCACCAGATCACCACCGGCGAAGGTGGCGCCGTGCTCACGAACAGCGGGAAGCTCAACTGGATCGCCCGTTCCTTCCGCGACTGGGGACGCGACTGCTGGTGCGAGCCAGGTGAGGACGACGTGTGCCGCAAACGGTTTGGCTATCAGCTCGGCATGCTGCCGTTCGGCTTCGACCACAAGTACATCTACACGCACGTCGGCTACAACCTGAAGGCCCTCGATCTGCAAGCCGCGATCGGGCGTGAGCAGCTGAAGAAGCTGCCGGATTTCGTTGCCGCGCGGCGGCGGAACTGGCGCGCGATGCGGGAACATCTGACGCGCTACGAGCGGTTCTTCGTACTCCCCTCGGCACGGGAAGGAACGGAGCCGTCGCCGTTCGGGTTCGTCCTCACCGTTCGCCCGGACGCGCCGTTCACGAAGGACGCGCTCACTGCGTTCCTCGAGGGCCGGAAGATCCAGACCCGCGGACTCTTCGCCGGAAACCTGCTGCGGCACCCCGCCTACCTCGAGCTGCGGCATCGCGTCGTGGGTGGGCTCGAGAACGCCGATGCGATCACCGAGCGCACGTTCTTCGTGGGCGTCTATCCCGGCATCGACGAGGCGCGTCGGTCCTACATCCTCGCGACGTTCGACGACTTCATCGCGCCCTTCATGCGCGCCTGAACGCGGCGCCCGCCGAGCAGCGCGAACGCGATGATGATGAGCGTCAGGCTCAGCAGCTCCACCGTCATCGCGGCCGGCGGCTCGAGGATCAGGCGCGCGAAGAGGAACTGCCACTGCGCGTTGCCCCAATCCCAGAGGCGCTGCGTCGAGTACGTGATATCGGGCTGGGCGTCCCAGTGCAGGCCCCGCCAGTAGAAATAGTTCAATCCGGCGCCGATCGCCTGGAGCAGCACGGACCAGCCAATCGCGACGGCGAGCGCGGCCCGCGCGACGGCCGACGTGAGCCAGCCGCGGCGGAACGCGTCCGCGACGCCAAGCACGTAGAGCGGCGCGGGATCGCTCAGGTAACGATTGCCGTATGACCAACCCGCCCACCACTCGGCGTAGGAGCCGAACAGCACGATGATCGCCGCGACCGCAAGCGACCCGAACCGAAGTGTCCAGCGAACGTGATCGCCGGGGCCGCGCCACGAGAACGCGAGCGCCGCGAGTCCCAGCGCGATCCACGGTCCGTAGACGAGCAGGCCGCGGCTCGGCGAGAACAGAAGACCGGCCGTACCGGTGAGCAGATCGCCCGGCAGGAACGGACCGCGGCCGACCTCGAACGGCGATCCATACGCGAGCCAGTCGAACGTCACGAGGAACGCCGCTGCGGGAACGCCCCACAGGACGTAGCGGAGCGCCACGCGGCTATCGACGCGCGCGAGCGTGGCAAGCAGGGCGGCCGCGACGAAGGCGTTCGTCGGTCTCACCGCGACCGCGGCCCCCGCGAAGAGCCCGGCGTACGCGGCGGCACGCGGAGCCGACGGTGCGCGCGACACGAGCGCCAGAGCGATCGCCGTCAGCATGAGCGTCGGCGCGTGCTCCCAGTACACCTGGCTCGCGACCGCGAACGCGTACGTGCCGAATGCATACGCGAGAGAGAGATATGTCGCGACTCGCGCGTCCACCACCGTGCGAAGCGCGACATAGACCGCCCCTACCGAGATCGCGACATAGAGCGAGGCGGCAAGCTTCGAGAGCACGCCCACCGCCCCGAGCGAGATCGGCTCGACGCCGAGCGCGGTCCCCGCGAGCGCGAACGGAACGAAGAGGGCGGTGTTCCCGGGGAGATATGGCGCGTAGCGATGCCCGCCGATGTCGCGCCAGAAGTAGACCAGCGGCGGTTGCTGGTCGCCGTATTCGTCGAGGTCCACGTTCCCCTCACGCACCACGCTGTACGCCGCGTACACGTGGGCGCTCGCGTCGCCCGAGACGGGTACCTGCAGCGTCGACCAGTAGCCGACGAACGCGAGGAGCGCGACCGCCGCGACGCGCGACGCGTCAGTGATCACGCGTCTGCAGGTCGATGGCCGAGAGGAATCGAGTGCACGGAGGGTCCGATCGACCGGCTGGATGCGAAGGGCGACGGCGAGTGTCTTCGCGTAGAGGCCGATCGCGATGGTCTGGAACCCGACCAGCGCGAGGAGTAAGCCAAGCACCATGAAATGGATGTCGAGGTAGTAGCCCGCGATGCGCAGCGGCCCGGGCGCGAGCGCGACGAGAAGCGCGACGCCGAGCGTGAAGAGGACGGCGCCGGGCCACACGAAGAGATGCGTCGGGCTGTAGAGAAAGAGGAAACGCAGATGCCGCCAGCCGTCACGAAGCGTGTGCAGCTTCGATCGGCCCGCGCGCACGCGATAGTTCACTGGGACCTCGCCGATGCACAAGCCGGCGCGCGCGGCGTTCACGATCATCTCGCTCGCGAACTCCATTCCCTGCATCCGTAGCTGCATGCGCTCGAGCGCCTCGCGCTTGAACGCGCGCATCCCGCAGTGAGCGTCGTCGACGCCCGTGCCGTAGAGCACGTTGAGCAGACCGGACAGGATGGGGCTGCCGAAACGGTGCAGCGCCGGCATGGCGCCCGCCTCCATGTGCCCTTTGAAACGCGATCCCATGACGAGGTCGTCACCGCCCCCGATGCGCGCGAGGAACGCCGGCAGGGCCGACAGGTCATAGGTGTTGTCCGCGTCGGCCATGACGATCACGTCGCCGGTCGCCGCGCGGAACCCGGCGAGATACGCGGCGCCGTACCCGCGCCTGCGTTCGTGCACCACGCGCGCGCCGGCGGCGCGCGCGACCTCGGCGCTGCTATCGGTCGAGCCGTTATCGACGACGAGCACCTCGCCGCTCGCTCCGGCTGACGCCAGTGCGGCGGCCGCCTCGCGGACGACGTCGCCGACGCTGTCCGCCTCGTTGAGGCAGGGAAGTACGACGCTCACGCTCCGTGTCGTCATCGCTAGTAGCGCAGCCCCTTGCGCCTACGCAAGAGATTGGCGAGCAGGGCCATGGACTCCTTCACATGCGAGCCGCCCAGCCACAGAGCGCGGATCGGTGCGCTCGCGCGGGGTGCTTCGTGCTTGAGATAGAAGTTACGCAGGCTCCGGTAGTACGCACGGATCATTGCTACGCTGCTGCCCGACGAGCTCCCTGACTTCTGCCGCATCGCTGAGGCCGATGGCACGAAGCGCACACGCCATCCCCGCTCGCGCGCGCGAATGCACCAGTCGACGTCCTCGCAGTAAAGAAAGAAGCGCTCCGAGTCGAGCGCACCGACGTCGTCGAGCGCAGCTCGACGGAACACCAGGCAAGCGCCGCTCACGTGGTCGACGTCGATCGCGGGGCCGGGCTCGTGTGGGCCGTAGTAACGCTCGACCTCGGCCCGGAACATCGGCAGACGCGATAGCCCGAGCAGCAGGACCGCGGCCGTCAGCGGTCGAGGACGGAACAGGCCGTGCCGCTGAACGCTGCCGTTCGGATTGAGGATCAGCGGTGCGACCGCCGCGACGCGCGGATCCTCGTCCAGCGCCTTCACGAGCGCCGCCAGAGAGCCTGGTTTGAGCACGGTACCGGCGGTCATGACGCAGACCGCTGACGCGTGTGTCAGCGCGATGCCTTGATTGACGCCGCCCGCAAAGCCGCGGCCAGGCTCGTTTCGCACGACGCGCGCGCGAGGACGAGCTTGAGCGATGGCCGCGCTCGTGCCGTCCGTCGAGGCGTTGTCGACGACCACGACGTCCGCGTCGGTACTGGGCCACTCGCGCTCGACGGCGTCGAGCGTGGCCAGGGCGCGGTCACGCGCCTCGTGCGTGATCACCACGAATGCTACGTCGGCGGGCACGGCTGAACGCTAGCATCGCGACCGATGCGGTCGCTGGCCGTCGCGCTCGGCGCGTGCGTCGTGGCCACGATTGCGCTCGCGGCCATTGGCTGGCCGTACGAGTATTACTACCGGCACTCCGACTTCATGAGCTTCTACCTCGGCTCGCGCTCGATCATCGAGGGGATCGATCCATATGACGCGGACGCGTGGCGTGCGATGCACGTCGCCGTCGGCACGAGCGGGCACTCGTTGATACCGAACCGAACCGGCTACGGCTACCCGCTCACGACCGCCGTGCTCGCGCTGCCGTTCGCGCTCTTGCCACCGGCTGTCGCCGCCGCGTCGTGGTTCGTCGCTCAGATCGCGCTCGCCGGCGCTGGCCTTGCCGCGCTCGCGCGACGGCTCTTTCCCGCGACGATGGGTCGCGATATGCCGGTCCTCGTCGCGATGGCCGCCGCGTCCCAACCCGCGGCCACACTCGCGTTCGCCGGGAACGTCGGTGGCTTCCTGCTCGCGATCGCCGCGTTCACCGCGGCGTTTCTCGCCGACCGGCGCTACGCGGCGGCGGGAGCCGTCGCGGGCCTGGCGCTCCTGAAGCCTCATCCTTTCCTGCTCGCCGCGCCGCTCGTATTCCTCCTGTTGCCCGATCGCGCGCGATGGCGATTCCTCGGCGGCGCGGCCGTCGTGAGCGCGTCCGTCGTCGCGATCTCCCTCGCGCTACGGCCGGAGTGGATCCTCGGTTGGCTCAATAGCGCGATCCGGTTGCAGGCCATCAACCAAGACCGCGCGAACGCCTGGGGGCCGACGCCGCACGACGCGCGCTGGCTCGGATGGATCCTCCTTGCGCTGTTCGCCGTCGTATTCCTGGTCTGGCTGCGCTGGCGTCGCCCGACCGGCCCGGCGCTCATCGCCGGCGTGCTTCCCCTGTCGCTCTTCGCAGCGCCATACGTGTGGAGCTACGACCACTCCGTGCTCTTCGTGACCGCCGCGGTCTGCGTTGCCGCGATCGCTCCCTTGGCCGATCGGGTGCGGGCCGGCCGCATGGCGATCGTCGCTGCTGTCTTCGTTCTCTTGCCGTGGCTGCTCTACGTCCTGTCTTTCCGGCTCGAGGGCGAGGAGCCGATGACGGCCCTCGTTCCAGTCGTGGCGTTGGCGGCGCTTGCCTACCTAGGCGGCACTACGCGAGGCGAGAGCGTCAATGGACGGGACCCTCCGCGGCTCGGGTGGCAGCGCGGCGTCGCGCCATGAGTCGTTGTATCTGACGACCTTCATCAGTAGCCAACTGACGACGACGGCGCCGGTCAGCGTCAGACGCGCCGGGCGCCCGCGCGAGGCGAGCGCGCGATCGAGCGTGCTGGCGAGGACCGGCAGCGCGGTGACGAGAGCCAGAACGGCAGCGGCGCGAGCAGTACGTACGGTACCGCTGTGAGCGGCGCGTACTGGTATTCGCCCAGCGGACGGAAGGTGGCCCGGGCACGGGCGGGTACAGCTTTTGTCCATCGAGCGGTACTCCGGCCGACCACACGCGATGGTTACTGTCCGCCGCGACCCTGTCCGCATGGCGCGAGCGAGCCTATGGGCCGAGGCCGTAGCCTCCGCGGTCATGACGGTACCAGGCATGGAACGCCGTTCGGATCCTCGTCGTGGGCTCGTCCTTCGTGTCGGTCTCGTCCTTACCGCGACTGGCGTCGCATCCGCCGTGCTGGACCGGCGCGAGCTCGCGGGCGGCCCCGCGGACGTTGCCGTCGGTCTTGGCTTCGGAGTCTTCGCGATCCTCATTCTCCTTGCGACGTTCCGGCGGCCGCCGCGAGGCGCCGAATGGGTCGCTATCGTGCTCGCGGCGATCGTCTATGTCGGCGCGGCGCTCGCCCTCGGGGGCGGTCGCGTCGGCATGGCCGCGTTCGTCGCCGCCGCGGTCCTGGTCATGTCGCGCACCGCCCAGCACCTGGCGACCGTCGCATACACGGCGGCCGTCCTTGTGGATCCATCGCCAGTCCATCCGTCGGTCCGCCTGCGGCGGGTCGGCTACGGGATCCTCGCCATCGCCACGACGGCGACCGTCGTCGATCGTCATATCAGCGTTGCGTCACCAGGTCTCGCGCCAGATGACTTGCTTGCGATCGTGAGCGCCGCGGCGCTGGCCGCGCTCGCGCACGCGCCGGCGAGGTCTTCCGTGCGTGACGCGGGCGCCACCGGCCTGGTGCTCGCGACCTTCGTCCTGACCGGTATGGTGCTGATCCTCGGCGCGCCATATCGCGCGGATGCGGTCGTCGCGCCACACCGCGCAGCGCAGATCCTGATCTCGGGCAGCGATCCGTACCGCAGCTTCGATCTTCCGGAAGCGCTCTCGCGATTCGGGCTCATCCCGCAGCTCGCTACCCACCTCGAGAACGGTGACGTCGTCCACGCGTACAACTACCCGGCGTTCTCCTTCCTCGTCGTCGCCCCGTTCGTCGCGGCGGGTGTTCCGGACATCCGTTGGATCTATCTCGCGGAGCTCTTCCTCATCGCACTTCTCGTGACGCGCAACCTGCGGATGTCGTGGCGTCCGATGGGCCTGGCGTCCATCGTCGGAAATGGCGTCATCGTGCGACAGCACGTCCTCGCGGGTATCGATCCAACGTGGATCCTGCTCATCCTCGGAAGCTGGCTCGCGATGCACCGGCGCTGGTGGTCGCCGGTGTTCATCGGCCTGGCCGTGGCATCGAGGCAGACAGCGTGGTTCGTGACGCCCTTCTACCTCATCGTGGTGTGGCGGCGATGGGGACGCGGGGAGGCTCTCCGCCGCGCGCTCGTCTCGGGAGTCGTCGCACTCGCGGTGAACGCACCATTCCTCGTGGACGCGCCGGCGGAGTTCATCGGCGGGATCGCCCTCCCCCTGCTCGCTCCGCTCGAGCCCGATGGGGTCGGCGCCGTCCGGTTCGCCATCGGCGGGCTCGTTCCGCTCCTTCCGCGCGCCGCGTACGGGGTCTTGGCGCTCGCGGCATTCGCCGCTTTCGCCGTGCTCTTCGTCCGTTGGCCGCGTGCTGTGAAGAGCGCACCGCTGGTGTGGCCCTTCCTACCGCTGTACCTGGCCTGGCGCTCGCTACAGAACTACTTCTCGTTCCTTCCTGTCTTCGCGCTGGTCGCGGACGATGAGCTGCGCGTGGAGGGTGCGGCCCCACCCGACTAGGGGAGGACTTTGGACCCATCCCCACCAGACCGATACCGCTCCCGCGTACCGACACCTATCGTGGCCACGGGATGAGGCGGTTCTTTCCGCGCGACGTTCTGCTGTTCGCGCGCCTGGTGGCGCTGGGCGGTGCGCTCGCGTGGGTCGGCCTTGGGGGCTACGCCGT
>WNGF01006831.1_pt1 | contig 14018 bp, 12 predicted proteins | sample 5400641 | NCBI WGS metagenome assembly WNGF01 (sample SAMN13153371, study PRJNA577476) | soil metagenome | isolation source: 80 cm soil or saprolite under grassland replicate 2 | place: USA:California | collected 2016-06-15
CCTGCAGCACACTGGATTGGATCCGAGGCGCCGGCACAGCGGGCCGAGGCACAAGGAGGACCAGTGTCCACAACTCATAAAGCGACGTTCGGAGCGGGCTGCTTCTGGGGCGTCGAGGCGACGTTCCGGCGAGTGCCGGGCGTGGTATCGACCTCCGTCGGATATCTGGGAGGTAGCCTCCCAAACCCGACCTACGAGGATGTCTGCACCGACAGGACCGGGCACGCCGAAGTGGTCGAGGTGGAGTACGACCCGTCAAAGGCGGCTTACGACGATCTCCTAACTGTCTTCTGGGAGAGCCACGATCCCACGACGCTCAACCGGCAGGGCCCGGATGTAGGCACCCAGTACCGATCGGCGATCTTCTTTCACACGCCCGAACAGGAGGCCGCTGCCCGAGCGTCGAAGGAGAAGCTCGAGCGGTCGGGGAAATTCGGCAGGCCGATCGTGACCGAGATCACGCCCGCGTCGGCTTTCTATCGAGCCGAGGAGTACCACCAGCAGTACCTCGAGAAGCGGGGACTGGCCCACTGCGCGATCCCGACTCGCCCGCCGACGCAGCCGCGCTGACTCAGGCCCCGGCTGCCAGCCGCAGCCCCAGCGTGCGAGCCGCTCGCCTGGCCGTCTCTGGGCCGGCCTCTTGCGCGCCGACGAACGCCAGCTCGCCGTCCGGCAGTCGCCAGAGGTAGCCGGCCAGCTTGAAGCCGGCCTTGAGAATCCCGCGCCGCGAGGCCTCGTTCCGAGACTCATGGCCAATCCAGAACCATTCGACCTCGTCTAGCTCGCGCCGCACGATCTCCTGAAGTAGGAGCGGATACAGGCCCCTGCCCCGGAACGCAGGCAAGGTCATGAAGTCCCACAGGTAATGCTCGCCCGGCGGCACCGTGAAGAACAGGTCGAGTCCGCCGATATGGGCCGGGCCGGTCGCCGCCCAGCCGTAGGCCGCCAGCTCGCCGCCGACCCGCAGCTGGTAGAGACGGTGCCCCTCGCGGAGCCGACGAGCGACTTCCGGCTCCGGCACGTCGGCGAGCGGGCCGCCCGGCGGCGTCGTGTCGATCTCCACCGCGCGAAGCGCACTTGTTCCGCCGCCCGTGCGCGTCACCAGCGCGGGTAGCTCCCAGCCTAGCCGCCAGCCGTAGAAGGGTCCGGCGGCGCGGCCGGGTACGAGCGAGCGGTCCAGTCGGCCGCGCATCTGGCGCTTGGCTTAGCCGGACCAGACTGGCAGGCTGAAGCGAAAGTCTGCCCCGCCCTCGGGCGCGTCGGCCACCCAGATGCGGCCGCCGTGATGCTCGATGATCTGCCTCGAAACGAACAGGCCCAGGCCCGTGCCGGTCCCGTCGCCGAGCCCCGGACCCTCGAGACGCCCAAACTTTTCGAAAATAACATCGCGGTGCTCGCGTGGCACGCCAGGCCCCCGATCGGCCACGCTGACCACGACCATGCCGTCTTCCTGGCAGGCGGTTACCCGAACGCTCTCTTTCTGGGGTGAGACTCGGATCGCGTTGCTGAGCAGGTTGGTGACGACTTGCAGGACGCGATCTCGGTCGACGCTCAGCTGAGGAAGCTCGTCGGGCACCTCGAGCCGGAGCTGAACGCCACAGCGCTCGGCGAGCGGCTCGGCAATCTGGAACGCCGTATCCACGATGGTCCGGATATGGTGCGGCTCTCGGGCTAGCTCCAGTTGGCCGGACTCGATCCGTGACAGGTCCAGCAGTTGCTCGATCAGTCGGGTCAGTCGCTCGCTTTCCTCGTTGATGATCTTTGCAAAGCCGCGCTCCTGCGCGACGTCCAGACCTTCATAGGTGAGCAGGATCTCGGAGAACGAGCGAATCGACGTGAGCGGGGTCCGAAACTCGTGCGCGACAACCGACAGGAATTCCGACTTCAGGCGGTCGATCTCCTTCAGGCGATCGTTGGCTCGCTCCAGCTCGGTGGTACGCTCGTGGACCTTGCGGTCCAGGTCCAGGCTCAGCTGGCGCAGCTCCTCGTAGAGCTGAGCGTTCTTGATGGCGCCACCGACCTGGTTGGCGACCACCTGGACCAACTGCAAGAGCTCAGGCGAGAAGTACACCAGATTGTGGGCCGAATAGGCGAAGATGACGCCGAGCGTCGATTCACCCGAAAAGATCGGCACGACTACATATGAGCGAAACGGCTCGCGGACCTGCCCAGCTCGCGCATCCGAGTCCTGCGAGGTGACCACGCGGCCCTCGCGGAGACCGCGAACGGCGGCCGAGCTGGCCGCGAACTCGCCTTCGAGACGCCCGTCGGGCTTGGCGATGAGGACCTCGACCCCATCCAAGTTGAACTCCTCGGTCAGCAACTGCTGCACGGCCTGGACGATCTGCGGCTGGGCCAGCGACGAAGAGAGGCGCGTGGATGCCTCATAGAGGATGGACAGCTCGCGAACGCGCCGACCGAGGTCCTCGCGGCTCTGCTCGAGCGACAGCGAGACCTCGCCGAAGGCGTCGATGATCTTCTCCAGCTCGGGTTCGCGCTGTTTGACGCAGCTATCCACCAAGACTCGCGCCGAGGCTGGCCCGAGCGAGCCAGCGAGCTCACGCTCGACGAACGCGATCAAGTCCGCGTGTTGGGTCCAGGGAACTTCGGCGCCGGACCCGATCCCCCGCTGCGCCAGGAAGTCCTGGATCAGCCAGGCGGCCTTGGGAGCGCCGATGAAGGGGGCCATGAGCGCTTCGAGCTCGCCTGCCAGGTTGCCAGCGAGGGCAGGCGGCGCGGCTTCGCCGCGCTCGCCAGAGAAGCAGTCCACGAACTTGCGCGCCTGGACCAGCTCGTCGCCTTCAGGTGGTAGGTAAAGCGAGCCGACGAGCAGGCCGCCAAGATTCAGCAGCAAGCTCCAGAAGAGAGCGTGGCTCCAGGTGTCGATCCCCTCCAGCCCGAACAGCGCGGACGGGCGGAGCATCCGCAGTCCGAACAGGCCTTGGTCGACCAGCTCCGGCGGCAGGACCTTCGCCTGCGCCAGGGCCGGGACCACCAGGGTATACGTCCAGACCGCGAAGCCGAGGCTCAGCCCGATCATCGCGCCCCGTCGGCTGACCCGGTGGAGGTACAGTCCGCCGATGATCGCCGGCGCGAACTGGAAGGCCGCGACGAACGACACTAGACCCAGGTTGACCAGGGTGTTCGACTCGCCGACCAGCCGGAAGCAGAGGTACCCGAGCATGATCACGGCGACGATTCCGACCCGTCGGCCGTTGAGCAGCCAGCGCGAGACGTCGCGGCCGACGCCAAGCTTGACCACCAGAGGCACGACCAGGTTGTTGAGGACGACCGTCGAGACCGCGACCGATTCCACCACCAGCATGGCCGTCGCAGCCGACAGGCCACCGATGAACGCGAACAGCGCCAGGCCCGGCTGGCCGTAATAGATCGGTAGGGTCAGCACGAAGAAGTCGCTCTGGAGCGGCTGTCGCCCGAAGGTCAGGACGCCGGCGAAGGCGATCGGGAGCACGAACAAGTTGATCGCCAGCAGGTAGAGCGGGAACAGCCACATCGCCTTTCGGACATGGTCTTCCGCAACGTTCTCGACGACGGCGACGTGAAACTGGCGGGGCAGGAACATGACTGCCATGGCGCTCAGGGCGGTGACCGACATCCAGGAGGCGAAGCTGGTCGAGCTGGGGTTGTTGAGGACGAACAGATCGCGGTACTGGGGCACGGCGGCCGCCCGGCTGAAGATCTCGCCGAAGCCGCCGTAGACGCCGAACGTCACGAACACCCCGACCGAAACGAAGGCCAGCAGTTTGACGACCGACTCGAAGGCCACCGCCGCTACCATCCCCTCGTGGCGCTCGGATGGCGCCAGGTGGCGAGCCCCGAACATGATTCCGAATACCGACATGAACGCCGCGATGAGGAAGGCTGTATCCACGCTCAGGCCCGCCAGCTGTGGGGGCGGCAGATCGGCAGGCCAGAACGCCGTCTCCAGGATCTCAAACGTGCTGGAGACTGCCTTGAGCTGAAGCGCCGTGTACGGCATGATGCCGACCACAATCGCCACGGTCACCAGCATTCCCAGCGCGGTGCTGTTGCCGTAGCGCGAGCTGAGGAAGTCCGCGATGGTGGTCAGATTGTTTTCCTTGGCGATGCGGATGATCTTGCGCAAGAGCGACCACCAGGTCAGCGCGATCAGCGTCGGGCCCAGATAGACAGGCAAGAAGCCGAGGCCTGTCTCGGCCGCCCTGCCGACGCTGCCGTAGAACGTCCAGGCCGTGCAGTAGACCGCCAGGGAAAGCGAGTAGATGTATGGATTGGCGATCCAGCTTCGCCCGCGCTCGCGCTGCTTGTCGGCAAAGAACGCGATGCCGAACAACAGGGCCAGGTACAGTCCTGAGACGGCCAGCGCTAGGACATACATGCTCTAATGAGGGATGAGGAATGAGGAATGAAGAATGAGGAATGGGACGATGTCGTCGACAGGTTCTGTGCTGCTCTATTGCTCATTCGCATCCGACGTCCCTCATTGCTCATTCCTCGTCCCTCATTCCTCAGTCCGTGACAGCAGCCAGGCTGCGCCGACGCCTAACAGCCAGAGCGCGAACAGGTAGACGTAGAGGAGTGGAACACCCGAGACCAAAACCGGCTGGTTCGCCACGTTCACGAGTGGATAGCCGAGCAACAACACGCCTACGATCAAGGCGATCAGGGACGCGCGCTCCCGCGGTCGCATGGCTACCAGCTCAGCTCAGCGCGCACCGCGCCCACGAGCTTGCGAATCAGATCGCCGCTCTGAAGCTCCAGAGCCGGCCCTAACGTCTCGATCCCGCGTCGCTGCAGGACCTCGAGAAGCCGGATGAGTATTTCGGCCGTCGTTAGCGCGTCCCCCAGGGCCGTATGGCGATCGACGACGGCCAGGCCGAAACGAGCCGCGATCTCCTCCACGTTGTAACCGCCCCAGGACGGGAACAACGAGCAGCTCAACAGCAACGTGTCGAGCACCGCGGCTTGTCGAATCGCCGGGCGGCCCATCGTGCCCAGGCGTGAGTTCAGGAACGCAAGATCAAAGGCCGCCAGGTGAGCGACGAGCACGCTGCGGCCCACGAACTCGATGAAGCGCGGCAGCACGTCGTCTAATGCGGGCTGGCCCGCCACCAGCTCGTCCGTGATGCCATGGATCTTCGTCGACAGTCGCGGGATCCTACGCCCGGGATTGACGAGCGAGTGGAGATGGTCCTCCGGGATGACCCGCCCACCCCGCACGCGAACGGCGCCGATCGACACGACCTCGTCGCACCCGGGCTCCAGCCCGGTTGTCTCCAGATCGAAGACGACGTATGACAGATCGGCCAGGCGTGCCTCAGGGTGCGCGGCGAGCGCCGCAAGACGCTCGGACCGATCCTCGGCCCTTGGCCCTGGCTCATAGAAGCCGCCCCGGCTGAGGAGTGCCAGCACCTGCTGGCCGACCGCGTCCCCATCGCGGCCTGGGTCAGGGGGCGTGGTCGCCTGACTGGCCGGCAGCGAGAGCACCAACGCGCATCCCTTCGGCCCGCCGCGCACCCATAGCTCTCCATGATGCTCCCTGACCACGTCGCGCACGCTCCGCCCAGGCTGGCCATCCTCGAGGGGTATGTCGAAGAGTTGCTCCTCGGCCAGCCCATCCTGCTCCACCTCCAGGCGTGGCAGCTCGATGGCTAGCTCGAGCAGGCTGGCGCTTACGCGCCGCCAACGCAGGCTCAAATTGGCACGCTGCGGGGCTCGCGCCACCGCCAGCTCGAGCAGACGACGAGTGACCTGCAGGAGCGCCAGACGGTCGCCGCGGACGATGAGCGGTTCGCCGCCGGTGGAGATGCGCTGGCCACGCGCGGCCAGCGCCGGCCCCAACTCGGCCGCGGCCCACTCCGCGAGCTGTGAGACGCGCACATCATCGCCAGTCCGGCTTGGGGCCAGAGTGCCGACGGCCTGAGCATGAATCGCGTCCAATTCATCGGCCAACCGCTCGGCGTCGCGCTGCAGAACGTCCAGGAACGAGCGCCGCTGAGGCTCCGCCAGGTCGTCGTAGGCGCGGAGGATCTCGGCAGCCGACAACAGCGAAGTAGCCTGGCTCCGCAGGCGCCTGACGCTCGCGTCGAGAAATTGGCCTCGTAAGCGGTCCACGGATACCTGCTGGGTGACGTCTCGAAGCACGAAGACGTAATGGGCCTGCCCTTGATCGTTGACCGCGAGCGTGGCGTTGACCTGGACCGTGGCGCCACCTGGTAGCGCCAGCGTGCCTCGCTCGAGCCGTTGGCCCTGCTGTGAGCCACCAGTTGCCGCGCCGAGCGATTCGACCAGTGGGCGCAGCATGGCCGGATTCAGGTAGGAGAAGATGCTCTCGCCCCTGCGGAGCGGTCGCGACGGGAGCGACAGCATTCGTCGGGCCGCGGCGTTCGAGAGCACGAGATTGAGGTCCCGATTGCAGACGACGACGCCATCGGCGAGCGCGAACAGGACCGACGTCAGCATCTGCCGCTGGACCACCAGCTCGTGGGTCGCCGAGGAGAGCCTGCGCTCCAGGTCCTCGGCCGTCGTGTCGGCGCGCTCGGCTAACTCGTTGACGCCTCTGGCTAGATCCGCGAGATCGGCCTCCTCGGGTAGGGCGAGCCGGTGGGCGCGATTTGGCCCGATGATCATGCTCACACCTTCGCACAGGTCCTGGATCGGGCCACCCAGGGCGCGTGCTGCTCCGAATGCTAGCGACACGGCCGCGCCCAGAATTCCTAGCGAGACCATCAGGCTGATCGCGGCTACCTGCTCGAGGTCCAGACGGGCCTGGCGAAGCATCACGAAGGTCGCGACGGTGGCGACTGCGAGCGGCAGCGCCGCGACCGCCACCAGCGTCAGGCGCAGGGTGCGCTGGTACGTGCCCGAAGCCGCGGGCTTGCCCTCGAGCGGAGCGAAGGGTCGCGAGTCACGAGCCTGCCCTCGAGCGGAGGGAAGGGTCACGAGCCCGAACCCCCGGGCTCCAGACCCCGAACTCCGGACCCCGGACTCCGGACGTCGGACCTCGGACTGTCTAGCAGGCGCGACACCCGAGCGAGCAGATCAGATACCCGAAACGGCTTCGTCACGTACTCCGTCGCGCCTACGTCGAGTCCCTTCTCACGCTCAGCTTCCTGTGCGCGCGCGGTCAGCACCAGGATCGGCATCGCCGCCAGGCTGGGGTCGCGCCGGGCCTGCTGGCAGACCTCGTAGCCGCTGATGTCCGGGAGCATAAGATCGAGGATTACCAGGTCGGGTCGGTCGCGCCGGATCGCGCAAAGGCCCTCTTGGCCGGTGCGGGCGGAATGGACCTGGTACCCCGCCCGCTCGAGGACGAACTGAAGCGACAGCAGGATGTTCTCCTCATCCTCGATCACCAACACTCGCCTGGCCAAAGGTCAATCCTAGGCCCCGACTCCGGTCAGGACTCTGCTTTCGATGTAGGATTGCATCTGCGAAATAAACTTGAAGTGCTCCTTCAGCGTCTTGCGGTCCAGGCGCGACAGCTGGTCGGGCACGATGAAGTCGTCGAGCGGCTGGCCCGACTCGAGCAGGTCGAGGTGATGGCGGATCCGCAGCCGGATGACGAACTCGTACGCTGCCAGCAAGTCATTCGCATCGGCCTGGTTGATCTCACCCAGTTCCCGCAGGGCGCGCAGGCGCTCGAAAGTATTCGTGCGGGTCACGCCGCGGGCCAGCGCAAAAGCTCGCGCGGCTTCGACGATCGGCATCAGTCCGCGGGCCTTGATGTGAAAACCACCTCGATGTTCGCCGGAGTGCTCGACGACGAAGTTGCGAAAGAAACCCAACGGCGGTCGGTGGACGAGTGCGCTGCGCATGAACAGCTGGACGAAGAGCGGCGACTCCGGGATCCACTCCAAGAGGTCTGACCACAGCTCGTGTGCTAGGGCGGAGTCGCCCGCCACCGGCCGCAGGTCGAAAAAGATCGCCGCGTTGTACAGCGCTTCTGGCTCGGGCCTTTTCACCCAGTGCATGAAGTGCTTGCGCCAGACCGCGAGCGGCTGGCACCAACGGGGGTTGCTCGCCATGATCTCGCCATGGCAGCGCGGGAAGCCGCAGTGCACCAGCGCGTCGACCGTTCGTGCGGCCAGGTCCGCGAAGTAGCGCGTGGCGCCGTCGGCTAGCTCGGCAGGCGGGTCCTTGTAGACGAGCGCGTTATCCTGGTCGGTCTTGAGCGCCTGCTCACGGCGGCCCTCGCTGCCGAGCCCAAGCCAGCAGTAGGGAATCGGCGGTGGACCCAGCTCAGACTCGAGGAGGGCCAAGACACGCCGTACGAGTCGATCGTTCATCTCGGCCATGATGCGCGCGAGGTTGTAGGCGCTAACCCCGGCCCGGAACAGCAGGCGCATCCCCTGCTGTCTGACCGGCCCCAGGTCGACCAGCCGTTGGATGGACCCCGCGCGGTCGATCTGGCGAGCCATGAAGAGAGGGCCCTGGGCGCGCGCGGCGAGCAGGTCGCCGTCGGCAATGACGCCGCGGGGATGGCCAGCTTCTACTACGACAAGATGGTGCAGCTGCCGGCGAAGCATCTCGTGCACTGCCTCGAAGAAGAGCGCGTCGGACTCGATCGTGACCAGAGGCGTGCTCATGACCTGCTCAACCCTGGTCGAACTAGGCAGGCCGGCCGCCAGTACCCGCCGCCGCAAGTCGGAGTCGGTGATGATCCCGCTCGGCTGGCCGGACGAGCCCAGAACGACTATCGCCTCGCTGTTCTGTTCGCCCATCAGTCGCGCCGCGTCCTCGACTGAGCTGCCGGCGGGACAGGTCAGCAGAGGGCGACCAAGAAGGTCGCCAACCCGACTAGTAGTCGGCTCCAGTAACGGCGGCGCCGGTGCGCTGACGTGCGACGCCATGCCACATTCTCGACCGCTCGACGATGCCGCGGGCCGACGACGATACCCGACCCCTCGGCGGGGGCAGCCACATCTTAGCAGACGTCCGGCTGGGAGCTGTGGCTCACGCTCGCGAAGCCGGCGGGACGCCCGAGCCGGGCCCCCGAGGGCGGGGGCCGGTCCGCCTACTCGCCAGGATACAGCGCAGGGAGGAGCAGGATCCGCAAGGCGAGCAGCAGCGGCAAGCTGAGGACGGGAATGTGTTGGTCCGGTACGAACCTGGGGGTTATCCAGCGGACCGCGACGAAGACGGGAAGAGTCCCCAGCCTGAAGAGCTCGGTGAAGAAGTTCGTGCGTCCACCGGCCAACAAGCCAAGCACAAGCCGCCCGATCATCATCCAGAAGAAGAACGACAGGCCAAAGTTCACGAGCTGGGCCAGGAGCTCGATCATCGTTTAGGTCAGGATCACGCCCACCCCGTCCCTATCTTGAGCTCGCGGGGAGAAGGTGTGGAGGGGTCGGCCTGCCCGACCCCTCCAACACGGTAGCGTGTGCTGAGCGAGGGAAGGATCTCTGACCAGACGCCGTTACGCGGTACCCGGGGCCGGAGCCGGCGCCGGGGCAGCCATCGGACCCTCCAGCATCTCGCCCACAGGGACCCGCAGGTCGTCCACCATCTCCTGGATCTCACGGGGCGGCGGGGCGGTGGCCAGGCTCAGCACCACTTGCAGCGTGAAGTTTGCCAGCATCCCAAAGATGCCAGCCGACAGGTGCGTCAGACCCAACACGTTGAAGCGCGGGTCCAGATAGTTGCCGGCCATGTAGATGATGCACACGACCAGGCCGGCAGCCATACCAGCCACGGCCCCATTGGCGTTGGCGCGCTTCCAGAATATCCCCAGCAGAAGGACCGGGAAGAACGTCGAGGCCGCCAGCGAGAATGCCCAGGAGACCATCTGGGCGATCAGCGCCAAGCGTGGGATGGCCGCCAGCGCGGCCAGCAGCGCCGCGACCAGGATCATCAGGCGGCTGAGCAGAAACCGAGTCCCGTACGAGGCATTGGGATTGACCAGTTTGGCGTAGATGTCATGCGAGACGGCCGTGGCGATGACCAGCAGCAGTCCGTCGGCGGTGGAGAGCGCGGCGGCCAGGCCGCCGGCCGCCACCAGCGCGGAGACGGTGTAGGGCAGGCCGGCGATCTCAGGTGTCGCCAGAACGATCAGGTCTGCGACGATCCTGAGCTCCCCGAACTGCAGTCGCCCGTCGCCGTTGGCGTCGGTGATGGTCACCAGTCCGGTCTTACCCCAGTTCTGGACCCACTCGGGCAGTGACGCGATCGGCTGGCCAACCAGGTTCTGGAGCACCTCCCAGCGCGAGAAGGCCGCGTAGGCCGGGGCCGTGAAGTACAGCAGATAGATGAAGAGCAGCGACCAGCCAACGCTCATCCGCGCCTGCTTGGGGTCAGGCACCGTGTAGTAGCGGATCAGGATGTGGGGCAGGCCAACCGTACCCGCCATCAGACAGAAGGTCAGGGCGAGGAACTCCCAGGGCGTGCCACGCCAGTTCTCCACCCTGATGAGCTCCGGAACGGCGAGGTTGAAGTTGAAGATGTCGTTGATCTGTTTGGTGCTGTCGATGGCCAACTGGTTGGTCAAGACCTGTTTGAACGGCTCGACGTAGAGGGGCAGGTTCTGGGCTTGCTCGAGCTGGACGACCTCCTGCAACGCCCGGCCGTACATGATCTCGGATATCGGGATGCCGGTGAATCTCACGGATAGGATCGAGACAGGCAGCAGGTAGGCGATGATCAGAATGATGTACTGGGCGACCTGGGTCCAGGTGATCGACTTCATGCCGCCCAGGAACGAGCAGAGGACGACCCCGGCCAGGCCGAGGAAGACCCCGACGTTGTACTCCACCCCGAAGAAGCGGCTCATGATCAAGCCGACCCCGACGACCTGAGCCGTCACGTAGGTAAAGGAAGCGATGATGGCGCAGATCGCGGCCACGAGGCGGGCCGCGTTCGCCCGCTCGGCAAACCGCACCGCCACGAAGTCAGGAATGGTGTACTGCCCGAACTTGCGGATGTACGGTGCGAACAGCAGCGCCAGCAGGACATACCCGCCGGTCCAGCCCATGATGTAGGCCAGGTAGTCGTAGCCGGTCAGCCAGATCGAGCCGGCCATCGAAATAAAGGAGGCCGCGCTCATCCAGTCGGCCCCGGTGGCCATGCCGTTGAAGAAGGCAGGCACTTTTCTGCCGGCCACGTAGTATTCGTCGAACTTGCGCGTGAAGTTCAGGACGCCGATCACGCCGTACAGGGCGAAGCTGAGCAGGATGAACAGCAGTGCGATAACGCCTCGGTTCAGCCCGACGTTCAGCTCCAGGAACATGATCACCACGATGAACAGGATGATGCCGATGGTGAACAGGCCGTAGCCCTTGAACAGCTTCTTCTCAAAGGCGCGCAGCTCGGACTTGGAGAGCTTTACGTAGGTGTAGGTGTCTGCCATCGGTGTCCCCCTACTCCTCCTCGTCTTCCCGGAAGCCGTACTTCGGGTCGATCACCTTGTTCATGATGAAGGCGTACACGAAGATCAAAATGACGAAGACGGTGATGGAGAACTGGCTGGACAGCCAGTAGCCGAGCGGGAAACCGGTCAGGATGTGAATGTCGTTCAGCGCTTTGGCGAACGGCGGGTGCAGGTAGCTGACGGCGAACCAGATGATCAGCAGGATCGTGATCAGGCGGAGGTTCTCCCTCCAGTAGGCTGCCAGCCGCTCCTTCCTACGTTCCGGGTCCATGTCGGATCGACTCATATCCCCCCCTTCTGGCTATCTGGCCAGCTCCGGCTGGAGCGTCCACAGGCGAGCGCCGTCTGGACCATCGAGCGCCGCGGTCAGGTCGTGCAGGAACCGCCAGCCAGATAGAGTTGGGTCATCGAGAGCTTCGCGAAGCTCCTGCACGAGCAGGTGATGGCCGCGCGGGGTCGGCCTGACGGCACTCAGATTCATGAGCCGGATGAGCAGCGCTCTGGTGTCGGCGTCGAGGACCGGGCTCGTCGCCAGGGCGGCCTGCGCCTCCGCCTCGGCGCTTTTCGACGGCCTGCTTCCCCAGACGCCTCGGACCCTTCCAAGGGTCCAGGCGCCACTGAGCAGGGTCCCCACATACAGGATCGCGAGCGAGGTCAAAACTCCCGTCGCACCCCACCAGGGAATCAGCCCGATCGTGGCCATGAGCTGAGCACTCAGCCCGGTCAGAACGTGACGCTCTTGATCGAAGATGCGCTCGGCCGCCGCTCGCGACCGCTCAGCGACCAATAGCTGGCGCTGCACGTAGAAGCGCTGCACCCAACGCCGAAGATCCTCTTCGAACGCCCCATCCAAGGGCCTCCCCTTCACTAGCTTGCTCGTTCGGCCGCCGTTAGCGCGAGTCTGTGGCCCAATGTAGCCGGGCCGGATCTGACCGTCAATCCGCTATATCGCATCGGATATACGGAAACTATTAGGATTTGCGGGCTGCGGATCGCTGCGGAAGCGATAGCCGACGCGGGGCTCAGTAAGGATGTATGTCTGGCGCCCATCGCTCGGCTCGATTTTTCGACGGAGCTGGGCGATGAAGACGCGCAGCGTCTGGCTGGCGTCCTCGTAGTTCGGTCCCCAGACTGCCCGCAGCAGTGTGCGGTGGGTGAGGACCTTGCCTGCGTTAACCATCAGGTGCCGCAGCATCTCGTACTCGGTAGGCGTCAGGTGCACCTCTTCGCCGCGCAGCGTCACCAGTCGGCGATCCTGGTCCAGCCGCAGGTGAGCGAACTCGAGGACCGCCGATGGCGGCCCGCCGGCCGACCGCCGAAGCGCGACCCGGATCCGCGCCAGCAGCTCGCCCAACCCGAAAGGCTTGGTGAGATAATCGTCGGCCCCAAGATCCAGAGCCTGGATCTTGTCCCTCTCCTCCCCCTTGGCGGACAGGACGATGATCGGGACCTGGCTTCTCGCGCGCAGCCTCCTGCACACGTCGAGGCCGCTCAGGCCCGGCAGCATCAGGTCGAGGATGACTACGTCGGGCGGAGGTCCGGCTGCCAACCCGAGCGCATCCTCGCCGGAGGCGACGAGCTGCGCCTCATAGCCTTCCCTTTGCAAGCACACGCCGAGGGCGCGCCGAATATTCGCGTCGTCGTCGACGACCAGGACTCGCGGGCTGTTCATCCCAACTGGATTGTCGCCGCGTACGGCCCGCTCCTGCCAGAACGTCCGCTCAGCGGGTCACGGCTTTCTCGCCCCGCACGCCGAAGCCGTCGCCTGCCGCGTAGCGCTCCTCGACCAGCTCAGGTGGCAGGAACTCTTCCTCGAGCTTCTGGAACGTCTCGAAGTCGCCCATCACGTGGTGGCTCTCCGTCGGGTGGCCCTCGGTCAGGCGCTCGAGTCGCAGCTGCGCCGCCTCCTGGTGATCGCGCAGGTCCTCCAGAAAGTTCCAGACGGCGAACATCGACGCATGGGGCGCGCCAAGAGTGATGAAGATGTATCGGTAGTTCAGCTCGGCTAGGTCACGGAAGGTCAGCGGTCGCTCGGCCTTGTGCCACTTGAAGGAGGACGAGTAGTTGAATGCCAGCGGCACCTCGGGGTGAGTCCGCCGCAACGCCTCGGAGAAGGTCACCGCATCGCCAGCTTCGGGGCTGCCCAGCTCTGGCCAGATGAGGTCGGCGCCGGCATCGGCGTAGGCGCGCCCGCGGCGAATGGCCTCGTCCAGACTGCCCCCCACCGCGCCGCGGGCGTCGGTGCGGGCGATGATGACGAAGTCGGGATCGCTCTTTGCCTTGACAGCCGCGCGGTACTTGCCAACCGCCTCCTCGAATGGCAGAACGTACTTGCCAGCCAGGTGGCCGCAGCGTTTGGGGGCGCGCTGGTCTTCGATGTGGATGCCCGCCACCCCGCTCCGTTCGAACTTTTCCACGGTCCGCATGGTGATGAGCGCGTTGCCGTAGCCGTCGTCGGCGTCGGCGATCACCGGAATCTCGACCGCGCCGGCGATGTACTCCGCCGTCTGGGCCATCTCGGTCTGGGTCGGAAAGCCCAAGTCTGCTCGGGCCAGAAGGGTGAGCGAAACGGTGTAGCCGCTCATGTAGACCACCTTCAGCCCTACCTTCTCGGCGATCCTGGCATCCAGCGCGGTCCCGACCCCACTCGTGA
>WNGF01007189.1_pt1 | contig 14014 bp, 10 predicted proteins | sample 5400641 | NCBI WGS metagenome assembly WNGF01 (sample SAMN13153371, study PRJNA577476) | soil metagenome | isolation source: 80 cm soil or saprolite under grassland replicate 2 | place: USA:California | collected 2016-06-15
ATTGTAAGCCCCTACCTTGGGGCGATCCCTGCGCGATGTGACGCTTGTACAAGTGTCACATCGCGCACCGGCTATCGACATGATGGACACCAGTGGGTAATTTCGAGGGTCTGAGGCGCTTTTGGTGAAGAGCGATCGGGGATTATAACATTCTCCCGGAGCCCCAAACCGCGAAATAGCCGATTGCGCTTGCTCGCGGCCGACAGCTTGCCGAGGATCAACGAGGCGCGCACTTTGCCGCTTCTGATCTCGGAAAACCTCGTTAAGCCTATTATGCAATATATAAAGCGTGAGAGATCGGGAGTTTCTTCGCCTTGTTGAGCTGGACTTATTCGCTGCGGAGCGCAACCGTCGGGTCGACCTTCATCGCCCGTCGGGCTGGACTGAACTGATTGTCCGAACGCTATTAAGTTTACGGCGTGAGGGTCCGCAAAATTTCGGGAACGCGCTTCCGACCGATGCGATGGGCGCGCCAGGCTTCAAATCAAACGCGCCCGAATGCAAATCAGGAGGCGATTTTTCATTCATCGATTGCTTGCTCCGAAGGGACACAAAGTATTCGAACAGTTCGGCGCATGCTGCAGTTCGACTGCCGACCTTAGCGGGAACGGTGAGCCTGAACGGTTGATTGTGACGCTCGGCATTGCCCCTGCGCTTAGTCCCGCTTTTACGCTTGCGGAAGACAAAGCCGATGGCGCGCCGGTTGTGATCCTGATCCATAATCTATGGCGGCGCCGTTTCGGCGGCGATCCGCATGTGATTGGCCAGGCGCTCACACTGTGGGGCAAAAGCCGCACTTTCCAATTCCCCGGCGAACTCGATCTGTGGCTTCCACTTGCCCTCAACGCAACGCTGGAATTCGGCCCTGGGCCAGTAAGTGTTCAGAGGGGACAGAATCCAGCCGCGTCAGTTATTGCAAACGCATTCCTAAGACAAGAGATTCTTTCTGGCGTACTCTATTCATTGCTGGAGGTAGTCAATGTCTGAAGAAACCAGTCGCACTGAGCCTTTTGCATATATTCTGGTTCTGTCGGGAAGTTGGTGAAGGGAATTGACAGAGATTGGAAAATGTCACTAGATGAAGGCAATTCTCGCTGATCCTGCGATCAAGGAAGTGGTGGTCTCAGTATCACCAACTTCCCGACAGAACCGATCAGCTTTGGAACCTATCTCCGAGACCTAATGTTGTTGATGAAACGAAAGCTGGTCCTATACAGTACGCCGATGCCTTGAAGCGCTGGTCCTGCCTGACTACATCATTCGCCGCGTCAACGATCTGTTTGGCCTGTTTGTATAGATCGTCGGCCCATTTGTGGTAGGTTGCTGATTGTTTCGTCGCGGCGTCTCTGGCGGCGATCGTTTTGTTGATCTCGGACCGGGCCAGGTCGACGGCCTGTGTTATTTCCTCCGGTTTATTGCCGGCGCTAAAGAGTTCGAAAACGGACCTGCAATCGGGGCTGAAGGACGGCGGGCGCGACTCTGCAAGTGGTCATCAACGAACTCAACGCGGTCTCATGGTTCTGCAGATAGCCCTGACGTTGATTCTTTTGTCGGGTGGCAGCTTGCTCTTTCGAACGATCCACAATTTGTGGGGCGTAAACCCTGGCTTCGATCCACTCCATATCATCACGTTCCAGGCGGGGCTTTCCCCTTCAGTTACGAACACACCATTAAGGGAGCGAATTGCTTATCAACAGTTGGTGGAGCGCATCCGTCAAAGTTAATCTTTCTTCGCCTCGCTCAACGAAAACCAGTTGCCTGAATCGTCTTCAAAGACGGCGTTGAAGCCGTAAAACTCTTTTGTAGGTTCCTTAGTAAATTTCACGCCCTTTGCTTTCAGCTCTTCGTAGGTCGCGAGCATGTCGTCGCATTCGAACACGGCAAATCCAAACGTGTTTTTCTTCACCAGGTCGCGCATGATCGCCGCCGATTCCGCGTTAAACATCATCTTGTCGTCGATCGCTATCAGGGTGATCTCCAGGTCGGGCTGCTCCGGCGGATTGACCGTCAGCCAGCGGCCTTTCGGACCCATCTCGGCATCGGTGTTCACTTTGAACCCGAGCTTGTTGACATAAAAATCGTAGGCGCTCGTCTGGTCCAGCACAAAGATCGAAAAATGGTTCGCTTTAGTTATCATTACTTCCTCCAAAATTGTGATGTTGGAAGAATACAGGGAAGTGAACCGGCGTGCTTCTCGAAAATTGCTATTCTCGTTTGCGTGCTGCAAATAAACTCTCCTCCTTTTCAAGGAGGGGTGGCACGGCGAAGCCATGACGGGGTGGTTACTGCCTTGTCAGAACCGGGAGCGTAGCGGCTGGGTAGGTCGCGCGCGGCCATCCGTTCACGACTTGTTGCTTTTCGTGCTTTTTCGTGTGTTTCGTGGTTATACCCGTTTCGGCTTCCTCACAAAGAGCGAAGAAAACACTGCATCACAAAACATCCCGGAATGAACCTGAGCGGTTCTTTGCTGATCTCAGCCTTGCGTTCGAGCTGCTGCCGTTGATATTCGGAAGGCGTCACGCCGGCGCGGCGTTTAAAGAGCGAGGTAAAACTCCCCAGGCTGTCAAACCCCACCGCAAAGCACGCCTCCGTCACCGACAGTTCCTGCTCCAGCAGTTCCTTTGCCCGCTCGATGCGCACATGCGTCAGGTATTGATGCGGCGTCCGCCCATAGATGCTCTTGAACGTGCGGATAAAATGAAACTTCGAATAACACGCCTCATCCGCGATCTCCCCCGCATCGATCCGCTCGGCATAATTGCTGTCAATGAACAGCTTCGCCTGCACGATCCGGCGATAAAGATCTAATTTCGGCAAGTTTTCTGGTGACATTTCTCAATAGACTACCTCAATTCAATCAGTTGACCAAGGTAGAATCGACCAGGTCCCGCAGCTCGGCCTTGGTCGCCACGTGCCGGTAGACGGCCGCATGGCTCACGCCCGGCGCCCGGGCTACGTCCACCACGGTCGCCTTGGCCGGGCCGAAGCGGCGGATGACGTCCTCTGCCGCGGAGACGATCTGATCGAGGGTGAGTGGGGCATCATCGAGAGACATATACCTCCTCCACCGGTGTGGGTACTTCGGCGCTCCTTTCTAGTGTTGACATAATTCAAGCCGCCGATCTCTTTTCGATTCCGAAATAGCGTGGCCGGTCGAGTTCCGAAGCTACGCGGGGAATCGAGGAGGCGGGCACATCTTCTTCGATCGCGAGGCGGCCCGGCGTAAGGAGCGCGGTCCCGGAAGTGACGATCAATACAAGGTAATTAATGCGCCACCTCCGCCGTGACGGCAATCCCGTCCAACTCTTCCAGGACTTGCGGCGAGAGCGTCAACTGCCCCGCGGCAAGGTTCTCGCGCAGATGGGCGACCGACGATGTGCCAGGGATCAGCAGGATGTTGGGCGAGCGGTGCAGTAGCCACGCCAGCGCAACCTTCATTGGAGTGGCCCCGAGCCGGCCCGCGACGTCCGATAGGGTGGACGACTGCAGCGGCGTGAACCCGCCCAGCGGGAAGAACGGCACATACGGGATGCCCTGCCTGGCCAGGTCCTCGATCAGGGCGTCGTCGTGGCGTTGGGCCAGATTGTAGCTGTTCTGCACGCACACGATGTCGGTGATCGCCTGCGCCTCGGCCACCTGGGCGGCCGTGACATTGCTCAGGCCGATATGGCGGATCAGCCCCTTGCGGCGGTGGTCGGCCAGCGCCGCCACCTGCTCGGCGATGGACCCCTCCGCGGGACCGTGGATCGCCCCCATCGCGCGGTAGTTGACGATGTCGAGCGCGTCCAAGCCCAGATTGCGGAGGTTGTCGTGGACGCCCTCGGTCAGGTCCTGGGGCGAGATGGCCGGCTGCCATGACTTGTCGGGCGGGCGGCGGGCCCCGAGCTTGGTGATGATCACCAACCCCGTTGGGTACGGGTGCAGCGCCTGGCGGATGATTTGGTTGGTAATGTGCGGGCCGTAGAAGTCGGCCGTGTCGATATGGTTTACGCCGGCCGCGACCGCCTCGCGGAGGACAGTGATGGCGCCGTCGGGGTCCTTGGGCGGGCCCCATACGCCGGGGCCGGCCAGTTGCATCGCGCCGTAGCCTATCCGTTGAACCGTCAATGACGTGCCGGGGAATGTAAACCGGCCGCCGAGCGTTGTTTTAGTCATTTCACTCATTGCATTGCTCCTTTCGAATGCTGATCTGAATTTTGTTCACTTGGCGCGCGGGTCGCGCCGCACGAGCAACGGTTCGGCGTGGCTCTTGCCGTTCACCGTTAGCCTCACAGTGTAGGTTCCGGGCAGGGCCGCGGCGGCGCGCTCACCGAATGGGCCGGGGCGTGGCGTGTTACCCGCCGGCGTCGGCCGTAGGTCCCACACCCAGCGATGCATTCCTGCGGTCGCGGAAAGCGGCGCGGGCGTGGGTCGCCAGACAGACGCGACGTTCAGCGTTTCAGGATTGACAGGCTGTGCGCGGTCTTCGCTGGAATAACGGCGAATCATCGCGCCCGCTGGGTCAAGGATTTCTATCGCCACCGGCCCCGACGCAGCAGACTTCAGGTAATAATCAATCATCGCGCCGTCGGGCGGATTGTCCAGAAGCGGCTCATCCAGCGGCAGCGGCGTGCCATGCGCACTGCCTGCCGGCAGGTCATAGGCGTCCGCCGGGCGGAACAGATGCGCATCCGATTGCGCTACTTGATCGTTGAGTTGCCGCAGCGGCGTGATGTTGTCCAACGCCCAGAAGCCGCGCCCGTGCGTGGCCACGATCAGATCGTCGCCGTGAATATCGAAGTCGCGCATCGAGCACGGCGGCAGGTTCAGTTGCAGCGACTGCCACTGCTCGCCGTCATTGAACGAAACAAAGACGCTCAGCTCCGTGCCCGCGAACAGCAGCCCGCGCCGCTGCGGGTCTTCCTTGACGGTTTGCAGGTAAACGCCCGGCGTCAAGCCGCTGGTGATCTTCTGCCAGGTTTTGCCCGCGTCGCGCGTGCGGTAGATGTACGGTTCGTTGTCGGTCAGGCGATGCCGATCAATTGCGGCGTAAGCCGTGTTCGCGTCGAAGTGCGACGCTTCCATCATCACTACTTTGCTCCATCCGGTGAGCGCTGGCGGGGTGATGTTCTGCCAGGTCTTGCCGTCGTCGTCGGTCAGTTGAATGTAACCGTCGTCGGTTCCGATCCAGATTCGCTCGGCGCGCAGCGGCGAAGGCGCAATCGTGTAGATCGCCCCGCGCCTTTTATTTTCGGGCGCGTTGGCGACGGCGGCTTCGTCCAGGTTTGACGGCACGCCGGGGTCTTCACGCGTCAGGTCGGGGCTGATTCGCGCCCAGCTCTCGCCGCCGTTGGTCGTTTTGAACAGGAACTGATTGCCGAAATAGAGCGCGCGCGGATCGGCTTTGGAAAAGACCAGCGGCGAAGTCCAGGTGTGGCGCGCCGGTTCGGTCATCCCGCGTTCGGGCGAGACGTTTTTGGTTTCGCCGGTCAGCACGTTGCAGCGCGTGACGCGGTCGCCGAACAGAAATTCAGGATGCAGCGGATCGGGCGCGGTGTAGCCGTTCTCGTCGCCCGCGCACAGCCCCGCCCAATCGGCCAGCGTGATCTTGCCGCGACTGCTGCGGTGAGGGACGCCGATCGCGCCGCTATCCTGCTGCGCGCCTGTCACCCAATAGGGGAAGCGATAATCCGCCGCGACGTGGTAAAGCTGCGCTGTCGGCTGGTTGTACCAACTGCTCCAGGTTGCGCCATTATCCACGCTGACAACCGCGCCTTGATCGGATCCAGTAATCATCCGCGTCGGGTCATCGGGGGCAATCCAGATTTCCTGATAATCGTCGCCGCCCGGCGCGCCTTTGATCGGCGTGAAGCTTTTGCCGCCGTCGGTCGAACGATACAGCGCTGTGTTCGGCACGTAGACGATGTCGGCGTTCTTCGTGTCCACCGCGATCTTGCAGAAGTACCAACCCCGTCCCCACAGTCGCGTGTCTTTTGAAACCTGCGCCCACGTAGCCCCCGCATCGTTTGAAACGTAAAGGCCGCCGCCTTCCTTCACGTCCACGATGGCGTAGACTCGATTGCTATTGGCCGGAGCGACGGCGACGCCGATGCGTCCCAAATTCGCGCCCGGTTTGTCAGCCGGCAAACCTTGCGTCAGTGGGCGCCACGTCGAGCCGCCGTCCGTTGATTTGTAGAGGCCGCCGCCCGGCCCGTATGAAGGCGGGTAGATGCTCCACGGCGTGCGCCGCGTGTTCCACAAACTGGCGTAAACGATCCGCGCGTCCTGCGGGTCGAAGGCGAGATCAGCCGCGCCGACATTCTCATTTTTAAACAACACTTTTTGCCATGTCTTCCCCCCGTCACGCGAACGGAAGACGCCACGATCCGGATTCGGGCCGTAGACGTGGCCGAGCGCCGCGACAAACACAACGTCGGGATTTTTCGGATCGACAATGACGCGCCCGATCTGGCGCGTGTCGTCCAGTCCGATGTGCGCCCACGTCTTTCCGGCGTCGGTGGATTTGTACATCCCACTGCCATAGGAAATCTGCGAACGCACATCGGTCTCGCCCGTGCCGACGTAGATGACGTTCGGATTTGAAGGCGCGACCGCCAGCGCGCCGATGGAAGCGACGGGCTGCGAATCGAAGATCGGCGTCCAGGTCCGTCCCGCATTGGTTGACTTCCACACGCCGCCGCCCACCGAGCCGAAGTAAAAAGTATTGGGCTGCCCCCGAACGCCGGTCACGCCGTTGACGCGCCCGCCGCGAAACGGCCCGATAGAACGCCAACGCAAGCCGGAGTAAAGGCCGCCGTCGTATTGCTGCTGCGCCGAAGCCGGTGTCAATAAGCCGACAATGGCGATTGCGGTGATGCAAAGCGCAAGCGATGCGCGCGTAATCGCTTTTTGCGAACAGAACATAGGTGAAAGCTCCTTATAGATTGAAGTCCGGCCCATTTTCCTCTGACTTCGCCAATCAGTACAGACTGTCATTCAGCCCGAACTGGCCGCCGCTGAGATGCCGCTGCGTTGGCGGTCATGCCGCCGCCGCGCAAAGCGAATGAACCCGCGCAACTCGATCACAAAGAGTATCCGCGCCTGCTCGTGCAATCCGGCAGCCTTGGAATGCAGGACATGCGCAGATCTTATTCACCCACGATCTATGGTTTGTTCATCGTCGTTGCGCTCGTGTTGCTGATTGCGTGCGCCAATCTGGCGAACCTGTTGCTGGCGCGCGCGGCCTCGCGCAGCGCAGAGATCAGCGTGCGGCTCGCGGTTGGCGCGGGGCGCTGGCGATTGATGCGGCAACTGTTAACTGAAAGCGTGCTGCTCGCGGCGTTGGGCGGCGCGGTTGGCATACTCTTCGCCCTGTGGGGCGACAGCGCGCTCCTGGCATTGACCGATAACGACACAGGGTTTCTCCCCAAAGGCGTTGACCTCAGTCTGAATTGGCGCGTGTTGGCCTTCACGCTGTCGGTTTCGCTGCTGACCGGCGCGCTCTTCGGCTTGGCCCCCGCATGGCGGGCAACCAGACCGGACTTGGCGACGGCGCTCAAACAGAGCCGCCGCACAGCGGGCGCCGTCTCGCGGTTGAGCAAAGGGCTGATCGTCGCGCAGGTCGCGCTGTCGCTGTTGTTACTGGTTGGCGCGGGTTTATTCATTCGCACGCTCTATAACCTGCAACGCGTCAACCTGGGTTTCAATCAGGAGAACCTCCTGCTCTTCAGGTTGCAGCCGAAGCAGGGCGGGTACAAAGACGAACGGCTGTTGCAGTTCTATCAGCAACTCTTTGCGCGTTTGGATAATCTGCCCGGCGTGCGCGCGGCGACGTTTGGGCGCGTCCCGCTCATCGCGCATGACAATTCGTTTGCCGACATATTGCTCCCCGGCGAGACGGAACAGACCGCTGCGGAGCACAACACCACCCGGCAAATGGCGCGGGAAAACTATTTTGCGACGATGGAAATCCCGCTGCTGCGTGGACGTGGCTTCACGGCGAAAGATAACCAGCGTGCGCCCAAAGTCGCCATCGTCAATCAAACATTCGCCCGCAAATTCTTCCCCGACGATGACGCGCTCGGCAAGCGTGTCACGGTGATCTACACCAAACGTGAAGTCGAGATTGTCGGCGTCGTCGCCGACACCAAATACGAGAGCCAGCGCAAGGAGATCAAGCCGCTGCTCTACACGCCGTGGCGACAGGAAGGCGATATGATCGGCATGATGCATTTCGCCTTGCGAACGACAGGCGAACCGACCGCGCTCGCCGACACGGTTCGCCAAGTCGTGCGCGAACTGGACAGCAATTTGCCGGTCACAGAAGTCACCACGCAAATGGCGCGCTCGCAGGCGACGCTGGGACAGGAACGCCTGTCCGCCCGGCTCTTGAGTTTCTTCGGCGGTTTGGCGCTTGTGCTCGCGGCCATCGGGCTCGCAGGCGTGCTGGCCTGGTCGGTCTCCCAACGCACGAATGAAATCGGCATTCGGATGGCGCTCGGCGCGCAAGTCGCCGACGTCTTGCGGCTAATGGTTTGGCAAGGCATGAAATTGGTTTTGCTGGGACTGGTCGTCGGCGTAGCAGGTGGTTATGTCTTACAGCGCATGCTGGCCAGCAAGTCTTTTGCGCCCGCCTCGTGGGAGGCACAGATGGCCAATCAGCTTTATGAGGTAACCGTGACTGATCCAATTACCGCTATCGTAATTGCGGTTCTGGTGATCCTTGTGGCGTTGCTGGCCTGTTACATCCCGGCGCGGCGGGCAAGTAAAGTCGATCCGATAGTAGCGTTGCAGTACGAGTAGGTTAGTACAATATCATTCCTCCGACCATCTGTCCTAGCGGCTCTTGTAAAAAAATGAGAGTTATTTTCTGGATTGCAACACGGGTTCGGATTCCGGCAACGCAAAGCTCATCAGAATGCCGCCCATTGAACAGGCGACAAACTGCCGCCTGTTCACGGCGTAACTGATCGGCGAGGCGTGGATATCACCGCCGGTGTGCGCTCGCCAGAGCAGTTTCCCGGTCCGGGAATCGAGCGCCAGAAAGTGGCCGTCTCCTGTGGTCGCAAAGGTTATTCCACCTGCCGTCGCGAGCAGGCCATTGCCGAGGCCCCCTCTCGAAAGCCGATAGTCCCATTTGGTTTCGGCGGTATCAGGGTCGATCGCTTTAACACCACCCCATTCTACTTCGCCGGGCGCTGCGGTGCGCCCGCCCCAATAGGATTTGCCCAGCTCGAACTTCTGATCCTCTTTGAAATAGACGTTGCCGGCTTCTGTGTAGGTAAAGATAAACCAGCCGGTCTCGGTGTCATATGACGGGGACTGCCAGTTCGTGGCTCCCACCAGACTGGGATAGACCAGTGTGCCTTCGTAGGTCGGTTCTTTAGCGGGCAGCAGGATCGGTCTTCCTTTCGCGTCCAATCCTTTGGCCCAGGTCTGCCGCGCGATGGGCGCGCCGAAGAGAAACTCGCCTGTCTGGCGATCGAGCACGTAAAAGAAGCCGTTGCGATTTGCCTGGAGCATCAACTTTCGCATCCGGCCTTTCCACATCCGATCGACGAGCATCGGCGTCTCGGTCGCGTCCCAGTCATAAACGTCGTGCGGCGTGAATTGGAAATGCCAGCGCCGTTTGCCCGTTGCGGCTTCGAGCGCGACCACCGAGCAGGTGAAGAGATTGTCTCCCTTACGCACGTCGCCGTTCAGATCCGGTCCCGGGTTGCCGAGACCCCAGTAGATCAAATCGAGTTCTTGATCATATGTTCCTGTCATCCACGTCGCGGCGCCGCCCTGCTTCCAACTGTCGCCCTCCCAGGTGTCATTTCCGAACTCGCCCGACCCTGGCACGGTATTGAACCGCCACAAGCGGCGGCCCGTCGCCGGATCGTAAGCGTCGAGGAAACCGCGAACGCCCGTCTCACCGCCGCCCATCCCGACGATCACCTTGTCTTTCAAAGCCAGCGGCGCCATTGTCGAAAAATACCCCTCCGACACTTCGGCCAATTTCGATTCCCAGAGGCGCCGCCCAGTCTTGGCGTCGAGCGCCACAACCCAGGCGTCACCCGTCGTCATAAACAGGCGCCCGTCGAGCATGGCGAATCCACGGTTCGAGACGCCTTTGACATCGTACTTCGGGTCTTTCGCCTGATACTTGTACTCCCACAACTGCCGGCCCGTCGCCGCATCAATCGCGTAGGCGTAATTCGATGAAGATGTCGTATACATCACGCCGTCTACAACGAGAGGAGAAGCCTGTAGGACGCCGTTGCCCTGAGGCTGGAAGATCCACGCGGTCTGGAGGCCGCCGGCGTTCGATGTGTTGATCTGCTTGAGCTGCGAAAAATGCTGCCCGCGATAATCGCCGTAATAGGTCAGCCAGTTTTGCGGCTCTTTTGCCGCGTTCAGAATGCGTTCGTATGTAAGGCCGCCCTTCACCGTCATTTTTGTGGCCTTCGTGAGATCGGCTGTCTTGAGCGATTTCAGATAGGCGACGAGATCCTGGATTTCGGTTTCGCTGAGCCGCTTCCCGTAATCCAAGGGCATGATGGAGGTCTTTGCGTATTTGATCTCCGCGAGGTCTCGCTTGCGAAGCAGATGAAGTTCTTCGCTCGTATCGAAGAGCTGAATCGAAAATGTGTCTTCATTGCGGCGAAGCCCCTTGATCCACTTTCCGTCCTTCGTCCTCACCTCGACGAAGCCTGGCTGATAGCCTTCGCGTGAACCCGGCTTGAGGATGATCTTGCGCAATTCATCGGCTTTGAGATTGCCGATGGTCGAAAGGTCCGGGGCGAAGCGGCTCCCGAAGCCGTTGACCATATGGCAGGAAACGCAACCGCCCTTGCCGGAAAAGATCTCCTCGCCAACCGCCGCATTCCCGGCAATCTTTTCCGTTTCCCCGCTCATCGAACGCAGGTAGCTGACAACTTGCCAGACCTCGTCGTCCGCAAGGCCCATCGCGGGCATTGCGGTTCCCGTAACGCCGTTCTTAACGACATCGAAAAGCGAGGCGTCCTCATTGCCATGTTTGAAGACGCCCTTGTTAACAGCAGGGCCTCGCCCTCCGTCGCCTTTCGAGCCGTGACAACCGGCGCACATCTGGTCGTAGACGCCCTTGCCGGCTCGGACGGCTTCGGGTTTGTCGGCGAAGGGATTCTTTTGACCGGGATTGTTGTGTTGCGCGAGCAGCATTTCAGAGCAGGCGCAAAGGACGGCAAGACACAGAACTAGGGAATGGAACCGCATCTGATGACCCCCTGATTGTATCGAAGACGGTTAATCTTGAAGTTGACCTGTACAATGTTGGCCAACTTCCCACCGATGGTCAAGAGGTTAAAACATTTGCTCCCGCAAAAAAGCGGCGTTACAAAATGAAATAGGGGTTTGTGAGTGATCGTCTTTTCGCCAGATGGAATAACGCTGGCGGCTTAGGGGACTGAACATAGGCGATGCTGATTTTTTAGCACTTAGGCCTTGACGTGTTCCAGCTTAAGTGCTAATTTTTTAGCAGTTGTGGCCCGGCAGTTGGCGCAAAGGCGAAACAGAAAGGAAACGCAGCGCGATGAAGGAGAAGGCGCACGAACATTTAAGCCGCCGCGAGCGGCAAATCATGGACATCATTCACCGGCTGGGGAAAGCCACGGCCGGCGAAGTGCTGGAGGCGCTCCCCGATCCGCCGAGCTATTCAGCGGTCCGGTCGCTGTTGCGGTTGATGGAAGAGAAAGGGCACTTGCGGCACGAAACCGACGGCGCGAAGTATGTTTACCTGCCGACACTGGCGCGCGAAAAAGCGCGGCAATCGGCGCTCAAGCGAATAGTGCAAACCTTTTTCGACGGTTCGACCGAACTGGCGGTCGCAGCTTTGTTGTCGAAAGCCAAGCTCAATCGGGACGAACTGGATCGGCTCTCGGCGCTGATCGAACAGGCGCGAAAGGAAGGTCGTTGATGAATCACTGGCAATTACCGATCGAACTCACCTTGAAGGGAATCATGATTCTCACCGCCGCCGGGTTGTTGTCTGTAGGCTTGCGCAGCGCTTCGGCAGCGTCGCGGCATGCGGTGTGGAGCCTCGCGTTGGGCGCATTGTTGCTGTTACCGGTCCTGACGTGGGCAGTACCTGCGTGGCGCGTGGCGATTTTACCCGCGCCGCCCGCGCCGCCCGCGCCGGTGGCTGAAAACGCGTCGCTGGGCACAGAGACTTCGGCTGCCGTCGCCGAAAGATTGCCTTTGGCCTTGCCCAGCCAGGCGTCGATTGGGGCGGTCGTTGCGCCGCAGTTTGAAACCGCTTCTGAGCCGTTGACGGCGGCTGCGCCTGCGTGGCAGTTCAACGCCGCACAGATCGCGCTGTTGATTTGGGCGGCGGGCGCAGTGCTGGTGTTGGCGCGTTTGCTGTCGGGGACGTTGCGAATGAGGCGCATCACGCGCGACGCCGAACGGTTGATTGATTATTCATGGTCAATGCTGACAAACCGGCTGCGCGGTCAATTGGACATACGCGATCACGTTGCGATCTACGTCAGCGCGGAGGTTGCCATGCCGATGACGTGGGGCGTGTTGATTCCGGTCATTGTCCTGCCGCCGGAATCGTCCGCGTGGTCAGCTGAGTGGCGGCGCGTGGTGTTGTTGCACGAACTGGCGCATATCAAACGGCGCGATTGCCTGACGCAGTTGCTGGCGCACCTGGCGTGCGCGTTTTACTGGTTCAATCCTCTGGTCTGGTTTGCCGCGCGGCGGCTGCGCATCGAACGCGAATTGGCCTGTGATGATTGTGTGCTGGAAGTGGGCGCCTGGGCTTCTGATTACGCCAACTATTTGGTCGAGATTGCGCAAACCTTTGAAGCGGTCGAGCCCGTGACGCCTGTGTCGGTCGGCATGGCGTGTTCGCAATTGGAAAATCGCGTGCGGGCGATTCTCGATCCGCAATTGAATCGGCGGCATCCATCCCGCCGCCGCATAGCCACGTTGACCGTGGCGATGGCATGCGCGTTGTGTCCAATGGCCGCGTTGAAGGCGACTTCGCAAGAAAGAATCAGTCCCCCTGTGACGGATGCAGTTGCGGCAAACGCAGAAGCGCCGAATGTGGCTACTGAAGTCGCAGCTTCGGTGTCGAAGTTGGCCGCTCAGCAAGACAAGTTCGCGGCATTTCAGGAAAGGGCTGCGAACCATGCCTTGACTGCCCCGGAGCGGGCGGAGCTGACGCGCGTGGAGCAAACCATTGCTTCGTTGCAAGATGAATTGCGCGGCGCGTTGGCCGTAACGCCTGCGCCACAACCTAACCCCATGCCCGCGCCGCGTCCATTACCTGCGCCCGATGTCAAAGCTGCCCCCGCGCCGGCGTTCGCCACAGTCGCGCCGCAAGACGCCAAAGAGAAAGACAAGGATAAGAACAAAGAGAAAGACAAAGATAAGGACAAAGACAAAGACGAAGGCTTGACGGTGGAGAACCTGATTCGCTTGCGGATGTGCAACGTCGGGCCGGAATACATCGAAGCCATCAAGGAAGCGGGTTATGAAGACGTGACGGTGCGGCAGATCACAGAACTCAAGATGCACGGCATCACGCCCGATTTCATCAAGCAAGCTCAAAGCATGAGCGGTGAAAAGCTTTCGGTGCGTGAGCTGGTGCAAATGAAAATTTCCGGCCTCAACCCCGAATACATCGCGGCAATGCGGCGGGCGGGATACGACAACCTGCCGGCGCTCAAGCTATCACAGATGCTCTTGATGGGGGTCACGCCGGAATTCGCGGCGGCGATGAAACGCGCAGGCTTTGACAATCTGACCGCCGGCCAACTGACGCAATTGAAAGCGCTTGGCATGACGGAAGAATATGTTCGGCAGGTACAAGGCTGGGGGTTGGGCAAGCTTTCCATGCGCGAAGTGGTGGAAACGAAAATCCACGGTGTGAAACCCGAAGACGCACAGACGTTGAAAGCGCTGGGCTTTGACAACGTAAGCTTGCGCGATCTGACGCGCGTGCGCATGTTCGGCGTAACGGAAAGTTACGTCAAAGAACTGCGCGGCCTGGGTTTTGACAAGCTGA
>WNGF01006835.1_pt1 | contig 14010 bp, 4 predicted proteins | sample 5400641 | NCBI WGS metagenome assembly WNGF01 (sample SAMN13153371, study PRJNA577476) | soil metagenome | isolation source: 80 cm soil or saprolite under grassland replicate 2 | place: USA:California | collected 2016-06-15
GGCCAATGGCAACTGCTGAGCCGTGAAGAACAAAATGCCGCAAAAACAAATCTGTCGTCGCTTGTGGAGGAAGTGCGCGCGATGGATTCGACCCAATTACTGACGCTTAGCATGGTCACGCCGAAAGCCGACGTTGGTTTCATGTTGATCACGCCCGACCTGCATAATGCCAACAAGATTGAAAAACAGCTCTCGCTCTCGTTAGGCGCAGACGTGCTGACCCCGGTTTACAGTTATCTGTCGCTGACCGAGGAAAGCGAATACATCACAACCGAAGACGAATACGCACAGACTCTGGAGTCCAGTGTGCGGAACGATCCCGTAAAACTCGATCAAGCTCTGGCGACATTTCGCGAGCGAATGAAACACTACCGGCAGGACCGCGTTTATCCCACGCTGCCCGACTGGCCGGTTGTTTGCTTTTATAACATGAGCAAACGCCGTGGCGAACAGCGGAATTGGTACGCGCTGCCGTACGACGAGCGCCGCCAACTGATGAAAGGACACGCCGCAGTAGGACGCGAGTTCGCTGGAAAAGTGAAACAGCTCATCACCGGTTCGACCGGCCTCGACGACGCAGAATGGGGCGTCACGCTGTTTGCGCGCGACACTTTCCAGATCAAAGCGATCGTTTACAAAATGCGTTTCGATCCGGTGAGCGCCGAGTATGCGGACTTCGGCGAGTTTTACATCGGCATTCAATTGCCACTCGACGAATTGTTCCGTGGCTTGCAGCTGTAACAATCTTCCTCTCCCTCTTCCTCTTAGTCTTCAGTTTCGTTCCGATTGTCTCCAGCCGTACTAAGATTAAGATGCAGAGGAAGAAGAAGATTCGCTCGGATGGGTGACAGAGCGGTCTATTGTGCACGCCTGGAAAGCGTGTGTGCCGCAAGGCACCGGGGGTTCGAATCCCCCCCCATCCGTTTACCTCTGAAAACGAGAACAGCTTGATCGATTGCATAACAGTTCAGCATAACAACGCTGCGGATTTCAATGCTGTTCAGTGTTGTGTGTGGTGATGTGGATGTAACCCTGGAGCGAAAACCTGCGGGAAATAGGTATCTGTTATGCGAGTGCGCTATGCTTTGCCGTGCGATGGATGCTGTTAGGAGCGAAAACAACACCGCAGGATTCGAACTGCCGATTCGATTCTCCGGATTTTGAACCACGGATTGCTACTCCGTGGGGACCAAATTCAACGCGGATCAGCATCCTACAAAAGGCTGCAGGCTAGTACAATTTCTAACAGCGGAGTCCACATCCAGTCGCGGACTTCCGGCGTGTCCTCGAAATGCTCTCGCGTGCAACCGTGATGCTTGGCTCGCATTTCTGTGCAGCACTGAATCAGCTAGCTTACGCCGGCGATTTGGTCCCCAGCACAACACGCACCTGGTGAGACAGCGCGTCGTCACGCAACGTCACGATTTTGTCGGCCACCGCGACTCCATCCAATTCCAAGAGTGTAACACCTCGGGAACAGCGCTCTGGATTCTCGACTGTTATGCGATAAATAGTGTTCTGAAAACGGTATCGCAAACGGAAGCCAGGCCAATCTTTCGGTATGACCGGGTTGATGGTAAACGAGTTGCCACGGCGTTGAAATCCCAGAATTTCTTCGAGCCAGACGCGATAGGTCCAAGCCGCCGCGCCAGTGTACCAAGTCCAGCCACCGCGTCCGACATGGCCGGCTAACGAGTAAACGTCGCCCGGCATGACATAAGGCTCGACCTTGTAACGTTCGCAATCCTTTTCATCGCGGGCGTGCTCAACGGGATTCAGCATCCGTAAAAGTCGAACGGCTTTGTCGCCATTACCCTGACGGGCAAAAGCCATTGCAACCCAGGTGGCGGCATGCGTGTATTGGCCGCCGTTTTCCCGCACGCCAGGCGGGTAAGCCTTTATGTAGCCGACGTCGGCGGTGGTTTTGTCGAAAGGCGGAGTGAAAAGCAAGATTAGATCGTCGGCTTCACGCACGAGGTTTTCCTCCAGCGATCGCAGCGCGATCTTCACGCGCTCCGAGTCGCCGGCGCGGGAAATCGCAGCCCAGGTTTGCGGGAGCGAATCGATGCGGGCTTCGGCGTTCTCCTTAGACCCAAGAGGCGTGCCATCGTCAAAGTATCCCCGGCGATACCAGCCTCCGTCCCAAGACTGAGCGTCGATAGTCTCTGCGAGTTTGGCGACGCGGGCACGGCAGGCTTTTGCCTCGTCATGGAGTTCGCGCAGGGCGAGCAATTCGGTGAAATCATTGAGCACACAAATCTGAAACCAGGCCAGCCAGACACTCTCGCCTTTGCCGCCTAGACCGACCCGGTTGAGGCCATCGTTCCAATCACCCCCTGCGATCAGCGGCAGCCCATGCGGACCGGCCGTGGCAGAGCGCGCAATGGCCCGCCGGCAATGTTCGAGCAGCGTGCCCTCCTTCTGGGAAACGACGGGAATCGAAAGGCTTTCTGTCTGTTGGGCTCCAAGCGGTTCGGCTTCGAGGAACGGAACTATCTGATCGAGGATCGCGGCGTCGCCAGTCGTGCGGACGTAATGCGCGGTGACGAAGGGAAGCCAGAGAAGATCGTCACTGATCCGCGTGCGGACGCCATCGCCTGAGTCTGGGTGCCACCAGTGCTGGACATCACCTTCCACGAATTGTCGCGCCGCAGCGCGCAGAATATGGTCACGCGCAATTTCGGGCGCGGCGTGCACAAGGGCCATCACGTCCTGCAACTGGTCGCGGAATCCGTAAGCCCCGCTCGATTGATACAGGGCTGAGCGGCCCCAGACGCGGCAGCTGAGCGTCTGGTAAAGTAGCCAGCGGTTGAGCAGAAAATTCGTGGAAAGCTCCGGCGTTTCCACTTCAATCGTGCTCAGGAGTCGGCCCCACCAACGCTGGGTTTCCTGAAAGGCAACTTCGACGTTGGCGGGATCGCGAAATCGTTTCACGAGGGCACGCGCTTTTTCTTCGTCATCCGCTTGCCCGAGGAGAAAAGTTATTTCGGCGGTTTGTCCCGGGTCGATCTCGACAATGACCTGCAAGGCGGCGCAAGGATCCAAACCGGCGCCAACGTCCCGCGTCAATCGCTCGTGCTCCATCGCTGCAGGGTCGCGCAGCGAACGGTTTCGTCCGATGAACGCAGTGCGATCACCGGTGAATGCGGTGGGCGCCAGCGTGGAAGCGGCAACGGCGATTCGTTCGCAGAGCTCCGGCTCGTAGGAGTTGCGGGCAAACAGGCTCTGGCTTTGCAGATCCCATTTTGTGACTACGTGCATGCCGCTTTCCTCGTAATCGGATCCAAGGACAAGCGCGGCGTAAGAGGTGACCGTTAATTTCCGCGGAATCGACGAGCTATTGCGAAGGCGTAGCCGCTGAAGGCGCACCGGCAGGCCGCCGGCGCCGTCGACCGGCACGAACGCGACCAGTATTTGTTCGATCGCATGGCTGTTGTGTTCAAAGATTGTGTAACCTTGCCCATGCCGTGCGCGATAGGCATCCTTCTCCCGGATCGGGTGAGGCGTAGGCGACCAGACAACACCGAGATCATCATCACGAATGTAAATCGCGGTACCGGGCGGATCGGAGATCGGGTCGTTAAACCAAGGCGTGAGGCGATCGTTCTGGCTATTACTGCCCCAGACAAAATCGGCGCCCGACTCAGAAACGAGCGCGCCAAACTTCGAATTGGCCATGATGTTGACCCACGGAAGCGGCGTTTGCTGATCGGGTGCCAGATAGATGACGAATTCCTTTCCATCTTCGGTAAAGCCACCCAGGCCATTGAAGTATTTCAGCTCCATGAACGGCAATGGCGCAGAGGGCTCTTCAAGGAACTGCCGACTGGGCGATAGCAGCCGCGGTTTCGCAATAACAGGTGTGGTTGCGGCAAGTTGTTGGCGTAGCGTGCCGCGGGATGCGACCACGACTATTCGCGCGGCAGCCTGAAGTGCGATCAGTTCTTCCTTCGAAATTTTAGTCGCCGAGCGAAGATAAACCCCGCCGGGCTGATCCGCGCCGGTCAAGTGCGCCTGCGCTTCAATGATTTTGCGCAGATCGGCGGCCAATGGTTCTTCGTAACTGGGCGCTTCCTCGCTTACCAGCACCAGATCGGCCTTCAATCCGCGCAGATGCCAAAACGTGTGCGCAGTTAAAATTTCGCGCACCACTTCAATGTCGCGGATGTGGCCGATCATAACGACGACAATCGGCAGGTCGCCGGAAATGCCCTGCCGCCAAAGCGCTCGCTGACCTTCCGCGCGCCGCCCGAGACGCGCCGGTGGCGGTCGCAATTGAGCCTGCGGAAAGACGACGTGGGCTGCCAGTTGCCGGAAAGTCTGAACGTCTCCCGGGCGGATATGGAGCCGGCGCATTTCAAGTTGAGATTGGGTCCACGCTGTCTCGAAGGCGCGCGAGCACGTGTGAAACTCCGCGTAGCGCTCGGCCAGCGCGATAACGGCTTCGCGCGACTCTGCGACCACCGTGACGAGCGCAAATTGAAATCGTTGGTTAGGCAAAATCATCATTTGCCGGCGCTGGCTGAAGATCGGATCGAGCACAGCGCCAACCCGGTTTGTTAGGCTGCGGCTGAGGCCAACGGGATTTTCCAGCGTCCGGCCTCGGCCAACGAATTGGGCGCGGTCAGTTTCAAACTCAATCGTGTCGCCGAAATAAGGAGAATCAGAGACCATCAAGTGAGCAACCCAGATCGGATGTTCTTCGGGACCGCGGAGACGACGATGGGCTAGGAGAGCTTTGCAGTGCGGAAGCCATTCGGTTTCGATGAAAAGCTTGCTGAAAGCGGGATGTGCGCGATCGGCCCGGTGTGGCGCAAGAGCGAGCTCGAGGTAGGTGGTTAGCTCCAGTCGACACAATTTGCGCGAGGTGTTAACTAAAGTCACGCGCCGGACTTCGGCGTTGTCTTCTGCGGAGACGACGATTTCTGTAAAAGTCTCGCACGGCCCGCTTCTGCGCCGGAACTCCGCTTTATCCGGCGTGAAACTCCAAGTGTAACGACGCTCCGGACCTCGCACCGGTTGATGAGTATTGCTCCAGATCGTGCCGTTTTCCAAGTCCCGGATATAACAGATAACGCCCGGCACATCACAGGTCGTGTCGGCCCGCCAGCGCGTGACGTCCAGATCCAACCAGCGCAAGTAGCCGCCGCCGGAATTGGTCACCATGACCGAGCAGGCTCCATTGGAGAGAAGCTGAACACGCGGTGAACCGATGTCCGGCGTTTGTGTTACGACCACGCTCTCCTCGATGGAAATCGCCCGAGGCATGGGTCGCTCTTCGTGCACCTCAGCTGTGGTCGGCAAAATTTGTTCTGGGATATGCTCGTGCAAGATCGGCTCGGTAGCACGAATGCGTGGATCGGAATGAAAACGCCTGCGCATCGTATTCTCATGTAAAGCGTTGTCATAGGCTAGGAGCGACATCCCTTGATGGTGCACCATGTAACAATGAATGATGATTCCGGCCGAGGCGCGGGGTTCGGTCCGTCGTGAATAGTCGATCGCCTCGTAGTAACCGTAGTCGCCGAGCAACGTGGGGTTGCCTAACGTGGCTAGCCGCCGCAGATTTTTCATGGCGACGGCGGGTTGCACGCCGAGAGCAAGCGCTGTCGCATAAGGAGCGATGACCAGGTCCTGTTCCTGTTCGCGCCTCAGCGCCAGCGCCGGTACGCCGAACGCACGGTATTGATAGACGTTATGCCGGTCGAGTGCGCTGAAGGCGGATTCCGAAATGCCCCACGGCACTCTGCTTTGCCGGGCATAGGCGATCTGGCAGTGCACGGCGTCATGACACGCGCGATCGAGCAGCGAATTCTCGTGTGTCTGAGTGAACAGGAGCGGCATTAAGTATTCGAACATCGTGCCACTCCAGGAGAGGAGGGGCAGCCGACCGTAGGAAGAGCCGAACGGCCGGGTCAAAGCCCACCAATGTTCCACCGACACTTCCCCGCGCGCGATGGCCAGGAAACTCGTTAGGCGCGCCTCGCTCGCAAGCAAATCGTAGAAGGAATTATCGAGGCGCCGTTGCGCCACTTGATACCCGATCGCGAAAATCCGCCGTTCCTCATCATAAAGAAATCGCAACCCCATTCCGCTCTCGAGTTGCTGGCTCTGAGCGATTAATTCTTCTAGTTTTGCGAGCTGCTCGGAGGCAGCTTGGCGGGAGCGCTCCACCTCAGTCACGAGAAGGTCGAACCACTCGCGCACGGGTGACGGCAGTTCCGGTCCTTCTCGTTCCCCGTGAAATGCGAGTAGCGGCACGAGCCCAGCGATTCCCTCGGTGGCAATATTTCGCAACGAAAAGATACCGCCAAGCGCTTCGCGCCGCAATTCGTGCGCTGTTTCGCCTAACGACATTAATTGCGACGGAGAGGCCATCAGCATTTCCACCGGCCGAAAATATTTGTCGATGACCGCATTCCAACCCGCGACCTGCTTTGCGGCTTGTTGTGCCCAGTACGCGCGCGGATCGATTTCACGCTCGTCGGAGAAGAGCAGTAGATCCTGCGCGAGCGATTGAGCCGCGCGCAGACGTAGGATGAGTTCCTCCAGGTTGACTGGCTGACCGCTAGTCAGCTCCGCCAAGCGCGAAAACGCCGGAGGATCATCCGCGTTTTTTATTGTAGCGCCGATTTGCCGCATGACCCCGAGCGTATCAGCAATTCCACGCAAGGCTGCCGCGTCCAGAAGAGGGCGCGTGGCCAGTTCATTGCAGCTGATCTCGAAAGTCCAAAGGCTCCCGAGCAAATTGCCGCTATCCACTGTCGAGACGTAGCGAGGTTGCAACGGTTCGAGTGTGTTCAGGTCATACCAATTAAAAAGATGGCCCTCAAAACGCTCGAGGCGACTCACCGTTTCGAGTGTGCCCAGGTTGCGCGCCACCAACTCGTCGATCGTGATATAACCAAAGTCGTTGGCCGCCACGGTCGCCAGCATCGAAAGCCCGATGTTCGTCGGCGAAGTGCGCATAAAGATTTCCCGCATTGGCGTTTCCTGAACGTTGTCTGGCGGCAGCCAGGAGGTTTGTGGCCCGACAAAATCATCAAAATATCTCCAGGTTCGTCGCGCGGTGGTGCGCAGGAACCGTCGATCGTCTGCTGTTAAAATTCCGCCCCGCCAGCTCTTCGCCCGACGGTTGATCACGATTACTGCTACCGGAAAGAGAGCCCACAAAAGGAGGAACGGCGCAGCGGCGACGATCACGGATGTTCCCTGCCAAGCTGCGCCGACGAAAAGAAGCACGCATGCAGCCGGGATCCAAAGCCGCGCGAGAACGAACTGTCGCTGCTGATTTTTTGCGCGTCGGTGTGCGTCTTGTGCCGTCTCCCACTCCAGTAGCAACCGGTGCGAGGTGATTCGTCGGTAGGCGACTCGAGTGATGGCATCGAGCGCCATGCCCGCATGATCCGGCAGAAAAATAACCGCGAACACCGAGCGGAGCAGGCGGTCGCGGGGTTCACGCCAGAATCTCGTCCCCGGAGGAGGCGGATGGAAAAGAAGGGAAATGAGAGAATTCAGGACTGGCCACAACATCAGTCCGGCAATAATCCCGCTCCACAAAATCGGCGCGGGCGTGAGAATCCAGCCCGCCATGAGGAGCCCGACGGTCGCGGGTGGAACCAGACTGCGGCGCAAGTTGTCAAAGATCTTCCACCGGGCGAAGGCGGAAAGCGGGTTGGGTTCGACCCTGCCGCCCGCCACAGGAACCCGCGGCTTCAGCCAATCAATGATTTGCCAGTCGCCACGAATCCAGCGGTGCTGCCGATTCCACCACGCGATGTAACTACTTGGAAAGACGTCGAGCAGTTCGATGTCTGTCGCGAGGCCGACGCGCACATAGCTGCCTTCCAGTAGATCATGGCTCAGCAAGTGCGCCGTTGGAAATCGTTGGGACAAGAGGCGATGAAACGTCTGCAATTCGTAAATGCCTTTGCCGTGATAACTGCCTTCGCCAACCAGATCCTGATAGATGTCGGAGACGGCATGGGTATATGGATCGATCCCACGTGGATCGGCAAAGATGCGTGAGAACCATGTCGCCATGGCGCTCGGCAGCGTGGCGCTCACGCTCGGTTGAATGATCGTGTAACCTCGAACCACCCGGCGGTCATCCGGCGAAAGCCGCGCCTGATTCAGCGGATGCGCCAAGGTTTCGATCATTCTCCGGGCGGCGCCGCGGAGCAGTTGTGTATCGGCGTCCAGCGTGATGACAAATCGAACGCCCTCGAGTTGAGTACGATCGCCCGCGCAGAGAAATCCTTTCAACTCGGGCGCGGATTCGCCTCTGAGGAATCGATTGAGTTGCTCCAGCTTGCCACGCTTGCGCTCCCAGCCGATCCAGCGTTGCTCGCTCTCGCTCCACGAGCGCCCGCGATGAAAGAGAAAAAAGCGGCCCGCGCCGTAGCGGCGATTCAGTTCCTCGATCCCGCGGGCGACGATGTCGATATACTCCGTGTCCTCGGGCATGTTCTGCCGCGGTGCATCGGCAAAATCGCTCAGGAGACCGAATCGCAAATTTGCATCGGTATTGCCAAGGTAGCGAATCTCGAGTCGGTTGAGCTCGCTTTGGATCGCGTCAGCAGTCGTGAGTAACGTTGGAACCACCACTAGTGTTAGGCAGTCATCGGGAATGCCTTCCTTTTTGAACGACATCTTCGGCAAAACCTGTGGAGGCAGAAGCGACGTCACGAAATAATTCACGGCCAGCACCGCCAGATCACTCGCGGGCAAGAGAAGCAAAAGGCCGATCAACCCGAGTGTTACTCCGGGGGCCGATCCGGCAATGAAAACGAGGGGAGCTGCTACGATCGCGACTGCGAATACGAGAACACTTCCGAAATACGCCCCCGCCGCGTGCGACCGAAGCCATCGGCGCCACCGTTCCGCCATCGGCACGCGAGCGCCGGTTGCTCGCTCGAGCTCCAGCCGCCCCGCGTCGATCAAATAATAGCCGACGTGTCGCGCGACTTTGTCATTGGCAGCCTTCGCCAACGCCAGCGCTTGGTCGATGATTTCCTGTTCTGAATGCTTTGACCATCGGGCGATTTCCTCCACGGCGGTCCGGCAACGATCGCCCGTTTCAAAATCCTGGCGGGCGTAAACTCCCGCGGGATCGGCGCCTAATTCGCTTTCCGCCCAGCTGACCGACTCGAAAAACTCGGGCCACGCGATTTGCGCAATGAGGCGACAACTATTGATCACATCGGCGAGCGCAGTCTGCTGCACGGCCTGGCGCCGATGTTCCTGCTGCATGACTTCGAGGAAAGGCGCGCGTAGAGAGCGTTCTAGCCACCCACTCACCAGCGGGAGAGCCGCCTCTTCGTCGTAAAGATGCGCCATCAGTTCGCTCGCAAAATGCGCGGGAGGCTCAGGATGACGTTCCACCAGTTCTTCCATCATCTTGAGCAACCGCGACGAGCTGTAGCGCGCGGCGGTGATGAGCCGATTGGCCCAAAAATCCGCCTCTTCGCTCTCCCTTTGCTGTTGCTCGACCTGGATCGCGAGCGCACGCAAGCATTCGAGTAACTGCAAACGCAACATCAGCGGCAGAGCCCAGAGTTCTCCGATATCCAGCGGCGTGATCGCCTGAAAAGCCACCAGAAATTTCCGGATGATGTCCGGCTCCAATGCACCGTCGCTCTCCGATACTATTTTCGAGGAAACATGGTAAACACGCGGCAGCCCTGCGTGCGGACCGCTGGCGATGAGAGGCAACTTTCCATAATATTCTTGTGGCAGACTCCGCCGCAGATCAGTCACCTGCTCCCGAATCAAATAAGCATTATCGAGCAGCCACTCCGCCGAAAGGGTGAAGGTCTGGTGCATTTCGGCCGACATCGTGAGACTCGCGTTCGCCCATTCCAGCGCGGCCTCTACTTCTCGCAATCGGCGCAGGAAGGATCGCCCGCGTGGCTGCGCTTCACGGCTGACCGCGAGCGAGCGCGCGAGTTGCGTGGCATTTTCCGAGAGACGCTGACTCGAAGGTCGTTCATCCCAGAGCGGTTGCGTGCTCGATTCGACAGAAAAAGAGGACGGCGAATGAAAAGCGAACGTCACAGGCGCCTCGGCTTCCACGTCCCGGAAAATCACTAGCACGCGCGCCGTTTCGCTGGCCTCCACCTCGGCCATCACAGCCGTTTCGCCCGGCAGTATCGTGCTCGCGCACCGGGCTAGCCAAACCTCATCAACATGCTGCCGAAGCAACCGGACGAGAATCCATCCGCTGAGAGCGCCCGCCAACGCGAACGCTGCCAGCAACAGCGCCAAACCGCCCAGCCGGTAATCTGCCAAAATTCCGCGCTGCCAAAAGATGAATGCCCCGATGCCCAAACCGACAACCGAGGCGGCGGCCGCTCCGCCAATCGCCGAGACGCCACATTTCTCGACCCGCGACCGGCGTCCGGCCGAAGCGTGGATTGCGGCCGCGCGGCCAAACCGCGCCCGATGGAGATTCTTCAACACGGCCCGACCGGTCTCCGGACTTTGGAAAATGCCGACCACCAAAACGTCGTGATCGCGCTTCTTCCGCCAAAGTCTCATAGCCAACGTTACAGGATATATCGACTTCGGAATATCGACGCAATCGTCCAACTCAGGCGACGCCGATCGTGAAAAACTGCGTTTTCCCCTCGTAAATCTATTTTTTGAAACGAAACGAACGTTTTGAAATCGATGATTTCAGAATCCTAAGTCCCGCGCGCCTGCCGATTTCGCCACCCTGGCGCGGGGATGTGTTCAGAGTAGCGGCCAGCGCACCGACGGCGGTCTTGGATTGACCATTTTAGGGGAAAGTGCGACGTCTGCACTTTAGGGCCGCTGACGGCCTTTTTCGTCGAATGAGTTCGAATTGCTTTCCTGGGCGAGCAGTCCCAGCGAATTGATCGACAAAGGCAACTGCGCGGCAACCGTTGGCCTTTTATCACGTAGCTACGGATTGACAGTCCGTAAGCCAATTTTGGCACACTACGGTTTCTGCAATCATGATTGGTTTTTGAGTGCGTTTTAGGCGTCTGTGACGTCCGGCAATCGTTGCATCGCGGCCCGCTTGTCGTCCGTCGTGAGATGCGTGTATTGACGCGAAACCGCGGCGCTTTCGTGTCCTACGATCTCGCGCGCCATGAAGTCAGAAACGCCCGAACCGGGGGTTCGAATCCCCCCCATCCGCGTTTGATCTTTTGGTTCTTCTTCTTGCTGTTATTCGTTAACAGCTATCTTGCACGTTGTTCGACAACCTGCAGTTCCTGCCGCAGCTTAACCACGCTGCCGTGGGGAAGAACACCGCGAAAATTTACGCTTGGATAAATCATGCAATCGCGACCAATAACCGAGCCGGGATTTATTACTGTGTTGCAGCCGATCTCTGTTCTATCGCCAACGATGGCGCCGAATTTCCTGAGGCCCGTCGGAATGTGGCCGTCGGGTGTTACGACCGCGATTTCGGCGTGATCGAGCTTTACGTTTGAGAGAATCACGCCTGCGCCCAGATGCGCGTGATGACCAATGATCGAATCACCTACGTAATTGAAGTGCGGCACCTGTACTTCATCGAACAGGATTGAATTCTTGAATTCGCAGGAGTTTCCCATGACTACACCGTTGCCGACGATCACGTTTTCACGCACGTAACAGCCGCTGCGAATGTGGCAGTTGTCGCCGATCCACGCCGGACCCTTCAACACGGCGCCCTGTTCAACAACGGTTCCTCTGCCAATAAAAACATGGTTGCTGATAAACGGCTTGCCCATGAGTTCGCCCAGGATTGCGGGCTTTAGACGAAATTGCAGGTAACTGGCAATTTGTTTGAGCGCATCCCAGACGTAATTCTGGTTTTCGAACAACTTCGGATGAGCCGTGTGTTCCAGGTTCAGAAAATCGGCGGGTGCAAACATTTCAGTGCTCAAGATGATCAATCGCTCTGAGAGTTGCTAGTGCATTTTTCTGGGGAGCACAGGCTGCCAGCCTGTAGTTGCCGGCAGCCCTGCCGGCAACATCTCCGCACACGCAATTTGACGTCACCCCAAATTCCCGGTCTCGGCAAGCTGCCGAGACATACAGGCTGGCAGCCTGTGCTCCCCAGATCACGATGTTGCACGCGGCGTGAGTTTTTGGCCGTCTTTTGTGTCGCGCAATTCCCAGCCCAGCGCGGAAATTCGATCGCGCAGTTCGTCGCTTCGCTGCCAATCTTTTTCCCGGCGCGCGTTCTCACGTTCTTTCGCCAACTGCGTCACTTCAGGGGGGACCACGATCTCCGTATCGGGTTCGAGATCGAGAACAGTGTTTATCCGTTTCCACCAATTGAGCCATGCACTTGCGGACGCCGCGTCGAGTTTGTTTTCATCCATCGCACGATTCGTTTCGCGAATCGATTCGAATAGAAATCCGAGTGCTGCGGAAATGTTCAGATCGTCATCGAGCGCTTCTTCAAACTTCTGCGTTGGATGTTGGGCGTTGGACGTTGGACGTTGAGCGTTTTCGTTTTCTGCAACCCCGCGCAAGCGTTGCAGCCATTCATCAATTCGACCTAACGACTCTCGCGCTTCTTTCATTCCCTCCCAGGTAAAATTGAGCGGCACGCGATAATGCACGCGCAATAGAGCGTACCGAAGCTCGCGCCCGGTGTAACCTTTCGCCAGAATATCCGGAACAGTGTAAAAGTTGCCTAACGACTTTGCCATTTTCTGGCCATCGACCAGCAAATGCGCGCAGTGCAGCCAGTAACGGACGAATTTCTTTCCGGTCACGCCTTCGCTCTGCGCGATCTCCGCTTCGTGATGCGGAAAAATATTATCGACGCCGCCGCAATGGATATCGATCTGGTCGCCGAGCAACGCTGTTGCCATTGCGCTGCACTCAATGTGCCAGCCGGGCCGGCCTGGTCCCCATGGCGAATCCCACTTCACATCGCCGTCTTCTTCATCCCCCGCTTTCCAGAGTGCGAAATCGCCAATGTGTTCCTTATCGTATTCGTCATGTTTCACGCGTCCGGTCGATTGCAATTGCGTGAGATCGAAGTGCGCGAGCTTGCCGTAATCCGGAAATTTATTGATGCGAAAATAGACTGATTTGTCGTCGGCCTGATACGCCAGGCCACGTGCGATGAGCTCGCCGATCATCTCGACCATCCTGTCGATATAACGCTGCTCAGTGGCGGCGGGGAATTCATTCGCGCGTTTGATCCGCAATGTTTCGGCATCTTCAAAGAACGCCTTTTTGAATTGCTCGGTGAACTTCGCCAGCGGCACTTTGGCTTCGCGCGCACCGCGGATCGTCTTGTCGTCCACATCGGTGATGTTCATCACCCGATGCACGTTGTAACCGCGCAGCTCCAGATGGCGCTGAAGCAAGTCTTCGAAGATGTAAGCGCGAAAATTGCCGATGTGTGCGCGGCTGTAGACGGTGGGCCCGCAAGTGTAGATACCGATCGGTCGCTCGGCCGGATCGCGCGGTTCGAACTCTTCGATCTTGCGCGAGTAGGTGTTAAAGAAGCGCAACGCCATTAGTTGCCTGTTCGTCGCGCCCGGCGATCGCGCCCTGCTATTTCAACGGTTGCAACCGCCATCGCCGCAATACCCTCGCCACGCCCGATTGCGCCGAGTTTTTCGTTCGTGGTGGCTTTCACACTCACATTTGAATCCGAAACGCCAATCGCGCTCGCGATTTTTTTTCGCATCGCAGCAATGTGCGGCACAAGTTTCGGTTCTTCGGCGATGACGGTTGCGTCGACGTTAAGCGCGCGCCCCTTGTTCTCCGCAAGCAACTTGCTCACGTGTTTCAAAATCTCGATGCTGTTGATGCCGCGAATTGATTCGTCGGTGTTTGGGAAATGTTGGCCGATATCGCCGGCGCCGATCGCGCCCAACAATGCATCGGCGATCGCGTGAGACAAGACGTCTGCGTCAGAATGTCCTTCCAATCCACGCGAGTGCGCAATCTCGACGCCGCCAAGGATCAGTTTTCGGCCTTCAGCGAGGCGATGCACGTCGTAGCCAATTCCGCATCGAATCATGGGCT
>WNGF01006836.1_pt1 | contig 14010 bp, 15 predicted proteins | sample 5400641 | NCBI WGS metagenome assembly WNGF01 (sample SAMN13153371, study PRJNA577476) | soil metagenome | isolation source: 80 cm soil or saprolite under grassland replicate 2 | place: USA:California | collected 2016-06-15
CCTGCTGCTCTCGCAGGGAGCGGGCGCGTTCCGCGCGGCGCTCGCGGAGCTGTCGAAGGCGGCGGCGGCGGCGCGCGCCGCGGGCGACCGGACGCTCCTCGTCGTCTACTACTCGGGCCACGCGAAGGACGGAGCGCTGCGGCTCGGGGCCGGGCGGCTCCCGCTCGAGGAGCTGCGGGCCACGCTCGAGAAGGCGCCGGCCGACGTCCGGATCGGCCTCCTCGACTCCTGCCGATCCGGCGCGATCGCGCGCGCGAAGGGGGTGCGCCCCGCGCCCGCCTTCGACGTGAAGACCGGCGAGGACGCGGGCCCGAGCGGCCTCGTGCTCATCGCGTCGTCGGCGGCGGACGAGGACTCGCAGGAGTCGGACGCGATCGGCGCGAGCTGGTTCACGCACCACCTCGCCTCCGGCCTGCTCGGCGGGGCGGACGCGTCCGGCGACGGGCGCGTGACGCTCGCCGAGGCGTACGCGTACGCCTATGCGCGGACGGTCGGGTCGACGGCGTCGAGCGCCGGTGGCGTCCAGCACCCGGTCTTCCTCTACGACCTCGGCGGCGCGGGCGACGTGGTGCTCGCGGAGCTCCCACCCGCGGCGGGCGGCCTCGTGTTCCCCTCCGCCGCGGAGGGGCTCTACGTCGTGCTCGACCGCGCCGGGCGCGCGGTTGCCGAGATCGCGAAGGTCGCGGGCGCCGAGCGGCGCATCGCGCTCGCGAGCGGGCGGTACACCGTGAAGAAGCGGCTCCCGGACGACTCCGCCCTGCTCGTCGCACGCATCGACGTGGACGCGGCGCCGGTCGCCGTCGACGACGCGCGGATGGACCGCGTCGCGCTGGAGCGCGACCCGCAGAAGGGCTTCGCCGGCCGGCGCGTCGCGCTGCTCGCGGGCGCGGGGCCGCAGTGGTTCTTCTCCCGCGCGGCGCGGGACGGGCTCTTTCCGCCGGCGACGCTCGCCGGGGTCGAGCTCGCGATCCGCGACGATCTCGGACACGACCTGGCGTGGGGCGTCGACCTCGCCTTCGGCGGCGGCAACGGCGAGCTGCGCCTCCCGGGCGTCGATCCCATCCCCGTCCGCTTCCAGGAGGCGGCGGGCGGCGCGTCCTTGTGGCGCGACTTCCGGCGCGGACCGCTGACCGCGTCGCTCGGCGTTCGCGTCGCGTTCACCTGGCTCACGCGCAGCTTCGCGGCCGAGGAAGATCTTCCGAACCAGTACTTCTTCACCGTCGCGCCGGGGCTCACCGGCGGGGCGTCGTGGCGGCTCACGGAGCGCCTGTCGGCGCTCGCGCGCGTCCGGCTGTCGTACCTGTTCTACAACGTGGACGAGAACCGGAGCCTCGGCTTTTTCGAGGGGCTCCTCGGGGTGGAGTATGCGCTCGGTGACTAGGTCGGTCGTCGTCGCGCTGGCGCTCGCGCTCGGCGCGTGCGGCAACTACTCGACGGAGGACCTCCGGTTCCTCGCGGCGCTGCCGGTCCGGGAGGACCTGCAGGTGGCGGTGCCGTCCGAGGGGAATCCTGGGGCCCTCACGTACTGCCCGCTCGGTAGGGCCGACGTGTGGCTGTGGGCGAAGCCGACGTCGGACGGCCTCAACCGCGGCGTCGGGTTCGTGATCTCGCTCATCGACGTGGTGCGCCACAACCCGCCGACCGCGCGCGAGGAGAACCTTCGACGGTGGGGGCCGTTCCCCGACGACAAGCACCCGGGGCACGAGATCCAGATCGTGATGCAGCGGTCGTATGGATCCGACGGCTCACCGGTGCACGCGTACGCGTTCCAGGCCCGCGAGACGGGTGTCGGCGAGTTCCAGGACATCATCGCCGGCACGTTCACGGGGGCGTCCTCGGCGCGGGGGCACGGGAACGTCGTGCTGAGCTTCGACACGATCTGGGCACTGCGGATGAACGACGACACGACACCGCACGGGACGATGCAGATCGTCTACGACCGCACGGGCGATCCAGTCACGATCGAGCTGCAGCTCACGCAGGAGGGGTTCGGCGTCGTCCAGTTCGGCTACGGGTTCGCCGGATACGCGAACGGGACCGGGGCGTTCGACTACCGCTTCCGCAACGCCGACGGCGACGTCCTCACCGTGGAAACGTCGTACGACGCCACGGGCGCCGGCCGCGCGGAGGTGGCGTACGTCGCGTCGGGCGGCGCGATCGGGAGCTTCCGCGAGTGCTGGAGCCTCGACGCGTGCCTGACATACGTGGACGATCCGTCGAGCTTCACGTGTCCAGCCCACACGTCGTGCTCGAGGGGCTTCTTCGTCACCTGCGTCGCGGTCCCCGTGCCCCCGTTCCCGCCACCCTAGCGAGGCGGATCGGCGGTCGCGGTCGGGGTCGGGGCCCTTCGACTCCGCGCCGCCTCGTCGGCGGCGCTACGCTCAGGGTGAACGGCCTCGCGCGCGACCGTTTCCGCGGTCGGGGTCGAGATCGCGGTCGCGGTCGGGGTCGGGGTCGGGGTCGCCGATTCGGGCGCGGGCGCGGGCGCGTTCACGTTCACGGGATGGCGGGGCGAGGGGACCATCTCCGCCACGTCGTCCTCGGGCGGCTCCTCGCCGTCGTCCGCAGGCGCCGGACCGGCCAGGATCCGCTCGAGCTCGGCGCTCGCGCGCAGGTGCTCGTCGGGCGCGATCCGCCCTGCCTCACGCATGCGGTCGAGGAGGCGCCTGGCCCTGACGCACAGCCACTTCGAGGGGCGGGCGAGGTCCACCCGGCGCGGCGCGGGGAGCATCGACGCGAGCACCACCGCCTGCGCGGCGGACAGGTCGGCGGCGCTCGTCCCGAAGCGATTCCGCGCGCCCGCCTCGACGCCGAAGACCCCGTCCGCCAGCTCGACCACGTTCAGGTAGATCGCGAGGATCCGCTTCTTCGACGCGGCGCGCTCGAGCTTCGACGCGAGCACCGCCTCCTTCACCTTGCGCCACAGGCTCTTCTCCGTCCCGAGCCACAGGTTCTTCGCGAGCTGCTGCGTCAGCGTCGACGCGCCGCGCGCGAACCGCCCGGCGCGCAGGTCGTGCTCGGCCGCGCCCCGCAGCGCCTCCCAGTCGATCCCGTCGTGGCCGAAGAAGTTCGCGTCCTCCGAGAGGAGCACCGCCTGCACGAGCCGCGACGACATCCGATCGAGCCCGACCCAGGCCTGGCGGGGGTGGAACGGTCTCCGCCTCTCGCGCGCCTCGGCGCGCCGCTGCTCGATGAGCGCCGTCGTGCGCGGGTTCTCCTTCGCGAGCGGCGCGGGGTCCGGGAGCGTGAGCCAGAGCGCGGCGAACGCTCCGCCGGCGACGAGCGCGGCGGCGAGCGCGGCGACGGAGGTGCGGCCGATGAGCCGGGAGAGCGGGAGCGTGCGCGCTGCCACGCGCGGAACTTAGCACCAGGGCGGGGGACGCGTGAAAGGGGGGCACGCGAACGGGCGGGCTCTGGCGAACGTGACCTGGACGTGGTCGCGGACGTGGACGTGGACGTGGTCGTGGTCCACGACCACGGTTGGTCCATTTCCTGTCCGTGAACCAACGCCCCGTGGGCCCCGTTCGGTGCTTGACGCTCCCGGGAGCCGGTGAGTACCTCCCGGGGACTCGCACCACCAGCGCATCGGGGCCGCGAGGCCCCCGGAGGGATTCCATGGCCGACGTGAAGAAGTACAGCCCGCGCGACTACTCCAAGGTTCGGGGCCTCACCGGCCTCTCGGACAAGCAGATCGAGGAGCACCTCAAGCTGTACGAAGGGTACGTGAAGCGGACGAACGCGCTCACGGAGAAGCTCTTCACGCTCTGCAACGACGGGAAGGCGTCCGGCGCCGACCCCGTCTACGCGGAGCTCACCCGCCGGCTCGGGTTCGAGTACAGCGGGATGGCGAATCACGAGTACTACTTCGAGAACCTCACCGGCGGCGCGCAGGCCGAGCCGCCGGCCGGCTCGAAGTTCCGCAAGGCCGTCGAGTCCTCCTTCGGCAAGTACGAGACGTGGCTCGCCGACTTCCGGGCGGTCGCGACGATGCCCGGCGTCGGGTGGGCGATGACGTTCCAGGACCCGTCCAACGGCTGGCTCTCGAACCACTGGATCTCGCTCCACCAGGACAACGCGCCCGTGGGCTTCCGCCCGATCCTCGTGATGGACGGCTGGGAGCACGCGTTCATGCGCGACTATCTCGCCACCGAGCGCGCGAAGTACGTGGACGCATTCTTCAAGAACGTGCGCTGGGAGGCGGTGGACGGGCGCGTGAAGTAGCCTCTCGAGGGTGAAGCGTGATGGCGAGCGGAGGGGCAGCCGGATGAGGCTGCCCCGTAGCGAGCGGGGGGATCGGGGGGGCGCGAGGGCGAAGCCCGAGTGTCCCCCCGTCATGATCGCCCTCCGGCGTCGTCTGCTCGCCTGGTACGACGCCGGCCACCGCGACCTGCCGTGGCGGTTGCCGCAGCGCGCGGCCGACCCCTACCGCGTCTGGATCGCCGAGGTGATGCTGCAGCAGACCCAGGTCCGGACGGCGATCCCGTACTACGAGCGGTTCGTCGCGCGCCTCCCGACGCTCGAGGCGCTCGCCGCGGCGCACGAGGACGAGGTGATCGCGCTCTTCGGCGGCCTCGGCTACTACGCGCGGGCGCGAAACCTCCATGCGGCGGCGCGGGAGGCGCTGCGCGCGCACGGCGGCCTGCCGGCGTCCCTCGAGGCGCTGCGCACGCTGCCCGGGTTCGGGCCGTACACCGCTGGCGCGGTCGCCTCGATCGCCTTCGCGCTGCCCGCCGCGGCGGTGGACGGGAACGTCGCGCGCGTGCTCGCGCGCCTCTTCCTCGTACCGGGCGATCCCGGCGGCGCGCGCGTGCGGGCACGGCTCACGGCGCTCGCGCAGGCGCTCGTCCACCCTGCGCGGCCGGGCGATCTCAACCAGGCGCTGATGGAGCTCGGCGCAGGCGTCTGCGGAAAGGCCGACCCCCGCTGCGGTCGATGCCCGGTCGGATCGCTGTGCCGGGCGCGGTCCGCCGGGCGCGAGCGCGCCGTTCCGGCGGCACGTCGGCGCCCGGAGCGCCGGGCGCTCGTTCTCGCGTGCGCGGTCGTGCGTCGTGGCGGCGCGATCCTCCTGGCGCGGCGAAGCGCAGGCGGCCTCTTCGGCGGGCTCTGGGCTCCGCCCGCGGTGGACCTCGCGCCCGGAGGGGCTCCGCCGGGCGCGCTCGCGCGGGCGCTCGCCCGCGAGCACGGCCTCCGCGTGGAGGTCGGCGAGGAGGTGGCCCGCTGCGAGCGGACGCTCACGCACCGCCTCCTCACGCTGCGCGCGTTTCGCTGCAGCGTGCGCGGTCGGATCCGGGCGGGCCCCCGCCTGCGGCTCGTCACGCGGGCCGGGCTCGCTCAGCTCGGAATCCCCGCCGCGGTGCGCGCGCTCCTCGCGCGCGTAGACGAGGAGGAGCAGGTGGTGTAATCAGGGCGCGCGCGTAGGCCAGCGGGACCCGTCACGACCGCTGCCGCATCCTGGGGATGAAGCGCCGCCGCAGGTGGGTCGTCGGCGAGCGGGCGGGATGCACCGGGGGCCCTGCGGGCGGCCGCCATGGCGCCCGGCAGATAACCTCGCGATTCGGCTTGACAGGCGAGGTCTCGTCCGTATAATCCGCCGCCCTTACGACGGATTGTCCTTCGCGTTCGCCCCATCGCAGTGCCGGGGCGTTTTTGTTCGGAAAAGAGCAGATGCCGACGATCAGCCAGCTGGTGCGCAACGGGCGCGAGAAGCTCGCGGTGAAGAAGAAGGCGCCCGCGCTCAAGGAGTCGCCGCAGAAGCGCGGCGTGTGCACGCGCGTCTACACGACGACGCCGAAGAAGCCGAACTCCGCGCTCCGCAAGGTGGCGCGCGTCCGGCTCACCAACGGCTTCGAGGTGACGAGCTACATCCCGGGCGTCGGGCACAACCTCCAGGAGCACTCGGTCGTCCTCATCCGCGGCGGACGCGTGAAGGACCTCCCAGGCGTCCGCTACCACATCGTTCGCGGCACCCTCGACGCGGTCGGCGTCCAGGGGCGCAAGCAGAGCCGCTCGAAGTACGGCGCCAAGCGCCCGAGCTAAGGAAAGAGTTCGATGCCTCGTCGTCGTGAAGTCGAGAAGCGGAAGATCCTGCCCGATCCGAAGTTCCAGGATCGGATCGTGGCGAAGTTCGTCAACAACCTGATGCGCAAGGGCAAGAAGTCGACCGGCGAGCGGATCATCTACGGCGCGTTCGACCAGGTCGAGCAGAAGCTGAAGGACGATCCGCTCAAGATCTTCAAGAAGGCCCTCGACAACGTGAAGCCGATGGTCGAGGTGAAGAGCCGCCGGGTCGGCGGCGCCACGTACCAGGTGCCGGTCGAGGTCCGTCAGGACCGCCGCACCGCGCTGGCCATGCGCTGGCTCATCGATTATGCGAAGGGCCGTGGCGAGAAGACCATGGTAGAGAAGCTCGCCGGCGAGATCATCGACGCGGCGAACAACCGCGGGAACGCGGTGAAGAAGCGCGAGGACACGCACAAGATGGCCGAGGCCAACAAGGCCTTCGCCCACTACCGATGGTGAGAGGGTTCGACAGGCTCACGGACGGAGCCTGAGGAGATCGAGGGAGAGCAGGGGCCGACTCGGTCGGCCCGGGTCGTTGGGAGAGGACCCGCTTCGCTCTTTGACAGCTCGGTCGTTGTGAACGGAGCCGCGAACGCGCGGCCCGATCTTGCGCATGCACGAAGGAATCGAAGGAAACGAACGATGCCCCGCACCAATCCTCTCGATCGCTACCGGAACTTCGGCATCATGGCGCACATCGATGCCGGCAAGACGACCACGACCGAGCGGATCCTCTTCTACACCGGCGTCACCCACAAGATCGGCGAGGTCCATGAGGGCACCACCGTCATGGACTGGATGGAGCAGGAGCGCGAGCGCGGCATCACCATCACGTCGGCCGCGACCACCGCGTTCTGGCGCGAACACCGGCTGAACATCATCGACACCCCCGGCCACGTCGACTTCACGATCGAGGTCGAGCGGTCGCTCCGCGTCCTCGACGGCGCCTGCGCGGTGTTCGACGCCGTCCAGGGGGTGCAGCCGCAGTCCGAGACGGTGTGGCGGCAGGCGGACAAGTACAAGGTCCCCCGCATCTGCTTCATCAACAAGATGGACCGGGTCGGGGCGGACTACTTCCACTCCGTCGCCACGATCAAGGAGAAGCTGGGCGCGAAGCCGCTCCCCATCCAGATCCCCATCGGCGCCGAGGACCGGTTCCGCGGGATGGTGGACCTCATCAAGATGAAGGGGATCACCTTCGACGACGAGACGATGGGGGCGAAGTACCAGGAGATCCCCATCCCCGCCGAGCTGGTCGAGCAGGCGAAGGAGTACCGCGCCAAGCTCGAGGAGACCGTCGCGGAGGTCGACGACGTCCTCATGCACAAGTACCTCGACGGCCATCCGCTCGGGAACGAGGAGCTCGTCGTCGGCATCCGCAAGGGCACGCTCGCGATGCAGTTCTTCCCGGTCATCTGCGGGACGGCCTTCAAGAACAAGGGGGTCCAGCAGATCCTCGACGCGGTCGTCGACTTCCTGCCGAGCCCGCTCGACAAGCCCCCGGTGGTCGGCGTGAACCCGAAGGGCGAGGAGATCACCCGCCGCACCGCCGACGACGAGCCGTTCAGCGCGCTCGCGTTCAAGATCATGAACGACCCGTACGTGGGGAACCTCACGTTCTTCCGGGTCTACTCGGGCAAGCTCGAGGCCGGCTCCTACGTCCAGAACGCGACGAAGGACAAGAAGGAGCGCATCGGCCGCCTCCTCCAGATGCACGCGAACAAGCGCGAGGAGATCAAGGAGGTCTGGGCCGGCGACATCGCCGCGGCGGTCGGTCTCCGCGCGACGACGACGGGCGACACGCTCACCGGCGAGGACGACCCGGTCGTCCTCGAGCGGATGGTGTTCCCCGAGCCCGTGATCCACGTCGCGGTCGAGCCGAAGACGAAGGCCGACCAGGACAAGATGGGCATGGCGCTCAACCGCCTGCAGATGGAGGACCCCTCCTTCCGCGTCCACACCGACGAGGAGACCGGTCAGACGATCATCGGCGGCATGGGCGAGCTGCACCTCGAGATCCTCGTCGACCGGATGTTCCGCGAGTTCAAGGTCGAGGCGAACGTGGGCAAGCCCCAGGTCGCCTACCGCGAGACCATCACGAAGCAGGTGGAGTCCGAGGGGCGCTACATCCGCCAGACCGGCGGCCGCGGCCAGTATGGCCACTGCTGGCTGCGCCTCATCCCGCAGGAGCCGGGCACGGGCTTCGTGTTCGAGAACGAGACGGTCGGCGGCTCGATCCCGAAGGAGTTCATCAACCCGATCCACAAGGGCATCGAGGAGGCCATGCAGGGCGGCGTGCTCGCGGGCTATCCGATGGTCGACATCAAGGTCGAGGTCTTCGACGGCAGCTTCCACGACGTCGACTCCTCCGAGATGGCGTTCAAGATCGCCGGCTCGATCGGCTTCAAGGACGGCGCCGCGAAGGCGCACCCGGTCCTTCTCGAGCCTGTCATGGCGGTCGAGGTGGTGACGCCCGACGACTACATGGGCGACGTCATCGGCGACCTGAACAGCCGCCGCGGCAAGGTCCACGCGATGAACCCGCGCTCGGGCGTGCAGATGATCGAGGCCCTCGTGCCGCTCGCGGAGATGTTCGGGTACTCGACCGACCTCCGCTCCAAGACGCAGGGTCGTGCGACGTACACCATGCAGTTCGCTCACTACGCCCAGGTCCCGGGCAGCATCGCGGAGACCATCGTCACGAAGGCGAAGGGCGCCGCCACCGGCACCCGGTAGCCGCCGTCCAAGGAAGAGAGAGAGATCATGGCCAAGGAAAAGTTCGAGCGGAACAAGCCGCACGTGAACGTCGGGACCATCGGTCACGTCGACCACGGGAAGACCACGCTCACCGCGGCGATCACCAAGTACTGCGCGTCGAAGGGCCTCGCGCAGTTCATGGCCTACGACCAGATCGACAAGGCGCCCGAGGAGCGGGAGCGCGGCATCACCATCGCGACCGCGCACGTAGAGTACGCGACGGAGAAGCGGCACTACGCGCACGTCGACTGCCCGGGCCACGCCGACTACGTGAAGAACATGATCACCGGCGCCGCCCAGATGGACGGCGCGATCCTGGTGGTCTCCGCGGCCGACGGCCCGATGCCGCAGACCCGCGAGCACATCCTCCTCGCCCGCCAGGTCGGCGTGCCGTACATCGTGGTCTACCTGAACAAGGTCGACATGGTCGACGACAAGGAGCTCCTCGAGCTCGTCGAGCTCGAGGTCCGCGAGCTCCTCACCGCCTACAAGTTCCCCGGCAACGAGATCCCCATCGTGAAGGGCTCGGCGCTGAAGGCGCTCGAGGGCGACAAGGGCGATCTCGGCGAGCAGTCGCTCCAGCGGCTCCTCGACGCCGTCGACGCCTACATCCCGACCCCGAAGCGCGCCACCGACAAGCCGTTCCTCATGCCGGTCGAGGACGTGTTCTCGATCTCCGGGCGCGGCACGGTCGCGACCGGCCGCGTCGAGCGCGGCATCGTCAAGGTCGGCGAGGAGGTCGAGATCATCGGCCTCAAGCCCACGCAGAAGACGGTGGTCACCGGCGTCGAGATGTTCCGCAAGCTCCTCGACGAGGGGCAGGCGGGCGACAACATCGGCGCGCTCCTCCGCGGCCTGAAGCGCGAGGAGGTGGAGCGCGGCCAGGTGCTCGCGAAGCCGGGCTCGATCACGCCGCACACCAAGTTCAAGGCGGAGGTCTACGTCCTCACGAAGGAGGAGGGCGGGCGCCACACGCCGTTCTTCAACGGGTACCGGCCGCAGTTCTACTTCCGCACGACGGACGTGACCGGGTCCGTGCAGCTGCCGGCGGGCATCGAGATGGTGATGCCCGGCGACAACACGAACATGGAGGTGACGCTCATCACCCCCATCGCGATGGAGAAGGAGCTCCGGTTCGCCATCCGTGAGGGCGGTCGGACGGTGGGCGCGGGCGTGGTGGCCGAGGTGATCGAGTAGGTCGTACTCCCCGGCGAACGGCGGGGCCCACGCTCTCGGCACCGAGGCGAGACGAGGGCTCCGCGCAGCGCCGAGTGACGAAGAGAAGGCTTTTCAATGGCGACTCAGAAGATTCGGATCCGGCTCAAGGCCTACGACTACAAGCTGCTCGACCAGTCGGCCGGCGAGATCGTCGAGACGGCGAAGCGGACCGGCGCGAAGGTGGCCGGTCCCATCCCGCTCCCGACGCGGATCAACAAGTTCACCGTGCTCCGCAGCCCGCACGTCGACAAGAAGTCGCGCGAGCAGTTCGAGATCCGCACGCACAAGCGGCTCCTCGACATCCTCGAGCCGACGCCACAGACCCTCGACGCGCTGATGAAGCTGGACCTCTCGGCCGGCGTGGACGTGGAGATCAAGTAGTCGAGGCGACCATGGCCAAGTTCGACGTCTACGATCTCGAAAAGAAGAAGGTGGGCGAGCTCGACCTCGCCGACGCCGTCTTCGCCGGCGAGGTGAACGAGCACCTCTTCTACGAGGTGGTGAAGGCGAAGCTCGCCTCCGACCGCTCCGGCACCCACGCGGTGAAGAACCGCTCCCTCGTCTCCGGCGGCGGCAAGAAGCCGTGGAAGCAGAAGCACACCGGCCGCGCCCGCGCCGGCTCGACCCGCGCCTCGCACTTCGTGGGCGGCGGCAAGGCGATGGGCCCGAAGCCGCGCGACTACTCTTACGACGTGCCGCGGAAGGTGCGGAAGGCCGCGCTCCGTGCGGCGCTCGCGCTGCGCAGCCGCGACCAGAAGCTCGTCATCGTCCAGGAGTGGCGGCCCGCCGCCGCGAAGACGGGGACGGCGGCGAAGGTGCTCGCGAAGCTCGGCGCGCGGAAGGCGCTCGTCGTGGACGCCGCCGCGAACGTGGCGCTCGCGAAGAGCGTCCGCAACCTCGCCGGCTCGGATTTCCTGCCGGTCGAGGGGCTCAACGTCTACGACATCCTGAGGCACGACGCGCTCGTGCTGACGGCCGACACGGCGAAGCAGCTGGAGGTCAGCCTGTCATGATCCTCGCCATCCAGGACGTGGTGAAGCGTCCGCTCATCACCGAGAAGAACGAGCGCGCGCGAGAGCTCGCGCGGCACTACGCCTTCGAGGTGCACCGCGACGCGACGAAGATCCAGGTGAAGCAGGCGGTGGAGAAGCTCTTCAGCGTGCACGTGCTCGCGGTCCGCACCGCCATCGCCCGCGGCAAGACCAAGCGCGTCGGCCGCAGCATCGGCCGCCGAGCGAACTGGAAGAAGGCCTTCGTCACCTTGAAGGAGGGCGAGACGATCGCCCTCTTCGAGGGGACGTAGCCCGAGGCACGGGAGAACACCATGGGACTCAAGGAATATAGGCCCACGAGCCCGGCCCGCCGGCACATGACGGTGGCGGACTTCGCCGAGATCACGAAGACGAAGCCCGAGAAGAAGCTGACGCGGCCGATGAAGAAGAGCGGCGGCCGCAACAGCCACGGCCACATCACCACTCGGCACGTCGGCGGCGGGCACAAGCGGCGCTACCGCGTCATCGACTGGCGGCGCGACAAGGACGGGGTCCCGGCGAAGGTCGCCGCGATCGAGTACGACCCGAACCGCACCGCGCGCATCGCGCTCCTCCACTATCTGGACGGCGAGAAGCGCTACATCCTCGCGCCGGTGGGCGTCGCCGTCGGCGACATGCTCCTCTCGGGCGAGTCGGTCGACATCCGGCCCGGGAACACCCTGCCGATCCGCTCGATCCCGCTCGGCACGGTCGTCCACAACGTCGAGTCGCAGCCGGGCTCCGGCGGCAAGATGATCCGGTCCGCCGGCTCCTTCGGCCAGCTCATGGCGAAGGAGGGCGGGTACGCCCAGCTTCGCATGCCGTCCGGCGAGGTCCGGCAGATCGCCGAGGGGTGCAAGGCGACGATCGGCCAGCTCTCGAACGTCGAGAGCTCCAGCGTCCGCGTCGGCAAGGCGGGAAAGAGCCGGTGGCTCGGCATCCGCCCGACGGTGCGCGGCCTCGCCATGAACCCGGTGGACCATCCGCACGGCGGCGGCGAGGGCAAGTCGGGGCAGGGCAACCCGCACCCGGTGAGCCCGTGGGGCCAGAAGACGAAGGGCCTCAAGACCCGCAACAACCGCCGCACGGACAAGTTCATCGTCACGCGGCGCCGCCCCGGCGTGCGCAACACCCCGCAGTAGCGTCGGAGAGAGCGACCCATGGCGCGTTCGATCAAGAAGGGCCCGTTCGCGGACAAGCACCTGACGAAGAAGGTCGAGGACGCGAACAAGGGCAACAAGAAGTCGGTCATCAAGACCTGGTCGCGGCGGAGCACGATCCTCCCCGACTTCGTGGGCCACACGTTCGCCGTGCACAACGGGCGGAAGTTCGTCCCGGTGTTCGTGACGGAAAACATGGTGGGCCACAAGCTCGGCGAGTTCGCCCCGACGCGGACCTTCCACGGCCACTCCGCCGAGAAGAAGGTCGCGACCGCGGCGTCGCCGTCGCCCGCGGGCAAGAAGTAGACGAGGAAGACCATGGCCGATACCAAGAAGACGAAGAAGACCGCCGAGAAGGCGGCGCCGGAGGCCGAGGCGCCCCCGGTCGAGAAGAAGGCGCCCGCCCGCAAGGCGAAGAAGGCGGCGCCGGTCGCCGGGCCGCACGCCTCGCTCCGCTTCCTGCGGATCGCGCCGCGCAAGGTGCGGCTCGTCGCGAACGAGGTGCGCGGGCAGAAGGTCGGCGAAGCGCTCGCCATGCTGAAGTTCACGCCACAGAGCGCGGCGGAGCCGCTCGCGAAGCTGCTCCGCTCCGCGGTGGCGAACGCAGAGCAGAAGGGTGGACGGGTGGACGTCGACGCGCTGTTCGTCAAGACGCTCACCGTCGACCAGGGGCCGAAGATGCGCCGCTTCATGGCGCGGGCGATGGGGCGCGCGTACCGCGTCGAGAAGAAGACGAGCCACGTGTACGTGGAGCTCGGGACCGCGTAGCGGCACCCTGAACTGAGGAGAGAACGCTCATGGGACAGAAAGTCCATCCGATCGGGTTTCGGCTCGGGGTCATCCGCTCCTGGGACTCGAAGTGGTACGAAGAGAAGAACTACGCGAAGTGGCTGCACGAGGACATTCACCTGCGCGAGTTCGTGAAGGAGAAGCTCGGCCAGGCCGGCATCTCCCGGATCGAGATCGAGCGTGCCGCGAACAAGGTCAAGATCAACGTCCACACCGCGCGCCCCGGGATCGTGATCGGCAAGCGCGGTGCCGGGATCGAGACGATCAAGAAGGACCTCCAGGCCCTCACGGCCAACGAGGTCTACCTGAACGTCGTCGAGGTCCGTAAGGCCGAGACCGACGCGCAGCTCGTCGCCGAGAACATCGCGACGCAGCTCGAGCGGCGGATCGCGTTCCGGCGGGCGATGAAGAAGGCGGTGCAGACCGCGCAGAAGTTCGGCGCGAAGGGCATCCGCGTGGCCTGCGCCGGCCGGCTCGGAGGCGCCGAGATGGCGCGCTACGAGTGGTACCGCGAGGGCCGCGTGCCGCTGCACACGCTTCGCGCGGACATCGACTACGGGTTCGCCGAGGCGAAGACGACGTACGGCAAGATCGGCTGCAAGGTGTGGATCATGCGCGGCGAGGTCCTGCCGCAGTCCGCCGGTACGCGCCCGCCGCGCACCGCGGGCGGCCCGCGGCCGTAACGCCGGCCCCACGAACGAGGAGAGAGGCACATGCTTCAGCCGGCTCGAACGAAGTACCGAAAGATGATGAAGGGGCGGATGCGCGGCAAGGCGTACCGCGGCTCCGATCTCGCTCAGGGCGAGTACGGGCTCCAGGCCACCGAGTGCGGGTGGCTCACTGCCCGGCAGATCGAGGCCGCCCGTGTCGCCATCACGCGCTACGTGAAGCGGGGCGGGAAGCTCTGGATCCGGGTCTTCCCGGACAAGCCCATCACGAAGAAGCCCGCCGAGACCCGCATGGGCACCGGCAAGGGCAACGTCGAGTACTACGTC
>WNGF01007127.1_pt1 | contig 14009 bp, 9 predicted proteins | sample 5400641 | NCBI WGS metagenome assembly WNGF01 (sample SAMN13153371, study PRJNA577476) | soil metagenome | isolation source: 80 cm soil or saprolite under grassland replicate 2 | place: USA:California | collected 2016-06-15
GAAGGACTCACGGGAACGCTTATTGGACCTTTAATGGACGCGCGACGCCATGCAATGCCCGCCGTTGCTTTCCGTTACCGCGCAACGGATTTCAAGACCTCAAAGTGGCCTTGAACCTACCCCTACGTCTTTGAATTTACCAATATAAACCAGGGTGAGCAGCCATCAAAGTGATCCACGTCAGGGTAGGTAAATTTCTATCACCGCGCCATCTAAGCGCCAACTTCACGCCGGTTTTGACTTGGATGGATGTGAAACGGCAAAGGCGCGCCAGACAGCAGTATCTCCTCGAGGGTTTGGCCGAATTGACCAACCTGAGATCGGCCGTGTCCGGAATCCGGCTCGCCGAGAGACAGAGACAAGTCTCAAGGAGCTTTCGGCTTAAATAAGAACGAGTTATTGTTCCAATTCTCTTCTTTCACAGATTCCTCTCCGACTGCGCCGAAGCGAGGATTTATTTCGAGCCTCAGATTCCCGCTAATATCTCTGCCGTCGTAGCTGATGTAATGATGTAATCGCCTGAATTTGGATCGAAATCCTCAAAGTTGACCCACGCGTCCTGGCCAGAATTGAGCGGGCCAACCTTCATCGACCTCAGCACGGCCCAACCGAGAATATCCTTGTCGCCGGGATAACCGGTGTGGCTGAGCGTCAAAATAGTTGGCCTGGTGTTTCCCGAACCTTCGTTCGCGACATGCACTCTTAACAGTTTGGACTTAGCACTGGCGACACCGAGATCTGTCTTCACGTCAACGATCTGAATCTCCTTAATCAGCAGATCCGGCAAAGCCCTCTCCACCAGCGCCGGGTTCATGTCGAACGGCTTTGGGTCGGCCCTCGACACTGTCTTACGGTCCGGCACCTCCGCTTCGTCAGGTCTTGGGGTGGCTATCGGTCTGGGATTTTGCGGCAGGTGCGTCATGCGCGGCGCGCGGCGCGCCGCCAGGACAATAAACTGCCCATCGCTATTTTTAGCAATGTCGAAAACCCAGTAGTTGTCCGAATTGTCCAGCTCCTTAGTCCACTTGTATTCGGCGTCGCTCAGACTCATTCCTTCTTTGACCTTATGAAAGAAGATGTCAGGCTCGCCGTCACGCATTCCTCGATCGGACCAGGAACATTCGCCCGGAGCCAGACCGGAACTCGCCGGATCCGCACCGGAATCCGCCTTAGCAGTTCCTTTCTTGAATCTGAACGACATTCTGCCTCCGGTCTCGAATCCGATCTCAGCATCTTTCACTCCTCGACACATGAGCGGATAACTCTCCTGCGCTGCGACGCCCCCCGAAAAGAGCTGCACGGCGGCAACGATCAAGGCCGCGTAGATGAGACGATGCCGTGAATCATTCTTCATATCTCCACTCCCTTCATAATGGATAGCTGATTCAGCGAATGGCTCGTAACTTTCATCCGCCGCACTCTTATTTATAGAAAACCTCGAAGCGGCCCGACACGACGAAATTCAAAACTTCCTTGCCGGTATCCAGTTGGAACTCTCTTGTAAATGCCTCTGGCGGGCCGCTCGCGCTGATGTTGTATTTCGCTTCCGCACTAGCCCACTGGTAATCGCCATCATCACCAGTATCTGTCCCTTCAGTCGGATCAAAGAAATCATGCCCAGCTAGTGTGTAATGGCCACACAGACCAGCCAAAGCACTTATGAAATTGAGGCCGCAACCCGAGTCGTCATCCCAACCTCTGACTTTGAGCACCAGTTGGTCGGGCGGGTCATCAATAGTGGCCTCTATGTTCACAGGTTTCTCCTCTTTTGTCCCGAGGCCGTTCTTTCCATAATCTATTTCCAGGATCTTGCCGTTCGGCTTAGGGTCGCCATTGATAGCGAAGCGCAAGAGAACGTCACCTTTGCTCAAGTCGTCGCTGTCGTCATAACAGTAGATGCTCTGGAACTTTACCTGCACATGCCGTCGTAGCGTAGTGAAGCTGCCCTTCAACTTCTTTTCGCCATACTCTTTGGTTTGCGCAGTCACGATGTAGAAATAAAGTGTGTTCGGCTCGAGGTCTTTGACGCGCACCTCGTGATCGGTCTTCTTACCATCAAGAAATGGCACTGCAAAGCTATCCGCGGGCTTGCTCTTAAAAACGAGACCGGGATCGGGCGCCTTTGTGCTCACCTGAACAAGGGGGACTAACGGTTCCGTCGTCGTGAAGGCAAAATCCACAAAGGTGCCATGCACGTTCAGACTCGCGCCTCCCTTGAAGGCTTCGTAAGGAGCTGCACGATCCCCCACATCGCTCACGATAATCGGCGAGTTGCCTTTATCCGAAGCGAAAGCTGTCATGGGAAGCCTTTCGATGCGAGGATCAATCCAGCAAATCCAATCTTGAGTCGCTTCCGGGTTGCAAAATGCTTCTAAGAGAAAAGTGCCGCTTTGACCGGCGTAAGGGCTCAGATCGATCTCCAAATCTCTTAACGTCCCATCGTATTTCTTGGTGACTTCAATGAGCTGTGTTCCTTTAAAAGAGACCGTCAGCTTGACGCTGCCGGCCCGCGCACCATTCAAGAATCCGATCTTCGCTCGGAATACATCTGTAGCTTCCAGAACCGCCGTGACATTGTACTTACCGGAGATGCTGCCGCTCGTAATCCACTGCGGATGCGTCTCAACTACTTTCAATTCCGTATGACCGTCTTCAAGGGGAAAGCCGGTAACATCTCTCACAAAACCTCGATTGTCATCCTGCGAACCCCCGAACGATAGATTTTCTGTCGCATTGGACCAAAGAGCGGAGGGCGCGTTGTCCGCGAAGCTGTACACAATCGTTGGCTTCGGCTCGGGGACCGGCATGAGATTAGCCAACACTCGAGCCTCTTCTGTGGTTGCAGATGCAGACATAAATCGAGGTTGCACAAAAGACGTGGCGAGAAAAGCCAACACCGCGATAGCTGCCAGTTTGGAGTACATAGTTCACCTCCTAGTGAACAACATTGAAGCTTATAGTGAGAAGATACGAGCACATCTCAAGAAGCTTTCGGGCTAAAGAAGATGCCTTCGACGACTCTCGGACATCCAGCAGCCGGTGGCTGATGAAATTGATCCCCTTCAGAGACCTCCCTTGAAGTCTCACCAGCTTTACGCTCAACTACTTCCCTGGGCGCGAACGCGTCACAATCAGCTCTCCATCTCTGCTGTTGTAAACATCGAAGTTCCAGTAGTTGTTTGGATCATTGAGATCAGAGATCCATTTGTATTGCGGATCACCATCGCCGCCTTCTCTGACCTGTTGCACAAGAATGTCCGGCTCCCCTTCGCGCATCCCACGATCCAGCCAGGAGCATTCACCGGGAGAGAGACCGGAACCTGCCGGAGCGGTTCCTTTCTTGAATCTGAGGACAAGTTTCCTTTCCGGCTTGAACCAAATCGTCGGTTTCCTGAAGCCGCGGCAGACGAGCGGGTAACTCTGCGGCGTCTGCGTTCCGTCATTCGCTGACCCGCTCTCTAGTCGTGACGGATCAGTGCCGGGATCGCTCTCTGTGCTCAGGCTGATGGATTCGTGATTACGAACGCTGGGCTCTTTGCCCGTTGCAATGAGATTAGTCAGAGGCCACTGGTCGTCTTTTACGACTTGCACCCCGGCGGGAATAAATTCAACTCTTGCCCATGTCAAAGTTTCGGCACCGGAGTTTGCCGGTCTCTCGCGGCCATCATAGAAGACCGCGCATCCGGCCTGGATTTGCCCTCCACGCTTCGTGACTCCCAGGTCAACGTAGCCGCATTCAAACCGCGTAACTCGGTACATGGAGGAGTCCGAAGGAACCGTTATAACTGCGTCGACACGCTCCCTGAGTCGATCCCGTGGCAAGATACCCTGAACCGTCTGCGTGACCTTGTATGCTGGCCAATCAACATCAAAGCCGACCGGCTCACGATCAGCAGCAAACCACACTGCGATTTTCGAACCACTGCCAACAACAGGAATACCATCCACTTCGCGGCCAAAGATCGCAATGTTCGCGATCACCTGGTCACGTGCGTTGCCGCGCTCATCCCCTCCACCATGCATGAGATGGCGTGTGCCCAGAAAGGTGATTGCTTCCCCAGCACCGACCTTCACCAAACTGGCTAGCGCCTCAGTAATGAAACGGCGCCCAAGAGACTCAAGTTCAGATTGACCCAGCTTTCCTCGTGTGCCGATCCGCTCAATCTCTTTCGGGTCGTCAAGATATCCGCGGAACCGAAACTTGGTGCCGTCGGTGTAGACCTCTAAATAAGAATCTTCGCCCACATAAGATAGGATTCGGCGGTCGCTCTGAGCTTCTTTGAGATCGGTGGCTCTGAGCCGATGGCCAAACCGGCCTCCTGATTGTGCCAGCAAGGTGCGCAGCCTGCTTGCGGTGACCTCCCGGCCAGGTCCGGGCTCTGAAGCTAATAACATTACGCTCTCCCTTCCAAAGCCCTGTTGCATCACTAGACGGGTTAAGGACAGAAGGTAGTCTGAGTGTCCGTTTCTTTCAGACCCTTGCTGAGACACAAGCTGCATCTCTCCGCGCGGCGAGTTGTAGTCTCTCTCTGTGCGCAGATGCCTTGCCTGGACAAGAACAAGGGCCACGATTGAAAACAGCACAACGGCTAAAAGGGTTAGCAGCCTGAAGCGAGCCTTTATGAGTCTGGGTTTGTTTTCTCTCTTATTCATACCTAAATATCCTTCCGTCGAAGGTGCTCATCTTAGCCAGAGAATGTTTTCGTTGGGGGGGGTGGCCGATGGCTGCCTTGGTCAAAGTCAAAGCTGGCTTTCTGATCAGAGACCCGCTGAACGCGGGCCGCTAATCATCGATATAAGCCCAGCACATCCAACCGATTTGACTGTCACGCCATTTCGCATAGCTGCCGAAGTTTTGCCATTTGACATTGTCACGCCGGTAGTTGCAGTCAGCCTCGGCACTCTTCGCGCCCGTCAAGCTACTTCCGGTGGCGAACACGGCCACGTCTTGATCGCAGTACCAATCACTGTTGCCATCGAACCACGCCCACTTGACCTTCTTGCGCTTCTGTAGGCCGTCGGCAAAATCCTCTCCTGTTTCATCTGTGGTCAAGCCGTCGCACAGCGTGTCGTGGCTCCCCAAAGCCATGATGAGACCGCCGCGAAATGTGTTCAGCCAACGATTGACTTGCTTACCATCGAGCTTCAACGTCTTGCAGGCATACTGCGCAAAGAAGGCGCATTGTGTGCCTCCGTCTCCAAACCGCCACTTGTCCGTGTTGGACACGGCAAGCACGCTCTTCGTCCACATCGCCAATGCCGCGTCCGTGCCCGACGTTCCGCCGTGCGTGCCAACGTAAAAGAGGTGCACATCGTCAACGCCAGTTCCGCAGCTATCGCATGTGGAGAACCTGCTTCTGGCAGGACCCTGAAGATTGAAATAGAAAACTTTAGTATCAGTGTCGTCTAGCTCGTTGTTGAAGCCGGCGCATCTTTTCCATTGATAAGGAAGGGACTCCTGCCAGCTATTTTGATAGTCCGACTGGCAACGAGTCCCGAAGCGGGCTGCAGCGTAAGTTTTCGTCGTGACGAACATGGAGCTGAGCATGATCACGACGAGCAAAAAGAGCCAGGCGTAGCGTAGTCGAGGATGTTCCGACTGCCATAAGGCCAAGCCTGTTTCCTTATCAGCAATTGTCTCAGACACCATCGTACCGTCTTTTTGTTTGCTTGCTTCTGATCGCATTTACATTCCCTCTTTCTTAAGCCATGCCTACATCGAAGAGCTAGCCGGCCCATTGCTGTGTATCCCACTCTACAATTACTGGTCAGGTGCGCTCTCAAGCTCGAATCTGTCTATGCCGACCATGTAACCATTGGAACGTTCATCCTTGCCCATGATTTCCAACCAGAAGGTATTTTCTCCCGCTCGGAGATACGCCGTTCCCAGCACGACTTTGCCACCATGCATCACTGTGTCCGCGTAACCATTGAAAGCTCGTCCCATTTGTTGCTCGTTCACGAAAAAGCGGAAGATGCCCTCGTCGGGCGCTTGCGTAAAATAACCTGCGATGGCATAGCGCCCTGCAGCCGGCACATTCATTATGAAAACTAAGCGATCGCCGGGCTGAGCGCTGATCCACCCTAACTGTGTCCCTCCGCTCCATGCTTCCCCGAAATTTCGCATGTCCTGGATCATCACCTGCCCCGCCGTTGGACGCGCGGTGGCAACCAGTTCTTCACCCTCCATCGTGCTCTGAACTTTGCGCGGTTTGGGTTGGCTCGGGTCGTCTGGCTGAGGTGCTTGATCCGGGTTCTGCGAAACCCCCTGCAAAATATCCTTCACCCTGGACCTTTTCTTGCGCCGTTGATCTTTCTGTTGAGATGATTGATCTGGTTTCTGGAAGACGTCCTGCAAAACGTCCGTGACGACCTGCTTTTTGCGTGGGTTATCTTGGTTAGGCTGTGGAGCAGTCTTCTGCTGCTCACTCCGCAAAAGAACTGCGACTTCGGGCGGAAGTTCTGGAGGCGAAAACTTGCGACCCATATTCTGCTGCAGGATGATTTTATCCTGCTGGTCAATCACGCCGTCGTTGTTGAAATCCGCCGCCGCATTGAAATCTCTTTGTCCGACTTTCTTTCCTCGAGCCTGACGCAGTAGCTCCGCATCTCGCTGGTCTACCACACGGTCAAGGTTGACATCTCCTGATAACGCGCGAGACTCCGCCGAAGATGCGATAGAAGAGATGGCGCCCGGCAGCACGGTCTTCCACCAGTAAACAGGAACCAGCTTTTCATATTCTGTCGGAGAGGCGATCAGTGTCACCTTCGGTTCCATGAGCGTATCGTCGCCATGAACTGCCGGTTGCAGTTCAACCGAGGTGCGTATGGAGAACACTGTCCAGGGATTAGCGGGATTACTAGCTACCGTCACTTCCACTTGCGTCTGTCCTGGATGGACACCGCTGCGAAGTATTAGAAAGGCGTCGCCTTTCGAGTTCGTGACGACCTCGACCGGTTCGGTCTTCTCCGGTAGAACCAATCCTGGCCCAGTCACCAGTCGGGCTTGAATTTTCGCGCCAGCGACGGGACCTCCTAACATGGGTGGGCCTGACGTTTTATGTGGTGTGCCGTAGAAGTCTGTGGCGATGATCGTTGAACGCGCTACTTCATCACGAGACTTGGCGGGATTGCCGCTTTTATCGAGCACGCTTTCGAGATGGAAGCTCAAGGTGAATCTCCGCGGTAATTCCACCAAAGGGTCTTCGTCTTCCTTGCCGCCATCCAGAGCTTTCGCGTCAGGACCGACCATCTGATGGGGCGCGGCCACGCGCAGGGCGTATGCCGAGACAACATCCATCACCGCGTCATAGTCTGAAGACGAAAGCGACTTGCCTTTGTTCTCTGATGAAATGTCCTTCAGGTCAGCGAGGTCTGATAGGCTAGAATTTGAAGTGCCGCTGAAATTGGTTTCGACGGTCTCGCCGGATTTAACATAGACCGTTTTTGGGACAGCTTTGAAATTGTAGCCGCTGGCCGCCGGGCGGATCATGTAACCTGATTCTTTGACCTTGACGGAATAGTACCCGTCGGCATCAACCGGCAGAGTACCCCACGGCCCTCTGCCTCCACCCAAAGCTAATTCCAAAAAATTGGCCGAGCGGAAATAGAGTTTCGCGCCTGGGATCGCCTTGCCCTTGGCATTGGCGATGCGGCCCTTTAGGAGAGCCAGCGGTCTATAGACAAAGAATGCAGGGCCAAACTTAAATGGTTGTGCCATCCACTTGATGGCGTTGGGGTGCGTCACCCCTTCATACTTAAGCCCGCCAGCGAAGGGCTTGAAACTCCATGCCTTCTCACCCGGATAGCCGTCTGTGTCCAGATCGTCAATAAAATATTTTGCTTCTGGTAGGTCGCTCCTAAATACCAGCACTGCTGTGAACCCACTTGGTTCGGCAGTATCAAGGTAGTAGCCGGGCTTGGGCTTTTCCCAAATTCGAAGCCGTTCGTAACTATGCAATTCCGGCTCGCCGGCGTTGTTCGGTCGCTTGTCAGCGAGGGGCGAGATCAAGTCGGGCCATATCCGTGCCCCAGCGCCGTTGACATTCTCATTGCAGCCCCATTCGCTGTAGAGGGAATCTTCGCCGTCGTAGGACGTATCGAGATAGGTATGGTGCTTGTGCGCCGACATGTAGATGACGGGATGATTTTCTCTCTCTCCTTCCTTTTGTTTCACCCACTGCACCGCCGAGGCTGGACTTTCCCAGTCAAGGATATGAGCGGAGATCGGTCTCCAATTCTGTCCATCATCCGATTCCAGTTGTACATCAGCCTGTTCGTTATCGCCGTTGTGAGCATTGACACAATCGGAGGCGGGTCCATAACCTCCATCCCTTTGAAAGAGGAAAAGGTAGCGTATGCGAACACTCCAGGGCGCTTCGCATCCTTTGCCTATGCAGCCGTCATCATCTTTGAAGCCACTGCCATAGACTTGGGTGCTCAGTCCAGCCACTATGCTGATGCAGCGCTTTTCAAGGCTGATGCGGGCTTCAAGAAAACCAATGCAGCCCTCATCGGCTTTAAGGCCTCCGGGACGCACCTGAAACAAGGTGCGTGGCTCGTCGGTGCGTCGGTTCTTTTCATGACTGTCGAATACCAGCAACGGCTTGAACGCCTCGGCGAGTTTGTATTCCAGATCATCTCTCAAGCCATCGCCGTCGTGGTCGAACTTCGCGTCGTCAACGAACAAGATTTCACCAAGATCGAACGAGGGTGGCGGCCCTGGCGAGTTTGCTCTCCCGGTCGCTTCCGGGAACAACAACAACGTCACAGCAAAAAGCGATGCAAGCACAGTCCTCTTTAACACCTGATGGTCCTCCTCAGCACGATGCTGATCTCGCGTCAAGATGCTTGGGCTGACTGGGAAATTTCATCTGCGTCATACCTGTCAATCACTCTCCGGGCCAGCGCCTTGGCCGCTTCGATTCGTTCGGCGTCGTCCATCTTTTTACCAATCAGGATGATGAAGAAGTCGTCTTTGTAGCGGACTATGAATTGGTCGCCGTTGAAGACGGCCTGGTCGCCAACGCCGGTCACGGTTTGGGCCTTTGTCTTGAAAGCTGCTTCCGCATTCTTCACGTAAGAGTCGAAAGAACTCCCGCTGCCGAAATGAAATTGCAGCGTTACGCTCTCGCCCGCCTGGGCCATCGTTTCAGCTTTTTCGCGAAGGTACTGGCAGGTCGCTGCAGTGCTGAGCCCCTGCGATTTACCTTGCTTGACGGCTGTACCCAGGACGGCCTCGGCGTCTTCTTTCGTCAACAGCGAACAAGGATCAACCACACCCTTCGCCAGGTTCTTTTTCGCGTCAGCCGGCGACGTCGTATTCGTGTTTGTCTTGATTGCTTGGCTGGCTCCCGCGCAGGCGGTCAGAAACAACAGAGCTGCGATTAGCGTCGATTGAAGAATCATGCGCTGAGCGCGTGCTCCATTCGTTCCTCCAGGCCAAACCTCATGTGTCGTTTGCATTTGCTCGTGCTCCTTTTTCACCTTGCGCCTACGTAAAGTCGAAGCAGTTATTATTTAATCGCTAACGCCCTGACCCTGGATTAACATCCGCTTTGCCTCTGCTAATGTCAGGGTTTGAAATCTCAGCCCATTGATCTGAAAGGAACCTTCGAACTGAGAGTAGTTTTTGACGTAGTAAAGCCGGCCGCGGGCGACGATGCATCGGCAAGCCTTCACGAGCTTCTCTAACATCGCGATTCTGGAATTACGCTTACTTGTGGATCTCGCCGCAGGGCGGTTGCCGAGATTAGGGCGTGGTGTGGTTTCGGTGATCACAAACAGATCGTCGTCTTCAAGTCTCGCCGAGATGCGTCGGAAGTCTTCAGTGGAGAGGTCGCCGCAACCTATGTTCTCGCCGGATCTGTCATACCAATAGCCGTGAAGGACCGTGCCCGGGTCGCGAAATTGCCCGCGTTGCAGGCCAAACAATTCACATTTCGGGAAATAACGGAGCGGCGCCCCAGTCAACTGCGTTTTTCTCTCTCTATTCGCGGTTTCCATTCTCGGTTTCCTCCTTCCTGTCCTACTTGCTGAAACGAGAACGGCGGGCAAAAGTGCTCATGCCTGAAGGGATTTTCAGAGCGCCGAATTGCCTTCCGTGGAAACAACCAGGCTTACTAAGGTGATACAATCAGCAGGTCCCGACGCACAGTTGAGTCCCCCAAATAGAGAGGTTGAGGTGAGACCACCCTCGCCACATGAAGTGACCGGGTTGCTTGATGCCTGGAGTCAGGGGGATAAGGCTGCGCTCGACAAGTTGACGCCGCTTGTTTATGAGGATCTGCGCCGGCGCGCGCATGGTTACATGAAGCGCCAAAGTCCTGACCATACACTGCAAACCACCGCGCTGGTCAATGAAGCCTACCTCAAGCTGGTTAGCCAGGATCATCCGCCACACTGGCGAAACCGCGCCCACTTCTTCGCCGTGGCCGCGCAGGCGATGCGCCAGATTCTGGTCGATCATGCGCGATGTAAACACTACGCCAAGCGCGGCGGCGATGCGCGCAAGGTAACTCTCGACGAAGCAGCAAATGTCTCCCAAGAGCGTGCGGCGGAAGTAATCGCACTCGATGAAGCGCTGTCTGACCTGGCTAAAGTTTTTCCGGAGAAGTGCAAGATCGTTGAGTTGCGATACTTCGGCGGGCTTAGCATCGAGGAAACAGCCGCGGTTCTGAAAATTGCGCCGATCACAGTGAGACGTCATTGGGAATCGGCAAGAGTTTGGTTATACGACGCGCTCAATAATAAGAAATGACGATGAAGCCGGAACGCTTACAGCGAAGTGATGAAATCCTGCAAGGTGCGCTGGAGCTCGCGCCTGAAGATCGCGCGGCGTTTCTCGACCAAGCCTGTGCGGGCGACGCGGCACTGCGCCAAAAGGTTGAATCTCTGCTCGTCGCTGCGCAGCAGATGGACGGCTTTATGGAAGAGCGTATGTCACGTGTGGCGGGCGAGTTAATGATAGATGGGCCAGTGACTACTGCGGCAGGACAGACGATCGGTTACTACAAGATCGTTGAGCTACTCGATAAAGGTGGCATGGGAGAAGTTTATCTGGCTACTGACACACGAAGTGGCCGGGAAGTCGCGCTCAAGCTCTTGCCCGATTCCTCTATCAGCGACCAACAACGAGTGCGGCGTTTTCAGCAGGAAGCACGTTCCATCCTGGCGCTCAATCATCCGAATATCGTCACCATCTACGAGATTGGGCAGACTGATTCAGCTCACTATATCGTGACCGAGCGAATTACAGGAGAGACACTACGACTGCGTTTAGCAGGCTCGCCACTGGAGATATCTGAGGCCCTCTCGATCGCCATTGAAGTATCGAAGGCGCTGGAGGCAACTCATACCGCCGGGATCATGCATCGCGACATCAAGCCAGAAAACATCATGCTCCGTCCCGATGGTTACGTTAAGGTGCTGGACTTCGGCATCGCGAAGTTGACAGAACGGCGGGCGCCGATGATCTCGACTGAAGCGGCGACGATGATGAAGGTCCAGACTGCTCCGGGCGTGGTGATGGGAACTGTCTACTACATGTCGCCAGAGCAGGCGCGCGGGCAAGAAGTCGATGCCCGCACGGATATCTGGAGCCTCGGGGCGGTGCTCTATGAAATGGTTGCCGGGCGACCTCCGTTTGAAGGCAAGACTCCGCAAGACATCATTATCTTGATAGCAGGTAGAGAGCCAGCTCCAATCGCACGGTACGCACCGGACACGCCGACGGAACTCCAACGCATCGTCTCCAAAGCTCTTACGAAAGACCGTGAGGAGCGTTATCAAACTGCAAAAGACCTGCTGATCGATTTAAAAAGACTCAAACAGCGTCTTGAGGTGGACGCTGAAATCGAGCGCACCGTTCCGCCAGAGCTCGGAACGTTCGCCAGCGTGGCAAAGACGGCTCCAGATACGACCACGGCCGAAGCAATCAATCATGTATCAAGCGCGGAATACATCGTCACCGAATTCAAACGGCACAAGAAAGGTTTTGTATTAACCGCTGCAGTCGTGCTTGCCTTGGTTCTGGCGACAGCAGGCTATTTCATCTACGCCCGCCGCACACCCGCTTTAACCGACAAGGACACAATCTTGCTTGCCGACTTTGTAAACTCCACCGGCGATGCTGTCTTTGATGGCACACTAAAGCAGGGCCTCGCGGTGCAGCTTGGGCAGTCGCCGTTTCTGGACATCTTCTCCGATGATCGAGTGAGCGACGCCCTGAAGTTAATGGGCCGCGCCCAGAACGAGCGTGTGACAAGAGAGATCGGTCGGGAGATCTGTCAGCGCCAGGGGCTGAAGGCGATGCTCGCGGGATCAATTGCGAGTCTGGGCAGTAACTATGTCATTACGTTGGAGGTCCTCAACGCACAGACTGGCGACGTGATTGCGCGCGAGCAGACGGAGGCACAGGGTAAGGAGCAAGTGCTGCGCTCGCTCGGCGAGGCATCAACGAAGCTGCGGGAGAAGCTGGGTGAGTCGCTCGCTTCGATTCAGAAGTTCGACGCCCCGCTTGAGCAGGTCACGACCTCCTCGCTGGAAGCTCTTAAAGCTTTTTCACTGGCTAAGGAGAAAGCTTATTTTGAGGGTAAGACTAACGAGGCCATCCCTTTGTACAAACGTGCCGTTGAGCTTGACCCTAATTTCGCGGCCGCATATTCCGAGTTAACCATTGTCTATCGCCTTGGTGGGCAGCCCGGATTGGCAACAGAGTTGGCAAAGAAGGCGTTCGAGCTGCGGGAACGGGCGGGCGAGCGAGAGAGGCTCCTTATCTCCCTAAACTACTACACAGATGTAACCAGCGAGCTGGACAAGCAGCTTGAAATGGCTGAGTTATCGATACGGACATACCCCCGCGATTATTACGCGGCCAACCGGCTTGCCCACCGTTATCGCTGGATGGGGCTGATCGAGAAGGCAATTGAAGAGTACAGGGAATCGATTCGTCTCAACCCCAAATACCCGGTCCCTTACGCGAACATGGCCCGCGGATTCTTGCTGCTCAACCGATTAGATGAAGCCCAAGCGGCTTGCAGACAGGCATTGGAACTGAACCGCGACTATGGATTCTGTCACAACACACTTTTCCAGATTGCCTTCATCCAGGGAGACACATCGGCAATGAAGCAGCAGCTTGACTGGTACGCCGGCACACCGACTGGATATCTCCCTCTCGATTTACAGGGCGACGCCGCGGCCTTTGCAGGGCAGTTACATAAGGCACTGGATTTCAAGAGCCGAGCCGCCGACATGGCAGAGGCTCGAAACTCAAAGGAGCTGGCGGCACAATACTCGTCGTCGCGGGCACTACTCAGCGCGGTAGTCGGTGACTGCCGCAAGGCGCGGGAGGAGGCAACGGCGGCGCTCTCTCGTGGCCGAGATAGAAGTGCTCTGTCGAATGGGGCGCTAGCTTTTGCCCTCTGCGGGGAATCAGGCCAGGCGCAAGCTCTCGCCGCCGAGCGCGCCAGGCTTGACCCGGCAGACACGGTGCTTAACGCAGTGACGCTGCCGTTAATACGCGCTGAGTTGGAAATCCAGCACGGTAATCCGAGCGAGGCTGTTCGTCTCCTACAGTCTGCCTCCCAGTTCGAGCGGACAGACAGACCCCCTAACTTCGTACCTCGCGGGTCGTGGCCCGCGTATGTGCGCGGCCAAGCCTACTTGCACCAGCAGGCGGGGGCAGAGGCGATGGCTGAGTTTCAGAGGATTTTGGATCACAGAGGTGTTGACCCGCTTTCCATCTTATACCCGCTCGCGCACCTCGGCCTCGCACGTGCGGCGGTGTTGCAGGGCGACGCTGCCAAAGCACGCAAGGCTTACCAGGATTTCTTTGCCCTCTGGAAGGATGCTGACCCAGACATTCCCGTACTCCAGCAAGCGAAGCAGGAGTACGACAAGCTGAAGTAAAGATTGCGACGCTCAAGGTGACTCTCGACGAGGTACCGAAAGGAGTTCTCCTATGAAGACAGCTATGAAAGGGATATTAAATATATTCCTACTATTGG
>WNGF01007217.1_pt1 | contig 14008 bp, 12 predicted proteins | sample 5400641 | NCBI WGS metagenome assembly WNGF01 (sample SAMN13153371, study PRJNA577476) | soil metagenome | isolation source: 80 cm soil or saprolite under grassland replicate 2 | place: USA:California | collected 2016-06-15
CTCGGTTATGGTCGGCACGCTCGCAGGGCTGGTACTGCTGGGCAGCCTCGCGCTCGGGCTGGCGTGGACCCTCGATCTGGTCTCATTCGACAGCTTCGGCGGCTACTCACCGCTCAATATCCACATCTTCCTCGCGCTCGCCGTCCTGCCGTTCTTGCTCTGGCACCTGCTCCGACGGTGGGAGCGCCGCCCGTCTGCGAAACAGCTCGCGTCACGCCGCAACGCGCTACATCTGATCGGGCTGGGCACCTTGGCGGTCCTGGCCTGGCAGCTCACGGAGCGAGCGGCCAGCGCGTGGGCCCTGGCCGGCTCGCGCCGGCAGAGCGGTTCAAAGCACGCCGCCTCGTTCTCGGGCAACGACTTCCCTGTCACCATTTGGCTCTTCGATCCGATCCCGGCCTTGGCTACCGAGGCCTGGACGCTTCAGGTGATTGGAAACGTGGCCCGCCCGGCCAGCGTGTCATTCCAGCAGTTGCTCTCGTTTCCGGCTCGCAAGCTGACCGCCGTCCTGGACTGTACCGGTGGCTGGTGGAGCGAGCAGGTCTGGCAGGGAATCTCAGTGGGCGACGTACCCCATCGACGAGCTGCGCCGTGCACTGCTGGCGACCCACGTGGGTGGTGAGCCGCTCACTCCAGGCCACGGCTATCCTGTCCGCCTCGTCGCGCCCGGTCGACGCGGCTTTCAGTGGGTCAAGTGGGTGGGACGGCTGGAAGTGTATTAGCCACACCTACTTCAGCGGAGCGACGAAATCGTCGACGGTCAATCCGGCCGTGCGAAGCGATCCGCGCAGGATCGATGCCGGCACCACGTCGTAATCGGGAACCACCAAGGTCCTTGTGCCCGGCATCGTCAACTGCATGTGGTCGCCGGTCGTGTGACTGTAGACCCAGCCCGCTCGCTCGAATGCCCTCCGCGCCCTGCGCCCAGAGACGCGCGGGAGCCGCGGCATCAAACGGCGGCTGGCTGCCGGACGTCGACTGTGGCGAGCTCGAGCTCGTAGCCGTGGTCCGGCGACAGCTCGCCGGCTTCACGCATCTCGTCGATGATTTCGAGGGTCTGCGAAACGCCGGCCGCGACCACTTCGGGCCTCTCTATTAGCGGGCCTCGTCCTTGGTCAGCCTCCGTTTCGAGCCATCCCGAGATCGCCTCCAAGACGTGGGTGAGCGCCTCGTCGCGAGTTCGGCCCTGACTGAAGTAACCCGGCATGGCAGGCACCGAAACGGAGATCCACCATCCTCATCGGGCATTAGGATGACTGTGTAGCGCATGGCACTCCTCGTCAAGAGTCTCGCAGTGGCGAGCCACGCGTGTCAAAGCGTGGGATCTGGCAGCCGACCTACACCACCCGCCGCACGGCGGCGACGATGTCCTCGGGGCCTGGTAGCACGAACTTCTCCGGCGGCGGGCTGAAAGGCATCGGGACATCGCGAGCGCCGACACGCTGGACCGGGGCGTCCAGCTCGTCGAAGAGCTGCTCGCCGATCTGGGCAGCTCTACACCGAGCTCCAGGTTCCAGGTTTCAGCCTCCCGCTTCCCAACTGTGAGTTTCGAGTCGAGGGTTTGGACCTCCACGTTTGCTGGTTCAGGGCTCACGCCGATGACCCGCTTTCGGCTGGCAGCGTGGAGCCTGCAGCCAGGAGCTCGGGATTGGGAATCTTGAACTAGTGGGTTGGCATCAGCAGCCTGGACAGACCTTCGCCACGTTCGACTTGGTCGTCGGAGATCTGCTCGGCGAACGTGTGGCCGCAGGCGTAGCTCAGGTATTCGAGTTTCTCCCGCCGGCGGCCGGGCGCCGACCCGGGCTCCTGCGAGACGGCCCGCGGAGGGCGCTCCTTCTCTGGGAAGAAGTTGAACACGATGAAGATGGCCGGTTGGGCACACTCGTGGCAGCGAATGCGCCGAATGAGCGGATGCAGCTGCAGGATACGCTCGTCTCGCTGGCAGAGCAGGTAGAGTTGTTTGTTCTCGAGCGGCGTGGAGTGAGCAAACGTCCCGTGGTCGAAGTCGGCGTAGGCGCCCGTGCAGCGCTGGTACGAATACTGGAAGGTCCCATGTTCGTAGGTCATCGACGTCAGGTAGACCAGCGGATAATCCTTGAGGAAGGCGACCTCGGAGAGGATGGTCGCCACATAGTCCTTGATGCCCGCCCGTCGCTCCAATCCGTCGCCTTCGCCCTCGAAGTCCAGCCTGAACACATCCTCGGGCCAGACGCTCTCGGCGCCGTGTTTGAGACGGTTGCGGTATGCGGTCAGGGCCTGGAAGGCTCGCGTGATCGGACCACGCCGACCGTCGGGGCGGAAGTACAGCCAGTAGAGCTCGGGGATGAACAACTCGAAGGCTCGATCGGCGTGGCAGCGCAGCACGCGGGTGGACATCTCGATGAGCTGCCCGAGGGTCGGACGCCGGAACGCCGCCACGATCATCTGGTCGAGCTCCAGCGTGCGCCCGGTGGGCCGACGCAGGTAGCCGGCCAGCAGCAGGAGGACAGTGTACTTGACCACAACCTCGAAGACGTCGAGCCCCTGAAGCACTTTCCGACTCCAGTCGTCCTCGACTTGCATCTTGCGGACGAGCGTGGCCAGAGGATACGGGCCGTGCGCGATCGTGTGCTCCACCGCGCGGCAGTAAAGCTCTTGCGGGCTGAGTGTCTCCGGAGGCGGCAGCTCTGCGGCGCCTTCCTTCTCAGTCGCCGCCTGGCTCACCGACAGGCGCGCCAGGCGCTGCGTCGTGTCGGCTAGCCGGGCGTTGTAGCCCTTGAGGATTTGGAGCGCCACGCTCGGATACCTGGCAATCACCCGCATCAGCGTTTGGCGGTCGATCGACAGGTACTCGATGTCGCTCGCGGCGACAATCGTAGCGGTGCGAGGCGCGTCGCCGATGAGGGCCATCTCGCCGAAGTGGGCGCCGCTCTCGAGCCGACCGAGTTCGGTCCGATGTCCGTCGACGGTCTTGCAGAGAGTGACCGCGCCGCTCAGGACCACGTACATCTGTTGCCCGCCCTCGCCCTCGCAGCACAGCGTCTGGCCGGCCGCCGCGCGCTGCTTGAGGATCTCTTGCGCCAGCTTGGCCAGATTGGCCTCGCTCAACGACGCGAATAGCGGGACTGCACGAAGGTCCTCGACCGAGGTGTCCAGGCTGCCCGAAACCGCGAGCCCCGCATCGGCCTGCATCGGCGCGACCGCTTCTGACGCCCGCGCGGGCTGCCGGGTGCCCTTCTCTGTTCGGCTGCGCCTTGGCCGGCCCGGCTTGCTACCCTTGAGTCCGGCGGCCTGGTTGTGGGTCACGCCAGAATCCTAACATCGTCCGGCTGTTGAAGTCAGTGGAGCGAGCCACAAGCCATCCGCGCCTGTCCGAGCGACCGCCAGCGCTGGCGGATAGCCACGTCCATCTGGACCCTACTCGTCGGCCTCCATCCGTGGGATGCTCGGTCGGGCGGCCAGGACCGGGGTGCGGCATATGTTGACGGTCGGGCGGCTGCTGTTGGAGACGGACACCTACCCGCTCCCCGAGCGGCGCACCGAGCCGGCCGATGTGGCGCTCGTGTGCGCGGCGGTCGCCCAGCTCAAACGACTGGACCCGGCCGAGGTGGCCGTCCGGACCACCGAGAACTTCCTGCGGCTGTTCGGACAATCCTCGGCTGGAGCTAGGGCGAGGGGATGAGACCGGGCGCCCGGCTAGCTCCCGTACGCCGCGGCGGGCATCACGCCCCAGTAGGTCGGCGGCCAGTAACTGACCCAGGCCTTGCCGATGATACTGTTGGCGGGCACAAACCAGCCCAGGTGTGAGTCGCTGCTGTTGGGCCGGTTGTCGCCCAGGACGAAGTACGAGCCAGGCGGGACCGCTTTCAAGTCGAGGTCATAGGTGGCGCGGTGCTCGATGTACGGCTCGTCCAGCGGCTGGCCGTTCACGAGCACCTGTCCGCCCACGATCCGAACGGTCTCGCCCGGCAGTGCGATCACCCGTTTGATGAAATCTTTATCGGCCTGGCCTGGCGAGCGGAACACGATCACATCGCCTCGTTGCGGACCGCTGAATAGAAAGTTGACCCGATCGTTGGGCGGCGTGTCCGCGAAGAACTGGTCCAGGAATGTGCCATCGGTCCGCGCATAGATGACCTTGTTGATCAGCAGGTACTGTCCGCTGTGGAGGGTCGGGTCCATACTAGCGCCCTCTACCCGAAAGTTCTGGACCACCGAGCGGACGGCCAGGAATATCGCGATGGTCAGCAGAACGGTCTGAACGACCTCCCAGATCAACGAGCGAGCCGAGTCGCCCCTTGACTCGGAGGCGACCGCTTCGGGCGGTCGCTCGTCCGCGGCGCCGACGGTGCGCCACGTTGGGAGGGGAGAGACCTGTTTCGCGTCCATGCCGGCGCGGCTCCTCGCTGACAATGGTGATCGCGCTCCAGGCCAGGCTGGCGGGCGCGATCACAGCCCCATTATAGCCACCACCGCCGGGCGGAACCAGCCTATTGGACTGCCCGAATCCGCGTGCCTGGACCTTCCTTGACCGCGCTCTCAGGCTGTACACTCGGCGTATCGAGAGAGGCACCATCGGTCTGGAGCTCGGTTGAAGTTCGCGGTCGTCGTCTTTCCGGGAACGAACTGCGACCGGGAAACCCAACACGTACTGGTGGAGGTCTTTGGCCAATCGGCCGACCTGGTCTGGCACGAACAGACTGATCTGGCGCCGTACGACTGCGTGGTGCTGCCGGGCGGCTTCGCTCACGGCGACCACCTTCGAGCCGGGGCGATCGCTCGCTTCTCGCCGATCATGCGGGCCGTGGAGCGATTCGCGCGCTCTGATCGCCTGGTCTGGGGCATCTGCAACGGCTTCCAGGTCCTGATCGAGGCTGGCCTCTTGCCCGGCGCGATGCTGCCGAACTCAGGTCGCTCGTTCGTCTGCCGCTGGGTCCATTGCCGAGTCGAGAGTGCTCGGACGCCGTTCAGTGTCGGGATCCCCATCGGGCGCGTCCTGAAGCTGCCGATCGCGCATGGCGAGGGCCGCTATTACGCCCAGCCCGACAGGCTCGCCGGGCTCGAGCGCCGCGGCCAGGTCGTTCTCCGCTACTGCGAGCCCAGCGGTACGGCGACTGCCGACGCCAACCCAAACGGCTCACTCGCCAACGTGGCTGGCCTGTGCAGCGAAGGCGGAAATGTTTTCGGCATGATGCCCCACCCCGAGCGAGCGAGTGAGCCAGACCTGGCCAGCCAGGACGGACGCTGGTTGTTCGAGTCGGTGGTTCAGCCTAACCCCCCGGCCCCCTTCCCTGAAGGGAAGGGGGAGGCTGCTTCCTCCTTCCCTTTAGGGAGGGGGGTTAGGGGGGTAGGTCTGGAAGTCGGCGCTTGACCCTCACCACCAGACCTCCGATCCGCACCGTCATACAGCCAGCCTCGCCAGCCCAATTCGCGCCCTCGCCTCACCCCGACCTGGCCGACGCCGAGTACGCCGCGATTGTCGAACGGCTCGGCCGTGAGCCGAACGAACTCGAGCTGGGGATGCTGGCCGCGATGTGGAGCGAGCACTGCTCGTACAAGAGCTCGCGGGCGCTGCTCAAGCGGCTTCCGACCAGCGGGCCGCGGGTAGTCCAGGGCCCTGGTGAGAACGCCGGAGCCGTGGACATCGGCGACGGGCTGCTGGTCGTGCTCAAGATGGAGTCGCACAACCATCCCAGCGCGGTCGAGCCGTTCCAGGGCGCCGCGACAGGCGTCGGCGGCATCCTGCGGGACATCTTCACCATGGGCGCGCGGCCGATCGCGCTGCTCGACTCGCTTCGCTTCGGCCCCCTCGATGCGGGTCGAAACCGCTATCTGTTCGACGGTGTTGTGGCCGGCATCGCTCACTATGGCAACTGTATCGGCGTGCCCACCGTCGGCGGTGAGATCTTCTTCGATCCGAGCTACTCGGAGAACCCACTCGTCAACGCGATGTGCGTGGGGCTGGTCGAGCGCGATCGCCTGGTTCGGGCCAGGGCTGGCGGGCCCGGCGAGGCGGTCGTGGTTGTCGGCGCCGCTACCGGTCGCGACGGCATCCACGGCGCCACCTTCGCTTCGGCCGAGCTCGATGACGGCCGCGAGGAGCGCCGCCCAGCCGTGCAGGTCGGCAATCCATTCCTGGAGAAGCTCCTCCTGGAGGCATGTCTCGAGCTGCTCGAGAGTCGCGTCGTCACGGCGATGCAGGACCTGGGCGCGGCCGGACTGACCAGCAGTAGCGTCGAGCTAGCTGCGCGCGGTGGCCGCGGGATCAGGATCGACGTCGCCCGCGTGAGTCGACGAGAGTGCGGCATGACGCCATACGAGGTCATGCTCTCCGAGAGCCAGGAACGGATGCTGCTCGTCGTCCCGCCAACGGCCGTCGATGCCGTGCAGGGCCACTTCGCTCGCTGGGGCTTACATTCGGATGTCGTCGGCGAGATCACCGACGACGGCCTGGTGTGTGTTCTGGATGGCCGTCGTACGGTGGCGAGCCTGCCGGTCTCCCTGCTCACCTACGATGTCCCGAGCTACCTGCGGGGCACGCGCGCGAGCGCGTCGTCGCCGCCGGCAGACCTGCCAGCTGAGCCGGCCGACCTGGCGGCCGCCATGCTGTCCCTGCTCGGATCACCGAACGTTTGCAGCCGCGAGCCCGTCTTTCGCCGATACGACCACACGGTCCAGGCAAACAGCGTGGTCGAGCCGGGCGTTGGGGCGGCGGTCCTGCGGATCCGCGGCACCCCTAAGGCGCTGGCTGTGACGACAGACTGCAACCCGCGCTATTGCGCCGCCGATCCATGGCGCGGGGCCCAGATCGCCGTCGCCGAGGCGGCCCGCAATCTGGCCTGCCTGGGCGCCGAGCCGATCGCAGTCACCGACTGCCTGAACTTCGCCAACCCCGAGCGGGCCGAAGCCTACTGGCAGCTGTGCGAGGCGATCGACGGCCTGGCCGAGGCCTGCCGCGCCCTCGACGTGCCGATTGTGAGTGGCAACGTCAGCCTGTACAACGAGACCAACGGCACCTCGATCATGCCGACCCCGATCGTCGGGATGGTCGGCCTGATCGAGGATCGCGCCCGCCTGGTGCGCAGCGGCTTCCAATCGGAAGGTGATGTCGTGCTCCTGCTCGGCCCGGGCGGCGCCGAGCTGACCTGCAGCGAGTACCTCGCGCTGGGCGGGGCCACGTCGCTCGGCCCACCGCCGGCGCTGGACCTCGATCTGGAGCGGCGTGTCCAATTGGCCTGCCGCAGCGCGGCCCGGACCGGCCTGCTCGCCTCGGCGCATGACTGCAGCGAGGGTGGCCTGGCGGTGGCGCTCGCCGAGAGCTGCATCGCCGGGGGAATTGGCTTCCGCGGCGATCCCCGTGCTCTGGACGCGTTGCTGGACGCCGCGCAGGCGGAGAACGGGCAGCGGCGAGCGGACGCGGTCTTGTTTGGCGAGGGACAGTCGCGCATCGTCGTCTCCTGTCGACCCGAGAACCTCGCCGGGCTGGCCGTCGTCGTGTCCGACTACGACGTCCCGCTCCGACGACTGGGCCAGGTCGGCGGCGAACGCTTCCAGTGGTCCCAGTCACTCGATCTCACGCTCGAGGAGGTGACCCATGCCTGGCAACACGGGCTCCGGTAGGGGCGCCGCTTGCCGCGCCCCCGCGGGCACGGCATGCCGTGCCCCTACGGTGCAGATCGCGCCGGGCGCACTTCGCGAGCACTGCGGCGTGATCGGCATCTTCGCGCCGGGCGAGGACGTGGCTCGGCTCGCCTATTTCGGGCTGTACGCCCTGCAGCACCGCGGCCAGGAGAGCGCCGGCATCGCCACCGCCGACGGCGAGCGAGTCCACGTCCATACCCGCATGGGTCTGGTTGCCCAGGTCTTCACCGAGCCGGATCTGGCCCGCCTGCGCGGCCACGTGGCCATCGGCCACACGCGCTACTCCACGACTGGCTCGAGCCGGGTCGAGAACGCTCAGCCGCTGGTCGTCCAGGGCGACCTGGGCCCGCTCGCGCTGGCCCACAATGGCAATCTGGTCAACGCATCGGCCCTCCGTGAGCAGCTCGCGGGACTCGGCGTCAGCCCTGTCTCCACCACGGACTCCGAGATCCTGGGGCTGATCTGCGCAAACACGCGAGGTCAGGACTGGCTGGCCCGCCTCCGGTTGGCGCTGCCCAGGCTCCAGGGCGCCTTCTGCCTGACGATGCTAAGCCCCGACCGACTGTTCGCCGTTCGCGACCCACTCGGCATCCGCCCGCTGTGCATCGGGCGGTTGAGCGGAGGCGGCTGGGTTGTGGCCTCGGAGAGCTGCGCCCTGGACACGATCGGCGCCACCTTCATCCGCGAAATCGAGCCGGGCGAGCTGCTGGCGATCGACGCCGGCGGCGTCCACAGCGAGCGGCTGCCTACCGAAGGGCGGCGGGCCGCCTGCTCGTTCGAGCACATCTACTTCGCCCGCCCCGACAGCATCGTCGACGGCTGTCTCGTGTACGCCGTTCGCGAGCGCATGGGCAAAATTCTGGCGCGCGAGCACCCGGCCGATGCGGACATCGTGATCGCCGTGCCGGATGCGGCGATCCCGGCCGCGATCGGATACGCCGCCGAATCGGGAATCCCGCTTCGCGAGGGCCTGGTCAAGAACCGCTATATCGGCCGCACGTTTATCCAGCCCCAGCAGGGGCAGCGGAGCGGCGACGTGGCCCTCAAGCTCAACCCGCTGCCGGAGGTGCTGCGCGGCAAACGGGTCGTGGTGGTCGACGACAGCATCGTCCGAGGCACGACCACTCCACGGGTAGTGGCCCAGCTCAGGCGGGCCGGCGCCCGCGAGATCCACATGCGGGTCTCTTCGCCGCCGATGCGGTGGCCTTGCTACCTGGGCGTCGACACAGCGCCCATCGAGCAGCTGATCGCCTCGCACATGAGCGTGCCGGAGATCTGCGGCCATGTCGGCGCCGACTCGCTTGGCTACCTGAGCATCGCCGGGCTAGTCGAGGCGATCGGCCTGCCGGAGTCGACACTTTGCAACGCCTGCTTCCACGGCAACTACCCAATGCCGGTCCACATGGAGCAGGACAAACTGGCGCTCGAACGATGAGGACTGAGGAATGAGCAATGAGGAATGAGGAATCTGCTACTCATTCCTCATTCCTCATTCCTCATTCCTTGTCTTACGCGGCCGCCGGGGTGGACATCGCGGCTGGCGAGCGGGCTGTGTCGCTGATCAAGGGGGTGGCGCGTTCCACCTTCGGGCCGCGGGTGCTGGCCGACCTGGGAGCGTTCAGCGGACTCTTCGCCCTGGGCTCCAGTTACCGAGACCCGGTTCTGGTCAGCAGCACCGATGGAGTCGGGACGAAGCTGAAGATCGCGTTCGCGCTCGATCGGCACGGGACGGTGGGTCGGGACCTGGTCGCCCACTGCCTCAACGACATCTTGACCGCTGGCGCCGAGCCGCTCTTTTTCCTCGACTACGTCGCGGTAGGCAAGTTGGTACCCGAGCGAGTGGCCGCCATCGTGGACGGCATCGCGGCGGAGTGCCGGGCCAACGGCTGCGCGTTGATCGGGGGCGAGACGGCCGAGATGCCAGATCTGTACGCGCCCGGCGAGTACGACCTGGCCGGCTTCATTGTCGGGGTCGTCGAGCGCGACTGCCTGGTCGACGGCTCGACCATCCAGGCCGGCGATCGCGTCTGGGGGCTGGATGCCAGCGGCCTGCACACCAACGGCTACTCGTTGGCGCGCCGCGCTCTACAGGCCCTGCCGCTCGACCAGGTCCACCCCGAGTTGGGACGATCGCTCGGCGACGAGCTGCTGGAGCCGCACCGCTCGTACCTTGGGTTGATGCGGCCGCTGGTGGCGGCCGGGGCCATCCGCGGGATGGCTCACATAACCGGCGGCGGCATCCTCGGCAACATCCCGCGCATCCTCCCGGATGGGCTGGGCGTCGAGCTGGAGTGGGGCGCCTGGCCGGTTCCAGCGATCTTCGGCCTGATCCAGCGGCTGGGCGAGGTGAGCTTCGACGAGATGGCCCGCGTCTTCAACCTTGGTCTCGGCTGGGTCTTCATGGCCGCCGAGTCGGCAACCGAGACCGTCCGGTCGCTGGCGCCGTCCGCCCGCCCGGTGGGCCGCGTCGCTTCGTCGTCATGCGGCGATGCAGCCAGCAGCGTGCGATTGATCGGGGCTCCATGAGCCGGCCACGACTCGGCGTTCTCATCTCCGGGCGCGGCTCGAATCTCCTGGCTATCCTCGAGGCGATCGATCGGCGTGAGCTGCGGACCGAGGTGGCGCTGGTCATCTCGAACCGCCCCCAAGCGCCAGGGTTGTGCCACGCCCGCGCCTACCACGTTCCCTTCCATGTGATCGACCGAGCGAGTTATCCGTCCCGAGCGGACCGCCACTGCGCGATCCGTCAAGCGCTGGACGCAGCCGGGGTCGAGCTGGTGATCTGTGCCGGCTGGGACGAGGTCCTGCTGCCCTCGCTGGTCGCCGCCTACGCCGGCCGGATCTTGAACGTTCACCCCTCGCTGCTGCCCGCCTTCGCGGGTGGGCTCCACGCCCAGGCCGATGCCCTCGCCTACGGCGTCAAGGTGAGCGGCTGCACTGTCCACTTTATGACCGACCAGGTCGACGGCGGCCCGATCGTCGTCCAGCGCGCCGTCCCCGTTTTGGAGGACGACACGCCCGAGACGCTGGCCGCCAGGATCCTGGCCGAAGAGCATCAAGCCCTGGCCGAGGCCATCAGGCTGTACGCCCTGGGTAGCCTGTGTCTGGACGGCCGACGGGTCAGGATCCTGGCCGAAAGGCAAGTCGCTTCCGTCGGGTCTCAGTCGACCCACTGACCTCGATCCTGAGCGAAGCGTGGGGACCGGCCCCGTCTCCTGACCGCTGGCCCCTGACCCCTGACCCCTGACCCCTACTTCAAGATAAGTCCACGCCGAAGGGAGTCCAGCAGCAGGTCCTCGAAGGGCGTGGCGGTGGAGACGCGTCGGTAGCGGATGCCGCGCTGGGCGCAGAACGTCTCCACGTCGGCGCACCAGCGATCGAGCCGCTCGCGATACTGGGCGGTCGTCTCCGAGGTCAGGCTCACCTCGACCACCTCACCGGTCTCGGCGTCGAGCAGCTCGACGTCGCCGCCAAGGCCAGGCGCAAGCTCCTGCGGGCTGAGCACGTTCAGCACGATCACGTCTAGCCCGGCTCGCAGCAGGCGATCCAGTCCATCCTGATATCCCTCGGGCGCGAGCATGTCGGAGATGAGCATCACCTGGCCGCGGTGGCTGTCGGTGCGGTAATCGGCCAGCGAGCCATCCAGGCTCATCCGCCCGGCCGCCGCGGTAGCATTGAGGAAGCCGAGCAGGTCGTGAAAGCGGGCCCGGCCCCTGACGGGCGAGAACTGCCGCGCCGTCTCGCCCAAAGCCGTGATCGAGACGCGATCAAAGCGCGCCAGGGCCAGATACGCTATCGCGGCGGCAAGCTGGCGCCCGTACACCAGCTTCGAGGGAAGGCCCCAGTCCATCGAATTGCTCGCGTCCAGCAAGACGTGGACGACGAGCTGCTCGCGAGCCTCGGTCAGCTTGACGTACAGCTGCCCCAGCCGACCGTACGCGTTCCAGTCGATGCGACGGAAATCGTCCCCGGGCATATAGCGCCGGAAGTCGGCGAAGTCGGTCGAGGGCGCCCGAGCCGCGCTGCGGTGCTCGCCGCCGATCCCACCGGCCGCCGGCCGCCGCGCCAGCAGCGAGAGTCGCTCGAGCCGCCGCAGGAACTCCTCATCCAGAGCCATCCCGTCGCGCGAGGCGCTGGCCAACCCGCCGCCGGTCGCGTAGGCGTGAGCGGCGCGACGCAAGAGTCGCCTGGCCAGCGTCGGCACGCTCACGGCTCTTCCGGCACCGCCTTCAAGACGGCCTGGATGACCGCGTCAGTCGAGATCGCTTTGGCCTCCGCCTCGAAGTTCAGGATCAGTCGGTGGCGCAGAGCCGGCGGCGCCACCCGGCGAACGTCCTCGAAAGCCACGTTGAAGCGGCCGCTGAACAGGGCATAGATCTTGGCCGCCAGGACGATCGCCTGGGCAGCGCGGGGGCTGGCCCCGTATCGGACGAAGCGGCGAGTCTGATCGGGCGCGCCGTCGGTATCCGGATGCGTAGCTAGCACCAGACGGACGGCGTAATCGGCCACGTGATTGGCGACCGGCACCTCACGGACCAACGACTGCATCTCCAGGATGGTCGGCCCATCGGCTACGCGACGGACCGGATCGGCCAGCGTGCCCGTGGTCCGACGGACGATCTCGGCGAGCTGGGCTCGCGACGGGTAGGAGACGTGCAGCTTGAAGAAGAAGCGATCGAGCTCGGCCTCCGGGAGCGGGTAGGTGCCCTCCATCTCGATCGGGTTCTGCGTGGCCAGGACGAAGAACGGTTCCGGCACGGCGTGGATGTTGTTGGCCACCGTGACTGTGTGCTCCTGCATGGCCTCCAACAGGGCCGACTGAGTCTTGGGCGTCGCTCGGTTGATCTCATCCGCGAGCACAAGGTTCGCGAAGATCGGACCCGGCTGAAAGCTGAAGTGGCGGTTCCCGGCCGCATCCTCGGCCAGGATGTTCGTGCCGCACACGTCGGCCGGCATCAGATCCGGGGTGAACTGAATGCGGCTGTAGTGCAGGTGGACCGCGTCGCTCAGCGTACGAACGAGCATCGTCTTACCCAGGCCCGGCAAGCCCTCGAGCAGCACGTGACCTCCCGCCAGCAGCGCGATGACCACGCCGCGCACGGCCGCCTCCTGGCCCACGATCACCCGCGCGATCTCTTGCTCGATAGCTCGGGCCGTGTCCTGGAGACCTTCGACGCTGATCGCGCTCGAGGTCACCGCCCCTCCCCAGAGCTGAAGTAGTCGCGCACCACCTGGCGGCGCTCGCTTGGCACAAAGTTGCTCTCGGCTGGCACCGCTGCGCTGACTCGGCCGGGCGCCTCACCGGAGATCGCCGAGATCGCGCCGAGCTGGTCTGAAGGGCGCTCGTTTCTGGGATCCTGGTCGCCGGCTCGCTGCCCGGGTTGCTGGCCCGGCTGCACGTCGACTTCGACCGGCCGCCCCTGGACGTCCAGCCGCCTGGCCTGGCCGGCCGGCTGAAACTCGCCAACACTCTGGGCGCCCGGGGTCAAGCTTGCCGCCCCCACGGGGTCCGCGCCCTCGCCGTCGCCGGGCCCCGACGCCTCGGGGTCGCCGGGGCCAGCGTCGCCCGGCTCGCTGCCGGGGGCGCTCGCGCTGCTCTGGCTGCCAGGCGCGCCGCGCGGCGCCTGGGGAGCCTGCTGTGAGCCATTGGACCGCGCCTGTCGCTGGGCGGCCGCCAGGCTGTCGCCCGGACCCTGGCTCCGACGCTCCTCGTCGAGCCGGTCCCACGCCTGGGCCAGCTCCTGCTGGGGGATGACGTTCTGGCCGCGCCTGGCAACCTCGTCGCCCAGGTCCTTCATCGCCCTGCGGGCGGTTTCATAGTCCCGTCCGGGAAGGGCGTCGGAAGCGCGACGCTCGCGCGCTGCCAGGTCGGGAGCGGCCTGCGACTCCGCCGCCGCGGAGCGAAGGGCCTGGGCAAGCTGGGCCTTGGCCTGCGGCGAGAGCTGATCGGATTCCGTCCCCAACGTCGTGATCTCTTCGCCGGCCCGGTCGTACTCCCCGCGTTGGATTCGCTCGGCCGCCGGGCGCCCAGCCGCCACCTGGTCCAGAGCCCGGCCGAGCCGATCCAGCGCCTCACGCTGGGTCCGAGAGTCCTGGGTCTGTCTGCTCAGTTCGGATTCCGCCTGGGCCATGCGGTCGGCCGCTTCCCCGGCCCCGATCGCCCCCGACTGACGGGCGCGGCGTAGGTCCTCCAGCGAGCGGACAACCGCCGCGGTGCGCCCGCTCGTCTCCGCTCGCGCCAACGTGGCTGGACCCGATGCACCGGCTGGGTCATCCGTGGCCGCCCGCTCAGCCGAAGACGGGTCGCCAGGTAGCAATGACCAGATCGATGGCCGCGGGATGGCGGCTGGCAGCCGGTCCTCCAGGCTGCTCACGAGGATCACCGCCG
>WNGF01006841.1_pt1 | contig 14004 bp, 9 predicted proteins | sample 5400641 | NCBI WGS metagenome assembly WNGF01 (sample SAMN13153371, study PRJNA577476) | soil metagenome | isolation source: 80 cm soil or saprolite under grassland replicate 2 | place: USA:California | collected 2016-06-15
GTCGAAGTAGAGGGCGGAGAGGTCCACCGCGCAGAGCTGCATCGTGGCGTGGTAGGCGACGTGGAACTCGTACCCCTCGTACGCCGCCTTCACCTTCTCACCCCACGCGGCGAGCTTCGCGAGCGCCCAGCGGTCGAGCGGCAGGAGGTCCGCCTCGGGCACCGCGTCCTTCGAGGGGTCGAAGCCGTCGAGCGCGCCGAGCGCGTACCGGATGGTGTTGCGGATCTTGCGGTAGCCCTCGGCGAGGCCGGCGACGATCTCGTCGCCGATGCGGACGTCGTCGCGGTAGTCGGCGGCGGAGACCCAGAGCCGGAGGACGTCGGCGCCGTACTTCTTCATGATCTCCTCGGGCGCGACGGTGTTCCCGAGGCTCTTCGACATCGCCTTCCCTTGGCCGTCGAGGACGAAGCCGTGGGTGAGGACGGCGCGGTACGGGGCGCCGCCGCGGATCGCGACGGAGGTGAGGAGCGAGGAGTGGAACCAGCCGCGGTGCTGGTCCGAGCCCTCGAGGTAGAGGTCGACCGGGACCCCGAGCCCCTGCGCCTCGGCGACCGCGGCCCACGACACGCCCGAGTCCCACCAGACGTCGAGGATGTCCTGCTCGCGGCGGAACGCGCCCTTCCCGCACTTCGAGCAGCTGTGCCCCTCGGTGAAGGACGAGGGGGCGCGCCGGTACCACGCCTCGATCCCCTCCTCCTCGAACGCCTGCGCGACCTTCTCCATCACGGCGGGCGAGACGAGCGGCTCGTCGCACCCCTCGCAGTAGAAGACCGCGATCGGCACGCCCCAGGTCCGCTGGCGCGAGAGGCACCAATCAGGGCGGTTCTCGATCATGTTGTAGATGCGGTCGCGCCCCCAGTGCGGGATCCAGCGGACGCCGTCGATCTCCTGGAGCGCGGTCTTCCGGAGCCCGCCGCGGTCGAGGGCGAGGAACCACTGGTCGGTCGCTCGGAAGACGACCGGGTTGTGGCAGCGCCAGCAGTGCGGGTAGCTGTGCCGGAGCTTCGCGCCGGGATCGGAGAGGAGGTGACCCGAGTCGTGGAGGTCCTTCACGATCTCCGGGTTCGCGGCGAAGATCTCCTTGCCCGCGTACCTCCCCGCCTCGGCGGTGAAGCGGCCGGCGCCGTCCACCGGGTTCAGGATCTCGAGCTTGTAGCGGAGGCCGATCTCGTAGTCCTCCTGGCCGTGCCCCGGCGCGGTGTGGACGAGCCCGGTGCCCGCCTCGAGCGTCACGTGCTCGCCGAGGATGACCGGGCACTCGCGGTCCATGAACGGGTGGCGATAGCGCACGCCCTCGAGCGCCTTCCCCTCGAGCGAGGCGAGGACGCGCTCGGGGTGCGCGAGGTGGGCGACCGTGCCGCCGCCGCCGGTCGCCGCCTCGTGCGCGGCGGGCGAGTGCGGCGCCGGCGCGTCGTTCATCAGGAGCTCGCCCGGCGCGACGTCGGCGAGGAAGCGCGCGAGGAGGTCCTTCGCGACGACGACGATCTGCCCGCCGAGGTCGTAGGCGACGTAGGTGAACTCCGGGTGGGCCGAGACGGCGAGGTTCGCCGGCAGCGTCCACGGGGTGGTCGTCCAGACGACGAGCCGCGCCTTCTTCCCCGCGAGCTTCGGGTCGGGGAGCGCGCCGACCACGTCGAACGCGACGTAGATCGAGGGCGAGGTGTGGTCCTCGTACTCGACCTCCGCCTCGGCGAGCGCGGTGCGGTCGGTCGTGCACCAGTAGACGGGCTTCTTGCCGCGGAAGAGGAAGCCCTTCTCCGCGACGCGGGCGAGGGCGCGGACCGTCGCCGCCTCGTACCCCTTGGACATCGTCTCGTACGGCGCGTCCCAGCGGCCGAAGATGCCGAGCCGCTTGAAGGAGTCGCGCTGCCGGCCGATCCACTTCCGCGCGTACTTCCTGCAGGCCTCGATGATCGCGGGCCGGTCCATCTCGCGCTTCTTCGAGCCGAGCTCCTTGTCGACCTTGAGCTCGATCGGGAGACCGTGGCAGTCCCAGCCCGGGATGTAGTCCGCCACCTCGCCCTTGAGGTTGCGGTACTTCACGATCACGTCCTTCAGGATCTTGTTCAGGGCGTGGCCGATGTGGATGTCGCCGTTCGCGTACGGCGGCCCGTCGTGGAGCACGAACTTCTTCGCGCCCGGGCGCGAGGCGTTCTGCGCGACGAGCCGCTCGAAGACCTTCTGCTCCTCCCACTCCCGCAGGATCTCCGGCTCCCGCTGGGGGAGGTTCGCCTTCATGGGGAAGCCGGTCTTCGGGAGGTGGATGGTCTCTTTGTAGTCCACGGTCGCTTTCGCCTCGGAAAGACAAGGGTTCTAGCAGCGGGCGGGGTGGGGATCAACGAACGTGCTGCGGCTGCCCCGGCGGGCCGCAGCTTCGTTGCGGCGCGCGCCGGGCGCCGATAACCTCGGGGCGATGCCGCCCGCGGTCAAGAAGGGGGCGCGCCGGAAGGACGGGCGCGCGAAGGTCCGGACCCCGCGGGGGAACCGGCTCCGCGTCCTCATCCTCTCGCGCAACCGCAAGCTCTACTCGACCCGCAGGCTCGTCGAGGCGGCGAAGACGCTCGGCCACGCGCCGCGGGTCCTCGACACGCTCCGCTGCAACATGGTCGTCGGGCGCGACCAGCCCCGCATCCTCTACCGCGGCGAGGAGATCCTCGCGGACGACGTGCACGTCGTCATCCCGCGCATCGGCGCGTCGATCACGGGCTACGGCCTCTCGGTCGTGAACCAGCTCGACCTCATGGGCGTGCCGGTGCTGAACGCCGCCGTCCCGATCGCGCGGTCGCGCGACAAGCTGCGCGCGCTGCAGCTCCTCTCGCGCTTCGGCATCGACATCCCGCGCACGGTGATGTGCCGCTACCGCGACGAGGTGGAGGGCGCGGTACAGATGGTGGGTGGGCTCCCCTGCATCATCAAGCTCATCCAGGGGACGCAAGGCGTCGGCGTCATGATCGCGAACACCGAGGCCGAGGTGGCGGGCATGCTCGACACGCTCTGGACGCTCGGCCAGGAGATCCTCCTGCAGGAGCTCGTCGCCGAGTCGCGCGGGAAGGACGTGCGCGCGCTCGTCGTCGGCGACCGCGTCGTCGCAGCCATGCGTCGCACCGCTCGCGCGGGCGAGTTCCGCTCGAACATCCACCGCGGCGGCGTCGCCGAGGCGGTGGCGCTCGAGCGCGAGTACGTGGAGGCCGCGGTGAAGGCAGCGCGGGTGATGGGGCTCGAGGTCGCGGGCGTCGATATGCTCGAGGCCCGCACCGGTCCGAAGATCATGGAGGTGAACTCCTCGCCCGGCTTCGAGGGGCTCGAGGCCGCGACCGGCGTCGACATCGCGCAGCGCTACGTGGAGCACGCGGTCGAGTACGCGCACGCGCGGCTCGCGCGCACCGTCGGAAGCCACCTCGTGTGAGCCGCGCGCCCGGCGGCCGACCAGGCGAGCGCCTGTCCCTCGTCCCGGCAGGGATCGCGCCGCTACAATCCGCGGCCCGTGCCCCCGCGCATCGCCGCAGCCGATCCCGTCTCGCTCGTCCTCTACGAAGATCCGCTCTCGGGATGGTGCCTCGTCGCGGAACGGCGCATCCGCGCCGCGCTCGAGGACGTCCCGGGCGTGTTCGCGCCGCTCAGGCTCGAGCCGTTTCCGCTGCGAGCCGAGGCGCGCGCGCTCGGCGTACGCGAGCGGCTCGTGCTCGTGCGGGCGGCGCGGAAGGCGGCGCGCGAGCCCGAGGCGGCGGGGACGACGCCCGACCTGTGGCTCTCGCCCGAGGCGCCGCACTCGACGCTCGCCGCGCTCGCCGCGCTCGTCGCGGCCCGGCTGCAGGGCCCCACGCGCGAGGCCGCGCTGCGCGCCGCGCTGCGCGACGCGGCGCTAGTCCGCGGCATCGACGTGACGCGGCGGGACGTGCTCTTCGAGCTCGCGAGCGCCGCCGGCCTCGACGTCGGGCGGTTCGAGACGGCGCTGTCCGCTCGCGCGACGGAGCAGCGCGTCCTCGACTCGTTCGACGACGCGCTCGGGATGGGCATCCAGTCGGCCCCGGCGCTCGTCCTCGGGGACGAGTGGCTCGTCGCCGGCGCGCGCTCGATCGACGAGTACCGAGGCGTGCTCCGCCGCTACGCGGCGGCGCGGCTCGGGCTCTCGAACGTCCGTGTCGTACATTGACCGGTGCCCGGCCGTCACGGCGTGCGGGGAGGCTCGCGGAGGTTCGCGGGTTGCCCCGTGCAGACGCGTGCTTGGCGGCGGCACGTCCGCTGCTAACATGCAGGTCGTCCGGGGCGCGTTCGGCCGCCGGTGAATGTCCCAGCTGCCGCGCCGTCGTACGGTGCGGGTCACGTCGCTCGAGGAGATGCCGATGAAACGGTTCCTGTCGCTCCTGCCGCTCGCGGTCGCCGGCTGCATCGTCGTTCCGGCAAACCAGAGGCCGGTCGCGTACCAGCCCCCGCCGCCAGAGGTCCAGTCCGCCCCGCCGCCCCAGCAGGCTCAGGTCTGGTACTTCGGCGAGCACTTCATCCCCGACCGGCTCGGCGGCGGCTGGTGCTACGACCAGGCCGCCCACGTCCATGATTACTACCCGGACCAGCCGAACGCGTACGTCGTGGACAGCGGCTACTACTACTACCGGGGTCCGCTCGTCTTCACGTACGTCGAAGGCCACCCGCTGCCCGGCGGCGGCTGGTGCACGATCCGCAGCCACCACACGCACGACTACGCACCGCCGGCGAGCCGGGACTTCGAGTGGCGGCGCGGCCGGGGCTGGGCTTACGTCGGCTCGTACCGCCCGAACCGCCCGCCGCCCGCGAACTACTGGCCGGTCCGCACGGCGCCGCAGCCGAGGCCCGCACCGCCCCCGCGGGCGGATCCGTACCAGGCCGGCCGGCCGTTCTTCCCGCAGCCCGGCGTCGCGCAGCAGCCCATCCCGCCGCGCCCGGATCCGTACCAGCCCGGCCGCGCGTTCCCGCAGCCGGCGCCGCAGCCCGGGCCCGCGCCGCACCAGCCCGCTGCGGTGGACACCTCGCCCGGCCGCAGCGGCGAGGCGCCCGGGCACGGCGGCGTCCCGCCGGGCCACGGCGGAACGCCCCCCGGCCACGCGGCGCCCGCGCCGTATCAGCCCGCTCCCTTCCAGCCGCCTCCGGGGATCCAGCCACCTCCCGTCCAGGCTCCTCCCGGGCGCAGCGGCGACGCCCCCGGTCACGGCAACGTCCCGCCCGGCCACGGCGGAACGCCCCCCGGCCATGCCGCGCCTGCGGCCCCGCCGCCTGCCGCGGCCCCGCCCGCCGCGGCGCCCGCTCCGCGCGACGACCGCCGGAAGGACGACAAGGACAAGGGCAAGAAGGAAGAGAAGTCGAAGGACAAGGACGAGGACAAGGGCCCGGGGAGCTTCCGGGACAAGATGAACCGCCGCTGAGTCCTGTTGCGCTCGATCGAGGGGCCGCCTGCACTGCAGGCGGCCCCTCTCCTTTTCCGTGCACCGGCACACGGGCGCCTTCGCGACGCGCCCTTGCGGCGACCGTCACGGGTGATAGCGTCGGTGCTCCATGAGCCCACTCCTCACCGCCGCGCTCCTCGTCGCCGGCCTCGCCGCCTTCGCGTTCACGATGCTCCGCCGGATCGCGCCGCTCGTGGCGCTCCGGGGCGACGTGCGCACCGACCGGATGGGCGAGCGGATCCGGGCGCTGCTCGCGTTCGGCTTCGGACAGAGGCGGCTCGTCGATCCCGAGGAGCGGGTCCCCGGCGTCCTCCACGTCCTCATCTTCGCGGCGTTCCTCGTGCTCGCGCTGCGGACCGTCACGCTCTTCGGCGTCGGCTTCTCCGAGGGCTTCCACCTCCCGTTCCTCTCCGACGCGTCGGCGCTCGGCCGCGGCTACCTCTTCGTGAAGGACCTCGTCGTCCTCGGCGCCCTCGTCGGCGTCGCGGGCTTCCTCTGGCGGCGGCTCGTGACGCGGCCGGATCGCGTGACGCTCTCGAGGGAGGGCGTCGTCATCCTCCTCTTCATCGCCGGGCTCATGGTCACCGAGATGGCGTTCGACGGGGCGCAGCACCTCGTCGCGCTCGGCCGGATGAATCGCGGGATCGTCTTCTTCCAGGGTTTCCGCGCACCGGACGTGCCGCTCTACGACGCGCTCGCGCCCGCGCGCTCGCTCGCGGTCCTCGTCTACATGTCATCGGGCCTCGCCGCGGGCACGCTGTCCCTCGAGACGGTCGCCCTCGTCGGTGCGGTCTCCTTCTGGCTCCACCTCGCGCTCATCCTCCTGTTCCTGAACGTCCTCCCGTACGGGAAGCACTTCCACATCATCACGGCGCTCCCGAACGTCCTCTTCGCGCGCCTCTCGCCCGTCGCCGCGCTCCGGAAGCTCGACCTCGAGGCGGAGGACGCGTCCTTCGGCACCGCCACCGTGAAGGACCTCTCCTGGAAGGAGGGGTGGGACGTCTACAGCTGCACGGAGTGCGGCCGCTGCCAGACCCACTGCCCGACCTACGTCACCGGGAAGCCCCTCAGCCACAAGGAGGTGAACCGGGCGATCCGCCACCACCTCGCGGCGGTCGCGCCGGAGCTCACCGCACTCGCCCGCGCGAAGGAGCCCGCCGCGCGGGAGGCGGCGGCGGCGAAGCTCCAGCGCATCACCGAGGTCATCCCACCCGAGACCTTCTGGTCCTGCACCACCTGCGGCTGGTGCGAGACGGCCTGCCCGGTCCTCATCGAGAACGTGCCGCGCCTCATCGACATGCGCCGCCACGACGTGCTCGTCGAGTCGGCCTTCCCCGACGAGGCCTCCCGCGTGTTCAAGGGGATCGAGACCCAGGGGAACCCCTGGGGCATCGGCTCGAACAAGCGGACGGAGTGGTGCGCGGACCTCGCCGTCCCGCGCGTCGGCGACGGCGAGTTCGAGTGGCTCTTCTTCGTCGGCTGCGCGGGCGCGTTCGACGACCGGCAGAAGAAGGTCTCGCGCGCGATCGTGAAGATCCTCCGCGAGGCGAAGGTCTCGTTCGCGATCCTCGGCGACGAGGAGACCTGCACGGGCGACGCCGCGCGCCGGCTCGGCAACGAGTACCTCTTCCAGCTGCAGGCGCAGTCGCTCACCGAGACGCTGAACGGCCACGGGGTGAAGAAGATCCTCGTGCAGTGCCCGCACTGCCTGAACACGATCGCGAACGAGCTGCCCCAGTTCGGCGGGAAGTACGAGGTCGTCCACCACGCCGACCTCGTCGCGCGGCTCGTGCGCGACGGGAAGCTCTCGCCCGGCAAGGCGGAGGGGCTCGGCGAGGTCACCTTCCACGATCCCTGCTACCTCGCCCGCTGGAACGGGATCACCGAGCCGCCGCGCGACGCGCTGCGGAGCACCGGCGCCGAGGTGAAGGAGATGCCGCGCAACCGGCGGCAGGGCTTCTGCTGCGGCGCCGGCGGCGGGCGCTTCTGGCTCGAGGAGAAGCTCGGGACGCGCGTGAACCGGAACCGCGCCGAGGAGGCGGTCGCGACGCTCGGCCCGGCCGGCGGCGTCGTCGCGACCGCGTGCCCGTTCTGCCTCACCATGATCAAGGACGGCCTCGCCGACGCCGGGAAGGACGAGACCGTCCGCGTCCTCGACGTCGCCGAGATCGTCGCGCTCGGCCTCCCGGCGCGCGAGGGCTAGCGCCGGTGCGGCTCCCCGCGCCGCCGCTCCCCGCGTTCATCGCGCGCGAGCTGCCGTTCGAGCGGAGCCTCGTCCTCGTCGGCGGGCTCCGCCTCCACGTGATGGAGGCGGGCGCCGGTCCCACGGCCGTGCTCCTCCACGGAAACCCGACCTGGGGGTTCCTCTGGCGCAAGGTCGCGGCGCCGCTCGCGGCCGCCGGGCTCCGGGTCGTCATGCCGGACCTCGCCGGGCTCGGCCTCTCCGACAAGCCGCGCGACCCGTCGTTCCACACGCTCGAGAACCACGCGCGGCTCGTCGGCTCGCTCCTCGACGCCGTCGCGCCGGGGCCGCTCCTCCTCGTCGTGCACGACTGGGGCGGGCCGATCGGCCTCGCGGCGCTCGCCGACTGCCCGGGCCGGCTCGCCGGGCTCGTCGTGACGAACACCGGCGTCGGGCCACCCCGCGAAGGCTCCCGGGCGACCCGGTTCCACCGCTTCGCGAACCTCCCCGTCGTGTCCGAGCTCGCCTTCGGCCTCCTCGGCTTTCCTCAGAACGCGCTTCACCTCGCGCAGGCCGACCGCGCCTCGATCGCAGGCGACGTCGCGCGCGCTTACCGCTGGCCCCTCCGCCGGCTCGCGGATCGCACGGCGCCGCTCGCGCTCGCGCGGATGGTCCCGATCCGCGCCGATCACCCCTCGGTCGCGCCGCTGCGCCGCGCGCACGCCATCGCGACCGGGTTCGCCGGCCCCGCCGCGATCGTCTGGGGCGAGCGCGATCCGGTGCTCGGCCGCGCGCTGCGCGGCGTCGCCGAGGTGCTGCCGGGCGCGCCGGTCACGCGGGTGCCCGCGGGGCATTATTTGCAGGAGGAGACCCCCGGCGCGATCACGGACGCGGTGCTCGACGTCGCTCGGCGGGCGCGGCTCGGGTAGGCGGCGGGGGCGGCTCGCCGCACGCCGCTCCGCGGCCCCCGATCGGGGCCGGCGACCAGCCGCGCCATCCCGTCCGTTCACGGTTCTTCACTCGGGCGACGCGCGCGCGCAGCGCCCGCGCCGCACGATCCGCCCGAACCCGATCGAAGTGGAGGCCTCCCGTGACCCCGTTCCTCTCCGGCGCCCTCGGCGCACTCACCGTCCTCGTCGCCGCCGCGCTCGCCCGCCGCGCGGCGTGGCGCCGCTTCTCCCGGCGCGGCGCCTTCGGCCCGCGGCGGATCCTCCGCCGCATCGGCGCGACACCCGAGCAGGAGCGGGCGGTCCTCGCCGAGACGGACGCGCTCGCCGAGGTGTTCGCCGCGCTCCGGCGCGACGCGGGCGCGCTCCGCGTCGACCTCGCGGACCTCCTCGCCGCTCCCGCGCTCGAGCCGTCCGGGGTCGCGGCCGCGCTCGACGCCCGCCTCGGCCGCACCGCGGAGCTTCGCGCCCGGCTCGCCGAGGCGGTCGCCCGGGTGCACGCCGCGCTCGGCCCCGAGCAGCGGACCCGCCTCGCGGCGCTCGTCCGCGAGGGGCCGCACCGCCGCTGCGGCCACGCGCGACACGCTCACGCGTAATGCTCGAGGGGGCCCCCTCACCCCGGCCCTCTCCCCCCGCGAGACGCGTGAACCTCCCTCGCCCCCGCGAGCGCGCCCGAGGAGAGTCCTCACCCGGCCCTCTCCCCCGCGAGACGCGTGAACCTCCCTCGCCCCCGCGAAGCGGGGGAGAGGGGCGGGGTGAGGGGGCCTCGCTATCCCGGAAACGCCTGCAGACACGCGTCGAGACGGCGCCGGACCTCCGCCTCGAGCCGGTCGAGGTCGTTCCCGCTGCGCGGGTCCGCTCCGGCGCAGGTGAGGATGGTGTCGTACGGCGACGCATCGCGGCCCACCGCTCCGTAGTCGATGCGGCGCGGCACGTCCTCTCCGCCCGGTCGCGAGGCGAACGCGCCGAAGAGCCCCTCCGACCCCGGCGCGAGCTCCGTCTTGAGATCGAGGAGGCGTCGGAGCGCGGCACGGAAGCGCGCGTCCGCGAGGTGCCGGCGCTCGACGCGGGCGCCCGCGCCACCGGCGACCGCCTCGAACGTCGCCCGGAGGAACGGGACGTCGGTGATGACGAGCCCGTACACGTGGAAGTCGCCGTCCGTCGTCTCCTCGACGATCGCGGCCTCCTCCTCCGAGATCCAGCTGAATGACGGGCAGAGGAACGACTCGCAGATGCTCGCGTCGTAGACGCCGCAGTCGCGCAGGTCCGGGCCGCCCGTGACGGCGGGGTGCGCGAGGCAGCCGACGCGCGCTCCATCGCCGAGGTACCCGAGGAGCGGGCACACGCGCACGGACGGGAAGAGCGCGGCCGGCGCATCGGCCTCGAGCGCGCGCGCGACCGCCCGGAACGCCTCCTTCGTGCGCGGGATCACGGCGAGCGCGTCCGTGCGCCGGCGCAGCTCCGCCTCGACCGCGTCCCGGGAAGGATCGGTGAGGTTGTAGAGCCCGCAGCAGGCGCCGCAGCTCCCCCGCTGACGTTGGCAGAGCACCATCCGTTCGCCGTGCGCGCCTCAGCGCGCGACGAGCCCGAGCGCCGCCCGGCAGCTCGCGCAGAGTCCGGGCCCCTTGCGGTCGGAGTCCGCCGCGTCGCGCGAGAAGAACATCGCGCAGCGGAAGTCGGTGCAGTGCGAGAGGCCGAGCAGGTGGCCCGCGGCGTGGACCGTCTCCACCTTCGCGCGGCGCCGGATGGTCTCCGGCTCGCCGTGCGACAGACGGTGAAGCGAGAAGACCGCCGCGCCCGCGTCACGGTCCGCGTCGCCGATGACGTAGGGCGCGTCGGGGAGGAAGAGGTCCACGTCGAGGATCCCGACGACGGGCGCGTCCTTCGCCCGCAGTCCCGAGAGCCGCCGGAGGATCGACGTCGCGTGGTACTGGGCGCGGTCCTTGTTGAACGCGTACTGCGGCCGATCGAGCGACGGGCCGGGCCGGGCCGCGATGTCGAGGGTCTCGCGCAGCGCCTCGCCGGCGGCCTGTACGAGCCTGGGGGCGACCCCGCCGAGCGCCACCACGATGACGTGCGCCGGGCGCCCGAGGGGGCGGAGCTCCGCCCTCAGGTTCGCCGGCTTCGAGGCGGTGTTGGCTGAGGCGGAAGGATTCGAACCTTCATACGCGGATCCAAAGTCCGCAGTCCTGCCGTTGGACGACGCCTCAGAACCGTTGCGACGCACGGGTGGCCCGCTCACGAATGCGCTCCCCCGAGCGCGGTGCACTCGTGCGGGCCCTCCGCCCGCGGTCCTCTTGGCTCTACCAGCGTATCAGGGCGCTCGCCCATGTAAAGCCGGCCCCGAACGCGCAGAGCCCCACGAGATCGCCGCGGCGCACGCCCCGCGTCTCGACCGCCTCGGAGAGCGCGATCGGGATGGAGGCGGCGGTGGTGTTCCCGTACCGCTCGATGTTGTTGAACACCTGGTCGTCCGACAGATCGAGCCCGCGCTGGACCATCTGGCTGATGCGGAGGTTCGCCTGGTGCGGGACGACGAGCTTCAGGTCCTTCGCGGAGAGCCCGTTCTTCTCGAGCGCCTCGCGCATCACCTCGGGCATGCGCACGATCGCGTTCTTGAAGACCTTCTGCCCCTCCATCCTCGGGTAGATCGCGCCCGACTCGATCATCTGGGGGGTGACGCGCGGGTGGTACTTCGACCCGGGCGCCTCGCAGTAGAGGTCCTGCGCGAAGCGGCCGTCCGCGTGGAGGTGGCAGGAGAGGACGCCGCGGTCCGGGTCGTCGGTCGCCTCGAGGAGCGCCGCCCCCGCGCCGTCGCCGAAGATGACGGAGACGTCGCGGCCGCGGGTCGAGACGTCGAGGCCGGTCGAGTGGATCTCCGAGCCGACGAGCAGGATGCGCCGGTACATGCCGACGCGGATCCAGGCGTCGGCGACGGCGAGACCGTAGAGGAACCCGGTGCACTGGTTCCGCAGGTCGATCGCGGGGACCCCGGGGAGGCCGAGCTTCGCGTTGAGGTAGCAGCCGTCCGCCGGAAGCATGTGGTCCGGCGTCATCGACGCGTAGACGATCGCCTCGATGTCCTTCGGCTGCCAGCCGGCGCGGTCGAGCGCCTGCTTCGTCGCGGCGAGGGCGAGGTCGGAGTTGTCGGTCCCCTCGCGCACCCAGCGCCGCTCGCGGATGCCGGTCCGCTCGCGGATCCACGCGTCGGTCGTCTCCATGTGGCGGGTGAGCTCGTCGTTCGTGACGACGCGGTCCGGCACGAAGCTGCCGAGGGCGACGAACGCGGTGCGCGGCATGGAGGCTCCTCCCAGGTTGAGCGCACCGGCGCTGGGCCGGGCGCTGCCGATCAGACGTCCAGGTTCTGGACGTCGAGCGCGTGCTTCTCGATGAACTCGCGGCGCGGCTCGACCGCGTCTCCCATCAGGATCGAGAACACCTCGTCCGCCTCGACGGTGTCGTCGACCCGGACCTGGAGCATCGTCCGCCGCTCCGGGTCCATGGTCGTCTCCCAGAGCTGCTGGGGGTTCATCTCGCCGAGCCCCTTGTAGCGCTGGATGTTCTGCCCCTGCGCGGCGGTCCGCTTGAGCGCCTCGACGGCGGCGAAGACGTCGTCGACCTCCTCCTCGCCCTCGGGCTTCTCGATCCGGTAGGGGCCGGGGCCGATCTCGGCGAGGGCCGCGTGCAGCGCGGCGAGCTCGCCCCACTCCGGGCCGGAGAGGTAGTCGAAGTCGAGGCGGGTCTCGCGCGGCGCGCCCGCCACCGTCGTCTGGTAGACGAGCGAGTCGCAGCCGTGCTCCTCGTCGCGCTCGATCTTGGCGAGGCGCACCTCGAGCTCGGGGTGGAGCTTCTGCGCCTTCTCGTAGATCGCCTGGACCTGCGTCTTCACCGCGTCGTGGCGCTTCAGGAGCGCGAGGTCGAGGTCGCCGAGCTGGATCGCGGCGTCGACGATGCGGCTGTCGCGGCGGCGGTCGACCCGCCCGAGGATCCCGCGGTACTTGAGCGCGCACTCGGCGAGCCGCTTCAGGTCCTGGCCGTCGATGAGGTTCTCCCCCGCCAGGAGCTTCGCCTTCTCGGTCGCGAGGCTGAGGAGGTACTCGTCGAGCGCCGGCTGATCCTTCAGGTACTGCTCCTTCTTGCCCTTCTGCACGCGGTAGAGCGGCGGCTGCGCGATGTAGAGGTAGCCCCGCTCCACCACCTGCGGCATCTGCCGGAAGAAGAAGGTGAGGAGGAGCGTGCGGATGTGGCTGCCGTCGACGTCCGCGTCCGTCATGATGACGACCTTGTGGTAGCGGATCTTGTCGACCGAAAACTCCTCGGGTCCGATGCCGGTCCCGAGCGCGGTGATCATGGTCGCGATCTCCTGCGACGAGAGCATCTTGTCGAAGCGCGCCTTCTCGACGTTCAGGATCTTGCCGCGCAGGGGCAGGATCGCCTGGATGCGCCGATCGCGCCCCTGCTTCGCCGAGCCGCCTGCGGAGTCGCCCTCCACGAGGTAGAGCTCGGACTCCTTCGGGTCCCGCGACTGGCAGTCGGCGAGCTTTCCAGGCAGCGAGGCGCCGTCGAGCGCCCCCTTGCGCCGCACCGTCTCGCGCGCCTTGCGCGCCGCGATCCGCGCGCGCGCCGCGTCCGCCACCTTCGCGCAGATCCGCTTCGCGACGTTCGGGTTCTCCTCGAGGAAGGCGCCGAGCCTGTCGTTGAGCATCGTCTCGACCATCGACTTCGCCTCGGTGTTCGAGAGCTTCGTCTTGGTCTGCCCCTCGAAGCTCGCCCCGGGGAGCCGCATCGACACGACGCCCGCGAGCCCCTCGCGCATGTCGTCGCCCGACGGCAGGTCCTCCTTGATGTCCTTGAAGAGGTTGTTCTTCTGCCCGTACGCGTTGATCGTGCGGGTGAGCGCGGTCTTGAAGCCGATGAGGTGCGTCCCGCCCTCGTGGTTGTGGATGTTGTTCGCGAAGGCGAAGACCTTCTCGTCGTAGCCGTCGTTCCACTGCAGGGCGATCTCGACGAGCGCGGTCCCGCGCTCCGTCTCGACCTCCTGGCGGAGCGCGATGGGCGGGTTGAAGAGCACCTCGCGCGCCTTGTTGAGGTAGGCGACGAACTCGCGGATGCCGTCCTTGAAGAGGAACTCGTGCTTCTTCCCGCTGCGCTCGTCCTCGATCGTGATCCTGAGCCCGGCGTTCAGGAAGGCGAGCTCGCGCAACCGGCCGGAGAGCGTCTCGAACGAGAACTCGGTCGTCTCGAAGATCGTCCCGTCGGGCTTGAAGGTCACCTTCGTGCCGCGCCGCTGAGTCTCGCCGACCGGCGTCACCTTCGCGACCGGCTGGCCGCGCTCGTAGCGCTGCGCGAAGACCTTCCCCTCGCGGTAGACCTCGACCTTGAGCCACTCGGAGAGCGCGTTCACGCACGTCACGCCGACGCCGTGGAGGCCGCCCGAGACCTTGTACGCGTTCGACTC
>WNGF01012820.1_pt1 | contig 14000 bp, 8 predicted proteins | sample 5400641 | NCBI WGS metagenome assembly WNGF01 (sample SAMN13153371, study PRJNA577476) | soil metagenome | isolation source: 80 cm soil or saprolite under grassland replicate 2 | place: USA:California | collected 2016-06-15
CTCTCCCGCATCGCGGTGGTGAAGGAGGTGGCGGGCATCCAGGTGCCGGGCACGCCGTGGGCCACCCCGCCTGAAGAGCTCATGAAGCTGGCGGGCTACGGCACCGACATCAATGCCGCCCGCGCCGAGGCCCGGCGCCTCCTCAAGGAGGCGGGGCAGGAGAATCTTTCGTTCACCCTGACCAACCGCGCCACGCCCATGCCGTATGAGCCGGTGGGCATCTGGCTCATCGACCAGTGGAAGCAGATCGGCGTCAACGTGAAGCAGATCAACCTCGAGACGGCCACCTGGCTGCAGGCGCAGAAGGCGGGGGACTTCGAGGTCTCCACCAACGCGCCGTGCAACTCCATCGTCGAGCCCGACATGGATCTCCACTGGTTCCTCACCACGTCACCGGTCAACTTCAGCAAGCACAAGGACACGGTGATGGACGAGCTGTACATCAAGCAGTCCCGGGCTACCGACCCCGAGGAGCGGAAGAAGTACCTGCGTGCCTTCGAGAAGCGCCTCTACGACGAGGAAGTGCACTACATCCACACCTTCCAGTGGCACCGCATCCTGCCGTACCTCAGCAAGGTCCACGGCTACACCGTGACCCCGAGCCACTTCCTGAACTGCCAGCTCGACACGGTCTGGCTCAGCGAATAGTCAAAGGAGACCATCCATGGCGACGATCACCGGATCCGAGGTGCTGGCCCAGGCGCTCCGGTCGCAGGGCGTGGACACGATGTTCTACCTCATGGGCGGACCCATGCTCGAAACCGAAGCCGCGTGCATCAAGCTCGGCATCCGGGCCATCGATCACCGGCACGAGCAGGCCGCCGCCCTCGCCGCGCACGCCTGGACGCGGCTGACCCGGCGGCCCGGCGTATGCATGGGCTGCTCCGGCCCCGGGGCCACCAACCTCCTCACGGGCATCGCCAATGCCTTCACCGACGCGGCGCCCGTGCTGGCCATCGGCGGGTCGAGCCCTCGCGTCTTCCTCGGCATGGAGGCCTTCCAGGAGATCGATCAGGTCGCGGTGTTCCGTCCCGTCACCAAGTGGGCGGAGCGGATCTACGACGCGCGGCGTATTCCCGACATGGTGCAGACGGCGCTGCGGCAGGCGACGAGCGGACGCCCCGGCCCCGTGTATCTCGATCTGCCCGGCGACGTGCTGGGGGAGAAGATCGAAGAGGAGAGCGTCGTCTATCCCGCCCCGTGGCGCCCCTCGCCGCGTACCCTCGGCGACCCCGGCGCGGTGCGGGAGGCCATTGCCCTGCTCGGCAAGGCGGAGCGGCCGGTGATCATCGCGGGCAGCGGCGTCTGGTGGTCTGATGGCGCCGCCGCCTTCCAGTCGTTCGTCGAAGCCACCGGCATCCCCTTCTACACCACGCCGATCTCGCGCGGACTCATCCCCGAGGATCACCACCTGGCCTTCCTGAACGCCCGGAGCAAAGCCTTCACCGAGGCGGACGTGGTGCTGGCCGTGGGCACGCGCTTCAACTGGGTGATCCAGTTCGGGCGGCCGCCCCGGTTCACGGCGGACCTCAAGGTCATTCACGTCGACGTGAACCCGACCCAGCTCGGCCACAACCGCGACGTGGATGTGCCCATCGCGGGCGACGCGCGCGCCGTGCTCGAGCAGCTCCGCGCCGAGGCCCAGGGCAAGATCGACCCCAAGCGCTACGCGGCATGGACGGGGAAGCTCCGCGTGCTCGACGCCGAGAAGTCCGCCGAGCAGGACAAGGCCATGTCGAGCGACGCCACGCCCATTCATCCCCTGCGCCTCTGCAAGGAAGTGCGCGACTTCCTCCGGCGCGATGCCATCCTGGTGGTGGACGGCCAGGAGATTCTCAATTTCGGGCGGCAGGCCATTCCCACCTTCACCCCGGGGCACCGGCTCAATTCCGGCGCGTTCGGCTGCATGGGCGTGGGGTTGCCCTTCGGTGTGGGGGCCAAGGTGGCCGAGCCCGGCACCCAGGTGGTGGTGCTGCACGGCGACGGCTCCTTCGGCATCAATGCCATGGACATCGACACCGCCGTGCGCCACAACATTCCAGTCATCGTGGTGATCAGCAACAACGGCGGCTGGACGGCCAACGCGCCGTGGACGCGCCCGCTGCCCAAGCCCGGGCGCAACCTCGGTCACACGCGTTACGACAAGCTCGCCCAGGACCTGGGCGCGCATGGTGAATTCGTGGAGAAGCCGCACGACATTCGCCCCGCCCTGGAGCGCGCCTATGCCTCGGGCAAGCCCGCCGTGGTCAACGTGATCACCGACGACAAGGCGCGGGCGCAGACCGTACGCTTCTCCGCGTACACCACGTAGGCGCGGGAGGCGCGGCGATGGCCAAGGCGCTCGACGGGATTCGCGTTCTCGATCTGACCCAGTACGAAGCAGGCCCGAGCTGCACGCAGATGCTCGCGTGGCTCGGCGCCGACGTGATCAAGATCGAGCCGCCCACGGGTGAGCCCGGCCGCACCGCGCTCTCCGACAAGCGCGGCGAGGACGCGTGGTTCTTCCTCCTCCTCAATTCCTGCAAGAAGGGGGTCACCCTCAACCTCAAGTCGCTGCGCGGCCGCGCCATGTTCGAAGAGCTGGTGAAGCAGGCGGACGTGGTGGTCGAGAACATGGGGCCGCGCGTGATGGACCGGCTGGGCATCGGCTACGAGGCGCTCCGGCGCCTCAACCCGCGCCTCATCGCCGCCTCCGTCAAGGGCTTCGCGGGCGGCGGGCCGTACGAGGACTACAAGAGCTTCGAGTGGATCGCCCAGGCCATGGCGGGAGCGATGAGCATGACCGGCTCGCCCGACGGCCCGCCCACCAAGGCCATCGGCGGCCTCGCGGACACCGGGGCTGGACTTCACACCGCCATCGGCATTCTCGCCGCCATCGTTCAGCGGCAGGCCACGGGGGTGGGCCAGCAGGTCGAGGTGGCTCAGCAGGACTCCGTGGTGAACCTGCTCCGCATTCACCTGCGCGAGACGTACGCCACGGGCAAGCCGGCGCCACGCCAGGGCAACCGCTCCGCGGCCGCTGCGCCCTCTAACATCTATCGCTGCCGCCCCGGAGGGCCGAACGACTACGTCTTCATCCACTGCGCCACCGCGGAGATGTGGAAGTCGCTCGTGCGGATCGTCGGCCGCCCCGAGCTGGGCGACGACCCCCGCTACGCCGACCGCCGCGACCGCGTCCAGTTCGTCGACGAGATCGACGCCATGATCGAAGCGTGGACCTCCCAGCGGTCGAAGCACGAGGCGCTCGACATCCTCGCCGGCGCGGGCGTTCCCTGCGGCGCCGTGCTCGATTCCGCCGAAGTCCTGGCGGACAGGCACCTGCGCCAGACCGGCTTCATCGTGGACCTCGAGCATCCGAGGCGCGGGACATACCCCATGCCCGCCAATCCGGTGCGCCTGTCCGATTCCCCGACGGATGTCGTGCGCGCGCCCCTGCTCGGCGAGCACAACGCGGAGGTCTACGGCAAGCTCCTCGGCTATGGAGACACGGAGATCGAGACGCTCCGGCGCGACGGCGTCATCTGAGGGAGTCGTCCGAAGGGAAGGAGACTCGATGAAGCGTTGGTGGCGCTGCATCCTTCCGCTCGCCCTGCTCGTGATGTTCTCCGCCGCTCCTGCCCGTGCGGAGCCGGCCGGGACCATGACTTTTGCCGTTCACGTGACGATCGCGACACGCTGGCTCGATCCGGCGGAGACTGACGCCGAGATCACGCCCTTCATGATGTTCTACGCGCTTCACGACGCCCTCGTGAAGCCGATGCCCGCCAGTCTCAACGCGCCCAGCCTGGCCGAATCGTGGACGGTGTCGAAGGACGGGCGCGTCTGGGAGTTTGTCCTCCGCAAGGGTGCCCGTTTCCACAACGGCGATCCCGTCACCGGCGAGGACGTGAAGTTCTCCTTCGAGCGCTATCGGGGCGCGGCGGCTCCCATCTTCAAGGAGCGGGTGCTCCAAGTGCAGGTGGTGGACCCGGGCCGCGTGCGCTTCCACCTGAAGGACCCCTGGCCGGACTTCATGACCTTCTACGGCACCAGCGCATCGGGCGCGGCCTGGATCGTGCCGAAGAAATATCTCGAGAAGGTGGGCGAGGACGGATTCCGCCGGGCGCCCATCGGCGCCGGGCCCTACAAGTTCGTGAGCCTCCAGCCCGGCATCGAGCTCGTCCTCGAGGCTTTCGACGGCTACTGGCGCAAGACCCCGAGCGTCAGACGCCTGGTTCTGCGCAGCGTTCCCGACGAGGCGACGCGCGCGGCCGCGCTCAAGCGCGGTGAGGTGGACGTCGCCTATTTTCTCAATGGGCCGATCGCCGACGACGTCCGGCGCACGCCCGGCCTCACCCTGAGCGCCACGCGCACCAATGGCGTGCTGTTCCTGATGTTCCCCGATCAGTGGACGGCCGGGTCGCCGTGGGCGGATCGGCGCGTGCGAATGGCCGCGAGCCTTGCCATCGACCGCCAGACCATCAACGAAGCCGAGTCGCTCGGGTTCTCGGGGCCCACCGGCAATATCGTGCCCCGCCACCAGGAGTTCGCGCTCCCCATCCCGCCCGATCCCTACGATCCGAAGCGCGCCAAAGCGCTCCTCGCCGAAGCCGGCTACCCCAATGGCCTCGACGCGGGCGAGTTCACGCCGTTTCCCCCGTACAACTCCATGGGCGAGGCCATCGCGAACTATCTCAATGCCGTGGGCATCAGGACGCGCGTGCGCACGATGGAGCGCGCCGCCCTCCTCTCCGCCTGGCGGGACAAGAAGCTCAAGGGGCTCTTCGTGGGCGCGACCGGATCCGCGGGCAACGCCTCGACGCGCCTCGAGTCCCTCGCCACCGCCCGCGGCGTCCTCTCGTACGGGTCGATCCCGGAAGTCGAGAGCCTCTTCCATGCGCAGCTCCAGGAGATGGATCGCAAGAAGCGCGAGGACCTGCTCCTTCAGATCCAGCGCATCGTGCAGGAGCGCGTGATCTTCGCGCCCATCTGGGAAAACGGATTCATCCGCGCGTTCGGGCCGCGCGTCGAGGAAGCGGGCCTGACGCTGATCCCCGCCTTCCCCTACTCCGCCCCGCTCGAGGACCTTCGACTGAAGCGCTAGCCGACGAAAGGAGTCCCGCCATGGCACGCCCGTACAACGTGATCGACGCCGATGGACATGTGCTCGAGCCGGTGGACATCTGGGACAAGTACATCGATCCCGCCTACCGCGCGCGCGCCCCGCGCATCATCGTGGACACCGACGGCAAGGAGCGGCTGCTCGTCGGCGAACAAGTGCTGGGCAGCCAGAAGGGCTTCGGCGTCATCGGAGCCATCGGGTCGCGGGATCATGACGTGCCCGAAGACACCATGAAGTACATCGACGGCCGCAAGGGCGGCTTCGATCCGCACGCCCGCATCCCCGACATGGACCTGGACGGCATCGACGCCGCGTTTCTCTATCCGAGCGTTGGCCTCTTCTCCGGCGCCATCAAGGAGCCCAAGCTGGCCGCCGCGGTGTGCCGCGCCTACAACCGCTGGCTCGCCGACTACTGCCAGCCCTATCCCGACCGCCTCTTCGGCGTAGCCATGCTACCCATGCAGTCGATCGAGCTCGCCATCGAGGAGATGCGCTACGCGCGGAAGGAGCTCGGCATGCGCGCGGGCTTCCTCCGCCCCAATCCCTACAACGGCCGCATGCTGCACCATCCGGACTACGAGGTCTTCTGGAAAGAGGTGGAGGAGCTCGACATGGCCATCGGCCTCCACGAAGGCGCCAGCGGCGGCATGCCGCAGGTCGGCGTGGACCGCTTCGAGACGCGCGGGGCGAAGCACATCATCTCCCACACGCTCGAGATGATGCTGGCCGCCATGAGCGTGATCTGGGAGGGCGTGTGCGACCGCCACCCGCGCGTGCGCATCGGCTTCCTCGAGTCCGGCGGCGGATGGATAGCGCCGTGGCTCGACCGCATGGATCGCCACTTCGACGACAAGGGCTTCAACGACTCGGGGCTCTCCATGCGTCCGACCGACCTCTTCCGGCGCAACTGCTGGATCTCGTTCGAGCCCGTGGAGGGCAGCCTCTCCGTGCTCGCGGACTACATCGGACCCCACAAGATCCTGTGGGCGACCGACTATCCGCATCCCGACGGCTTCTTCCCCGGCGCGCCGAAGATGATCGCCGACCGGCCAGAGCTGTCCGCGGAAACGAAGCGCCAGATCCTGGCGGGCGGGGCCAAGGGCTTCTACCGCCTGAGCTAAACAGGATCCCCTCTCCCCCAGAGGGGGAGAGGGTAGGGTGAGGGGGCTACTCCGGTTTCGCCAGGTCCTCGACCTCGCGAATCAGCGGCGCGGACTCGAGCCCGGCGCGCAGCGCTGCGTCGTGAGTACGCTCGCGCAGCCCGGCTATGATGCTCCACGCGGCACGATAGGCCGCGAGCGCATCCTGGCGTCGGCCCTGCGCCGCGTCGAGACGCCCGAGGGCCAGGCGGCTCATCCACGTCTGGCGAGGCTGATCGATCATCTCCGCGAGCGCCCGCGCGCGGCCGAGCGCGTCCTCGGCCTCCCCCCAGGCGCGACGGGCCGTGGCGCTCTCACCTTTGATCCGCCACGCCCAGCTCTCGTACTTCCGCGAGTGCGTGGGCACCGCGGTCTCGAGGCTCTGGTCGGCCAGCCGCCGCGCGCGCTCGGGGTCTCCCTTCAGGAGCGCGAGCTGGCCGAGGCTCGCGTAGCAGTGCATCGCGTATCGCCACGTCATCCAGCGTGACGGCGGAGGGTGCTGGACGGTGTGGAGCGCTTCCTCCAGGGCGCGTGCCGCGCTCGCGAAGTCCCCCTGCGCCATCCAGGCGTCCCCCTCGTTGATGCGGATGAAGGCGCGGCGCTCGGCGCCGGTGCCGTGCCCGGCCCGCGAGGAGTGACTCGTTTCCTCGTAGGCCCGCTCGGATTGCTCGATGCCCGATGCGAAGTCCCCGCAATCGATCCGGAGCCATCCGAGCGTATTCCGGATGCGCGGGACGAGAGCCTCGTCCCCGACCTTCTCGGCAAGAGCCAGGCCCTCGCTCAAGGCCGCGAGCGCCCTCTCGTAGTCCCCCAGGTCGGTCCAGGCCACCCCTATGTTCCAGAGACCCCGGATGAGGGGGACGACGAGGCGATGCTCCCGCGCGATCTCGACCGCCTCGTTGGCCACCTTCAGGCTCGCCCGATACTCGCCCTGCCAGCTCCGCCGCAGCGCGAGGGTGTGCAACGCCAGGCCTTGCCCCCTGGTATCGAGGCCTGCCCGCCCGATTGCGAGCGCGCGTCCGAGATCTTCCTCCGCTGCATCGAGCCGGCCGCTGACGAGGTGCACGTACCCTCGGACGTAGAGCGCGCCGCCGAGGGGTGCCTGCGCTCCGCTGCTCCCGGCGATCTCGATCGCCTCCTGCGCCCGCTCGAGCGCCGGGGGGAAGTCCTCCATCCACTGAAGTGCGGAGGCGATCTGGATCAGGGCGCCCGCCTCCGCCGGGCGATCCTGGACGCGCCGGGTCAGCTCGACGAGCACCTCGGCTTCGGTCCGGGACCGGTCAAAGTCGCCGATCCCGAAGAACAGCTCAGCGCGAGCCCGATGAATCGCCATGAAGGTCGCGGCCGGCACCCGCTCCCCCAGCCGGCGGGCGGTCTCGAGCGCCTCGCCGTACAGGTCGAGGGCCTGGCGTAGGCCAAACGCCTTCGTCGCCTTCTCCGCGGCCTTGAGCAGGTAGTCCAGCGCACGCTCCCAGTCCTCGGCGCGCGCGAAGTGATAGGCCAGCATCTCGAGGTGCTCGGGAAGCCGATCGGCGTACAGCTCTTCGATGCCGAGACCCACGAGGCGGTGGAGCTCCTTGCGCCGCTGGACGAGCAGCGAGCCGTAGGCGACGTCCTGGGTGAGGGCGTGCTTGAACATGTAGGCCAGCTCCGGGTAACGGCGGTGCTCGTTGACCAGCTCGAGCGCCGTCAGCTCGCGCAGAAACTCCTCGGTGCGCTCACGGATCTCCGCCAAGCGGTCTACCAGGCGTCGTGTGAACTCGCGCCCGATGACCGAGGCGAGCTGGAGCGTCCGCTTGGGCGCCTCCGAAAGCCGGTCGATCCGCGCCGCGATCACGTCCTGGATGGTCCCGGGAATGGTGATCTCGCTCGCGGGCCGGGCCAGCTCGTAGCGCGTACCGACACGGCGCAGCGCGCCGCTTTCCTCCAGCGATTTGACCATCTCCTCGACGTAGAACGGATTCCCCTCCGCCTTGCCGCCGAGGAGCGTACGCAGCTCGTCCGGCAGGCTGTCCGTGGCGAGCACGGCAGCCGCCATGCGCGCGGTGTCCTCGGCCGTCAGCGCCGCCGGGATGACCCGCGTGAAGTAGCTCCGCTCGCCGAAGGGGCTGGTATAGCCCGGCCGATAGGTGAAGACAAGCAGCAGCCGGAGGGCCGGCACGCTGTCCATCAGCGTCGCCAGAAACTGCTCGCTGGCGCTGTCGATCCAGTGCAGGTCCTCGATCACCAGTATCTGAGGTCGCCGCTCCGCGGCGCGCACGAGCAGGCGCCGGAGCGCCTCGAATGTCTCGCCGCGCCGCTCGGCGGGGCTCATGGCCTTCACAGCGGCGTCGCCCGGATCGATGGACAGCAGGGCCTTCAGATACGGAGCGACGGGGATCCAGTCGCCGGCGACGTCTGCCACCCCGCGCTCGATCTTCTCGGCAATGGCGGTCTCGCCGTCGGTCTCCCCGATGGCGAACTGCCGCCGCAGGAGGTCCACCAGCGGGTGAAACGTCATGGTCTTCCCAAACGACAGGCAGTGGCCCTCCTGCCAAGCCGCGCCGTCCGCGACCCGTCGGCGAAGTTCGAGGAGCAGGCGGGATTTGCCGATGCCCGCCTCGCCGACGAGGAAGGCGACCTGCCCCTGCCCCGCCCGCGCGCGCTCGAACGCGTCGACCAGCGCGCCCAGCTCGCGCTCGCGCCCCACGAACGGCGTGAGCCCGCGGTCGGCCTCCACCTCGAGGCGCGTGCGCTGCTCGTGCGCGGCGACAACCTCCCACGCTGCGATGGACTCGGCCTTGCCCTTGAGGTGAAGCTCGCCGAGAGGCCGCGTCTCGAAGTAGCCGCGGACGAGACGATGGGTCGCCTCGGAGATGGTGACGCGCCGTCGCCCACCGCCGTGTAGTCCATACGCAGGTCGCTGCCGATGCTGCCCACCACCACGAGGCCGGTGTTAAGACCTTGGCGGGCGCGGAAGCTGATGCCGCGGGGAGCCAGCTCGGTCTGATAGGTCTCGAGCGCCCGTCCGATGCCGAGCGCCGCGTGGACGGCCCGGCGTGCGTGGTCCTCATGGGCGATGGGGGCGCCGAAGAGCGCCATGATGCCGTCGCCGAGGAACTGGTTGACCGTGCCCTCGTAGCGGTGCACCTCGGCCAGCATGAGGTCGAAGGCGCGGCTCATGAGCCGGTGGACTTCCTCGGGGTCGAGGCGCTCCGACAGCGAGGTGAAGCCCGAGACGTCCACGAAGAGCACAGTCACCTGCTTGCGCTCACCCTTGAGCGCGCTGCCCGTGGTCAGGATCTTCTCGGCCAGGTGCTTCGGCGTATAAGCCTGCGGCGACGTAAAGCGGCCGGCCGTGACCTCGACCTGGAGCGCGGCGCCGCACTGGTGGCAGAAGCGATTGCCGGGAGGGTTGGGCGATTGACAGCCGGGGCAGACGATTTCGAGGCGGGCCCCACACCCTCCGCAGAAGCGGACCCCCTCGGGATTTGCGTGTCCGCAGCCCGGACAGGTCATCGCGGTGGAGCGCTCATCTCAGGCGGGGCAGGAGCCGCGAGGCGACCTCGTCCACCTGGGCGAGCTGGTCCCCGCCTGCGAAGCGCAGGGAGATGTGACGCGCGCCCGACGCGATCCAGCGCTGCAGCCACTCGACGCAGCCCTCGACGGGCCCGGCATAGGTCGCCTGGCGCTTCATGATCACTGGGGCGGGCGCGCTGTAGTAGTTCTCGAGAAAGCCGTGGAGCCGTTTCTCCGCCGCGGCGGGATTGGGATCGAGGGCCAGGGTGACGTAGGCGGCGCCGATCACGGCGTCGGCGGCGCGTCCCGCCGCGCGGGCGGCCGCCTGAATGCGGGGGAACTGCTCGGCGAAGAACTCCACGCTGGGTCCCGTGGGGAACCAGGCGTCGAAGCGCGCGGCCTCCCGGAGGGCCGTCGGCCCGCTGCCCCCGATCCAGATGGGCGGCCCCCCCGCGCGATGGGGCTTCGGCTCCATGGTGACGTCCTCGAGGGTGAAGTGCTTGCCCTTGAAGCTCACCCCGTCGCGACGCCACAGGGCCTGACAGATCTCAAGGCTCTCCAGGAACCGGCTGATGCGCCGCTCGAAGGGAACACCCACGTTCTCGAATTCCTTGCGGATGGCCGGCGCGTCGCCCGCGATGCCGACCCCCAAGATCACCCGCCCCTCCGCGATGCGGTCGAGGGTGGCCACGATCTGGGCGAGCACGACCGGGTTCCGCAGCCCGGGCAGGAGCACGGCCGTGCCGAGGCGCACCCGCTTCGTGCGCGCGGCTACCGCGGCCAGCAAGGTGAGCGGCTCGTGGCGCGGCTTGGCCGTGATCGAATCGCCGATCCACACGGAGTCGAAGCCCGCCGCCTCGCCGCGCTCCGCCATGGTCAGGATGGGACCCGTCTCCGGGCGGCCGGACATGACCGCCTCCCGCGTGGGGAGCAGCAGACCGAATTCGATGGTCATCGCAGTTCCTCCTCGTTCAGGTGTGTACCACACTTGGTCTTGACCGTGGATGTTCGCTGTGGGATATTCCTGCCCTCATTGGCTCCCCGACGTGATCCTCGAGGCGCCTGGCGCGCGGAAGGAGTACTCACGTGGCGACCAAGCCGAACAGTAAGGGCAAGGCCACTCGTCGGCCATATCAGGCGCAGGCTCCGAAAGACCCCACGCCTGGTGCTGACGCGTCTTCCCTCACCGATCTCCTCAGGGCGCTGCTCGAGCCCAGCTCCGCCATCACGAACTTCCATGCGCTGGCCCTCAAGCAGTGGCTCGCCCCGTGGGTCATCTTCATGCGCGCCTATCGCGAGACGCTCGACGAGAGCGCGGCGACTCTCTCTCCGGAAGACCGGTCCCGCCGATTCCTCAAGGCGCTCATGGCGGCTTATCTCGAGTTCGAGAAGTCCACGCTGGATCAACGCTCGTTCCTCGCCGCGCAGCGGGAACTGCTCGACACCTGCCTCCTCACCGCCGAGGGTTTCCTCCGAACCACGCGGCCGTCTGGTAAGTAGGCCCAGTCGCCCGCTTCATCGCCATGCCTCGGCCCCGCCACTGTCGCCATCGAGGTCTCCCCTCGTGACTCCTGAGGGTACCCGGCTCGACGTGCGCGCGCTCGTGGAGCAGGAGCTGCGCTCGTTTCTCGAAGCGGAGGGCAAGCACACAAGCGACATCACTCCCCGCGCCGTCCTCACCGAGGAGCTCGGCCTCTCCTCGGCGGAGGTGGCTCTACTCCTCGCTCGCATCGGCGCGCGTCTTGGCATCGCTCCCCGGACGACGAGTTTCAGCGACGTGAGAACCGTCGGCGATCTCTACTCGCTCTTCCAGCCTGCGTCGCTCCCCGAGCTTCGCCGGAGCGACGCCGATCCGCTCGAGAGCAGCCGCCGCCGAGCCGAAGCCCGGCGGCGCGGCCGGCTCGCGTGACCACCCCCGCCGCGGCCCTTCAGGGGGTCGCGATCATCGGCATGGCCTGCCGGTTTCCGGGGGCGCATTCCGTGGGCGAGTTCTGGAGCAATCTCTGCCGGGGCGTCGAGTCGATCCGCTTCTTCTCCGAGGCGGAGCTGCGGGAAGCGGGGGTGGACCGAACCGTGCTGGAGCGGCCGGGCTACGTGCGGGCGGCGCCCATTCTGACCGACCCCGACCATTTCGACGCGGCCTTCTTCGGCTATTCGCCGCGCGAGGCGGAGCTGATGGACCCCCAGCAGCGCCTCTTCCTCGAGGTGGCCTGGGAAGCCTTCGACGATGCCGGCTACCACGCGGAATCCGCCCCGAGCGTGGTGGGCGTGTTCGCGGGCGGCGGCGGCGTGGTCACCAGCTATCTCTTCGCCCACGCCGCCCATCCTGATCTGCCGGGCCAGACGGCGAGCCTGCCTCATCTCGGCAACGACAAGGATTTCCTCAGCACGCGCGTCTCCTACAAGCTCAATCTGACCGGACCGAGCCTCACCGTCCAGACGGCCTGCTCGACGTCGCTGGTGGCCGTGCACCTCGCCTGCCAGAGCCTGATGTCGGGCGAGTGCGACATGGCGCTCGGCGGCGCCGCCACCGTGCGTATTCCGCAGGTGGTCGGCTACGTCGCCGAGAAAGGCAACGTGTATTCGCTCGATGGCCACTGCCGTCCCTTCGACGCGGCGGGGCAGGGCACCATCTTCGGAAGCGGAGTCGCGGCCATTCTCCTCAAGCGGCTGCCCGACGCCATCGCGGATGGAGATCACGTCTACGCCGTCATCAAGGGAAGCGCGGTCAACAACGACGGAGGCCGCAAGGTCAGCTACACCGCGCCCAGCGTCACCGGTCAGGCCCGCGCGATGGTGGAGGCCATCACCCTCGCCGACGTCCCGCCCGAGACGATCGGCTACGTGGAGTGCCACGCCACGGGTACCGCCACCGGCGATCCCCTCGAGATCGAGGCGCTGACGCGCGCATTCCGCGGAGGCCCGGAGCGGACGGGATACTGCGCGGTGGGCTCGGTCAAGGGCAATATCGGTCATCCCGAGCAGACGGCCGGGCTGGCCAGCCTGATCAAGGCCGCGCTCGCCGTCTATCATGGAGAGCTTCCGCCCACCCTCAACTTCACCAGCCCCAACCCGGCCATCGGCTTCGCGGGCAGCCCGTTCTATGTGAACTACGCGCTGCGGAGCTGGACGCCGACGAGCCATCCACGGCGCGCCGGTATCAATTCGCTCGGCATCGGCGGCACCAATGCCTTCGTCGTTCTGGAGCAGGCGCCGGACCCCGTAAAGGCGCTCCCCCCCGCCCACGAGCGGCCCGCGCACCTCTTCACGCTCTCGGCCAAGAGCGACGCGGCGCTCCACGCCTATCTCGAGCGGTTTCGCGAGCGGAGCCAGGCCATGTCCGAGGCCGACATCGCCGACGTCTGCTACACGAGCAATCTCAGTCGAAGCCAGCTTTCCGTTCGGTTCGCGGTCGCCGCGGCCACCCCGGACGAGCTGCGCGCCATGCTGGCCGACGCCTCCGCGCGGGATCCCATGGCGCGCGGAGACCCGAAGCCCCTGGCCTTCCTCTTCTCCGGCCAGGGCTCGCAGTACGCGGGAATGGGCGCCGCGCTCTATCGCGCGCATCCGACCTTTCGCGAAGCCCTCGATCGTTGCGCGGTGCTCCTCGAGACACAGCTCGACCGTCCCCTACTCGAGGTGATGTTCGGAAGCCGCGACACGGCATCGCTCCTCGACCAGACACGATACACACAGCCCGCCCTCTTCGCCCTCGAGTACTCCCTCGCCCAGCTCTGGCTCGAGTGGGGAATCGTTCCCGACGCGGTCATCGGCCACAGCATCGGCGAGCTCACCGCAGCCTGCGTCGCGGGAATGCTCTCGCTGGAGGACGGCCTCGCCCTCGTCGCGGAGCGGGGCCGCCTCATGCAGGCGTTGCCCCCGGGGGCCATGGCCGCCGTCATGGCCTCGGAAGACATGGTCCGGGACATGGTCGCCGCGAAGAAGAGCGGGCTGTCGATCGCCGCCGTCAACAGTCCCCAGACCACCGTCGTCTCGGGGCGCCCGGCCGCCCTTCTCGAGTTCACCAGATTCCTCGAGGCACGCGGTGTGCGCTCGACCGCGCTCTCCGTCTCCCACGCGTTTCATTCCTCCCTCATGGAGCCCATGCTCGACGCCTTCGCGGTGGTGGCGCGGAGAATCCCGTGGAAGCCGCCGCGGATCCCGATCGTCTCGAACCTCACCGGCTGCGTGCTCGAGGGTTCTCTCGATGCCGGCTACTGGCGCGATCACGTGCGCCAGCCCGTCCGCTTCGCCGACGGTCT
>WNGF01013502.1_pt1 | contig 13999 bp, 27 predicted proteins | sample 5400641 | NCBI WGS metagenome assembly WNGF01 (sample SAMN13153371, study PRJNA577476) | soil metagenome | isolation source: 80 cm soil or saprolite under grassland replicate 2 | place: USA:California | collected 2016-06-15
TCGATACTTCTTTGTGAGTTTCTTTTGCTTTTCTTCATGGATTTCTTTTTCACTGAAAAGAAAAAAGCCCCGGTTGTGAGCCGAGGCTTTCTTTTATGAGTTAGTTTTTGATTTAGAATTTAACTTTAGAATCCATCAGCAATTCCTCTAAAATAGATTCTGCAATTAACTCTTTTGTTTCGTTATTTGGTTTTTCCTTTACATGTTCTAGCGCCCATTGCCAAGCTTTCCCCTCTGCAATCCAATATGGTTTTTGATCTACATGGAAATGACCTAACTCATGTAATGCTACATAGTAGGTTAAATTGTCTTTTGGAAATGGTATGTTAGCAGTGTTTGTTCTAAAATCCGCATGACTATCATTGATGGACACAACTTTAAGATTGTGACCTTCTCTTTCTGCAATTATTTTTACTTCATCACTGTATTTCATTTAATTATCGAGAAGAAACAATGATTGGAGAAGATTCTCTGAAAGTTAATTTAACCTCAATTTTACAAGTAATCACTTCTAAGCCACAGTAGCTGCAATGGTTATTATTCTCCCAACTATTCACAACGATTGCATGTCCACACTCATGACACTTAATAAGTAAACTAAAACCTGCTACTTTTCCAACTTCACCATGATTGTTTTCTAACAACTTCTGAAATGGTTCTGACTTTTCTAGGTTGGTTGCTTCCATTGTAAAAATCCTCTACAATTACTTCTCTTGAAGCCAGCTCTTGACATACTTCTTCAAGACGATACCAGCTGCATACATTGATAATCTTTCCATACTTTAAAATGTAGTAGCCTACTCCTGTTTCACATTCAACAAGACAATACACTTATTACTCATCAAATTCTGTTACTTTGCAAACTCCGAAATAATTCATTGATCCTCCGGTACTTCCATCGCCAGTGCTGAATGAAATAACATCGCCAGCATTAAGCACAAATTGCGAGTTAGATTGATACGAATCTTTATCTCCTACACCATTCGTGAGAATTGCTGCGAATAGATGATTGGCTATTCCTGTAGCAACAAGAGTACATCTAGTCCAGCAATTTGCTAACGCTGCTGGTCCAGCAACAGCCCAACGAATAAGATGGATATTTTGGAATTCAACAATAGCTTTCTTTCCAGCAGGAACAGTATAGGACCATCTTTCCGTTGCAGCATGAGGCGTAATAATAACCTGGTAGTAATTAAACGCCTTTGTTATTCCGTTTCTATCAAACCACCCCTTATTCTTATTTCCTAATGCGATGTATCCTAGACCAGCTCCACCAGGCATTATGAATTTCCTTTAATTATTTCATTAAGACTTGAAACAAACTTTTCTTTTAGATGCGGATAATGTTTCTTTAACGTTTCAAGATCAAAACTTGAGGCGTCTCTTGTACCATCAGGTTTTACAGGAAACCATTCATCAGGAACGTCTACTAATACCGTCGCATTTTGTACACCTGGATGGTTATCTGGAGTGAATGGAGAGATTCCATCTTTGTGTACTAAAGGCACATTCCCTCCATTCGCGTTGACAACGGCAGCGGATATTCCTAATCCTGTTGCTACTGCTGCTAGCACAGTAGTGACTGGCCCGACGCTTCCCGGCACAACTTGATAGGTAGGTAAATCAACATAGAAATGCCCATCTGCATGCTTTGTGAGTGGTACTCGGATTCTCATGCTACCGTTGCCCACTTTTCCTTTGCAGTTTTCACCGCAGTTTTTACAGCATCGTTGCTTTTATGTTCTATAGCACCGTTATTCTTATGCTCTGCATTATCCAGCTCTCTGGTGAAAACTCGATAGGCGCATGAAAGAGCAACGGCCATACAATGAGCGCATAGTCCAAAAGAAACAGGCTCACCAGCTCGAAACTTTGGAATACACTTCCACATGGTATCCGTTGCTTGTCCACAGATTCGACAAACAAGCATTACATTTCTCCTAGTCTTGAATAAAGGTTTGCTCCTGGGCAAGCTGTAGCATAAACATCACGGTGGCCTAGAAGAATAAGTCTTTTCTCCCACATTGCACTAAGAGCACCGTGAAGTCGTGCAATAGTTGTAACTAATTCATCTGTTGGTTCGTCTGCTACATATGGTTTTCTCTGTGGCGAAGGAATATACGGCTCAAAGTTACCTGGAACAGCTAGCGCACATTCCCCGTTATTGTTGTAGGTATGAGGCCAGTAGAGATCAATGTCATTCAGATACCATATACGATTCTCTCCTGAATTGAATACGATAAAGTTATATGGTAGTCCATATGGTCCGGCTAGAGCCTCAGCTAGTAAACAGCCAACTTGATCGTACCAATGAATTGACTTATACCCCCAACGTTGCGCTGCCCAATGATGAACGAAAAGCGACTCAGGACTATCATGTTTCCCAAAATAGCTTACATCAGCCCAATTAGCGAATTCTCTCGCATCCCATACAGTGGTTTGCCATTCTGTTCCTTCTGCAATAGTAAGCAATGAGATATTCGGTTGGTCTGGAAATTCTGTTTCAACTACCATATTACTCATGTCCAAAAGACCCCTTGCCATTCAGCAGGTACACCAACTACTCTATTTCTAATCCGAAATGCTTTTCCTTTGAATGGAAACGAAAAGACTGACGGTCCAACGAGCACCAAATCATCGAGGAATGTTGAACCATCATAGGAAAAGGAAACTATCGCATCGCCCGTAAACAGCCAGATATCAACCCGCTTTGAAAAGAGCCCAAACCGTGCGACACTGTTTGCTGAGCCGTCATAGGTATCTGGCGCGATAAGTGTTCTTCCAGAAGAAGGAATGGTGTTGTAATTCTCTGGAGGTCGCTCAATTTGAACCAACGCATGCAGTGCATTGACAATCGGTTTAAAAACCTCGCTTACTTGCCCCGCTGCTGCTGCCGCTTGTGGCATTAACTTTTCGAGTAACGCACTCATATAGTCATACTCCTGCTACCTTTGCTACTTTTTCTATTGGAGCTGCTATCTTGTCAGCGATCTTTAACATGCCTATGATAATGAATATCACTCCTATCGCAGTTATTCCAAACTTTAAAACTGTTGCACCTTGAATAGAGATATCTTTTGTTATCCCAATCTTCGGAACGTTAATTTCAGAACCACTAGAAACAGCACTATCGTTTCCGCCGTCAAAACTACTACTACCGCCACCAGAACCCTCATTACCCGATCTAACGTTTCCGACATTGACTGTTCTAGTATCTGTAGGTGCAGTAACTGCTGGAGTACCTGAGTAAATTGTTGGACTTGCACCAAGGATTGATCTAACATAATTTACCGTTTCTAAAGGCCATCTTCCGCTATCGGCTACTCCTGGACCACCATTATAGGCTGCAAGCATACGAGGGTAATCGCCATATCTATCGAGAGCTGACCTATCAAGTTTCCCCGCATAATCTAATGAGGCAAACGCATCGGTGTAGTCTGCGGTAGGATGATAGTTAGGCATAATCTGCGCGATACCCTTTGCGCCAGCAGATGATGTGAGAATATTTCCGTTTTGGTCGTATTGATTAAACCCGCTTTCCTGGTTTATTTGGGCAACAAAGATTTTAGGATCTATCTCATAGCGTTCCGCAACGGCTATCGCATATTGAATGTATTCGTCTCGTGTTGGCACATTCTATCCCTCAATTGCATACGCTTCCCCTATAGGGCTGCCGAAAGCGTCATAGTTTTGGGCATACCCTCCACCGAGATCAACTGCATATTGATCATTAAATGCTGGTTCTTCATAATTAGAAGGCTCTGACTGTGATTCCTGGGACGGCTGATAATCATTCGTTGTTTCTTGCGGCGCTTCATACGACTGTACAGATTCAGCAGTGGATTGTGTAGCTGGCTCTTGATATGCAGGTTCTGGTTCATACCAATTTGTCGGTTCAATTTGATAGGGCTCACCTACTGTTTCACCTGTACTTTCAACAATATTTTGGGCATAGCCACCGCCTAGACCAATAGCAACTTGATTACTTGGTTGATCTGTTGGTTGATCGTAATACTCTGGATTTCCTGTAGGACTGTAGGGAGTGAGTTGATATGGTTCGCCCACAGGGATATTCCATCCTTCAAATCCAGGTTGTAATTCTGCTTCATGTTGCATTTGCCACATCTGCGGAGCAACTCCAGACCACCAAACATCGTTAAACATCTGCTGAATCTCTGGCGGTTGATTCCAGAATGTTTGTTCATCACTTGATGATTCCGATGTAGGCGCAGATACGTAATGCACACTAGGAGCGGGCGCAGCATAATTAGGAGCACTACTTCCGCCACCGCCACCGCCACTCGCGTAGTAGATTTGTGATGTTGTTCTTTGTGGAGCTGCAACCGCTTGTTGAAAACTTGGTACTGTATAGCTAGGTGTTGTAGGAAAACCTGTAGGGAGAGTAGGAACAGCAAAGGAAATAGGAGTACCAGGTAATGTAATGGTTTGTACCCCTCCACCTCCACTCCTTCCCGCGCCCCCTACTGGCGGAGCACCAGTGAATTCCTTTTCAGAAGTTGGTTTCTTTTTCTTGAATACAAAGAGCGCGAGAAGAATTGCTCCGCCACCAGCATAGACATAGCCAGGTACACCATAGTATTTCTTGGTGAGGCTCTCTTTCATTCCTTCAAAGATGTTTGGCATTAGAAACCTCGATCAAATCCTACTAGGGGCGGAGTAGAGAAATCCCCCTCGTTTCCTGGTACTCCGGCAAGAGGATTAACTGATACTGGGGCAGTTGTTGCAGTATAGGTAGTTGCACTCTCTTGTAACCCCTTATCGTTATACTTTGCCCACCGTTGATCTGGCAATTCGGTGATGACAATTCCTGATTGTGGATTAAGCTCTCGATTACTCGTAAAATGATTATTGCCCAAACCATTATCAGTAAACACCCAAGGCACAAACGGATGGACATTAACCTGTAGCCTTGTTACTCGACTATCTTCCGGAGTTTCTACCGGAACTGTTCCACCCCCGCCAAGAATAATGAGTAGGGACATTAACTCTGTCCACCTACCCGTACTGGCGTTCCAGATGTACCAGACATTGCCACCGCGTTATAAAAGTTAGTGATCGCGCTTCCGCCGGCGCTGACAACAACAGCAAACTCGTTTGCATAGCGGAGTACAAGCCCTAATACAAGTGCTGTTCCAACGATATCTACAACCCGACTGACATTCATTTCTTTCTCCTAAAGGTAATAGGCTANNNNTACGGCAAGAAGTAGCCCTAGTGAGAGACTTACTGCGAGCGCTGGAATAAACTCTGCCACGCCGAGAAGCGCGAGAGTAACGATGGCCCACGCGATGATATATTGATATGGTTCCTGGGGGTTGAGTTGATACCCAAAGATCGTTGCCTTATTCACCGCCGTGAAATAACCCCCCACAACAGCCAGATAACGATCAACACGATAAGAATAGTGACAAGTTGTTTGCTACTCATTTCCCTTTACATCCCTTAAGTGAATTGGACTACGCTTCGACCAAACAGTGAAGATCAACAACCATCCAAACGCGATAAGAAAGATTGGTCCTAACATTATCCTCGATTCCCAATGTTCCTAGAAACGATAGAGTAATACACTACCAAGACGAGGAACATTGTTATTAGCACAAACTGACGAGCGTTCATTTCTGGAGACTAAGCGTAACCAAATGCGCCATCACCAGCAACGCAAGTAAAATGAACCAGACAAGTACAATCGTTTGTGGAGCTGCACCTGATTTAGCGGCTGTTGCTGCCGCTGAACCGCCACCAGGAGTAGCCTGTTCTTTTCCTACAGGCTCTTGCTGAATGATTTCTACAGAAGGAGCAAACCCCGATCCTGTAAGCAACGCATCGTAATCCATCATTTACTTTACCTTTTCCTTTCCTAGATTGCCATATTCGATGGAACGATTAGCTCATCATGGATAATGTCCATTGTGGTAATTGCGCCATAGGTTGTCGCCAACAGATAGCACTGCGAAAGACGGCGAGTATCAACCAAATCGCGGCGATAGTCTGCACCAGCAAATCCATCACTATCTGCGGTAAAGCAGACAACGTAGATACCTGCACGTGCATTATCGTTGTAGAGTTGAAAGAATTCTGTCAACAAGTCTTGCTCAGTCATATCGAACAACAGTGTATCATCGCCATACATAAACTTCAGGCGAGAAATACCGTTTGTTCTGACACCAGCAGCGTTTCTTGTTACAAGAATAAGATTACGAATAACCCTACCAGGAGCAAGGTTATACCGATTCTCTGCTGCACTAGGAACGACTTGTGATTCGTCAAACTGTTGACGTACCACACCAAAGAAGGGCGGAGTTGTTTGTTGAGGGACTTTATCTGGCCGTACAGGCGCAGGAACAGAGTAATATTGATACTGTGGTTGTGCCGATAATGCCCACACTGAGTTGGCCGGAGTGGTAACGAGGTTTGCTTCTACATCAAAATCAACGGAGAGCTGATAGCGGAACGTTGCATTTTGATTAGGAACCAATCCTAGATTATCTCGTGTTCCAGCTTCGACTTGAAGATCGTAGGACCACGCTTGTGTATTTACAGCGACAGCGGAAATAGTTGCTGCATACACTCTTGTATCATTAGCATAAGCAACATTGTTTCCCCTTACTGGCTTGAAAAACTGCTGTGCAAGATAAGCAGAATATCCCTTGAGGTTAATTAACATTCCGCCAGAAGAATCTCTGAGAGTGTGACGAAGTACAACATTCCAAGGGAAATCTGCGTTTGCAACAGGATCGGCGGTAGTCGTTGTCTCTGTACCGCTAATCATAAACCTGAGAGAAGCAAGATAGCCTTTACTATCAATATCCCAGGAATTGCGTCCACCTAATGCAGCGCCAAGAGCATAGCTATTCAGCAACGTTCTTTTCTTGAGTGTTGCCTTACGAAATGGAACAGCTGCAACTTTTTGATCTGCCACGTACTTTTCTCCTAAACGTTATTTACAAGCTCAGTCACACCAGGGATATACCATTTATTAACCGCAAACTTTGTGAGGTTAATAAACACTACCAGGAACACCATAAACCAGAGAGCTGAGAGAATGTTAAAATGAAAGTGTCTTTCCATTATTATGTCAACTCCACGCGATTACCTGTAAGCCTAAAATAGAGATAATTAAATAGCGGATCTTGTCTTGCTCTCTCAGCAAGAAGACTTTCACATTTCAGATTATGAGCGTCCCATTTCTCCTGTTCTTCTTTTGGCAATGGCTTACTCGGCTTAGTGGTAGTAGTTACATCAGCATCTATCGGCACGCCCATATCTACATCTAAACCCTTTGTATCGGCCGCTTCTACAGTCACAACTTTAGCCTTTCTACGATTACGAGTACTCATAGTTATACTGAATTCTCTTTATTAAGATTAGACTATGCTGGCGGTAACTCATTGCCATCCTCATACGAAAACTTTGGCTTCCACCATTTCAAAATCCAGCGAGCAAGAACACGATCCCATTCCTTTGTTAATTCTGGCAATTCCTTATAGTTATCGGCGTGCCGCACATCACCTCTTCGGTGAGCCTCTTTTTGATAGATTTCATGTAGTCGAGCGCTCAGCACATCAACGCCAATCATAGAATTTACTCATAGTTTAATAATCCCAAGAACAGCCTTTCCACTAACAGTGTTATAGTAGATAAATTGATGACGACCTACATTCCTCTCTAAAGCGTCAGCTCCTGTAAGACGAGCAAGATCAACTCTATCCCTTCTTGAATTCAACTCCATGCAGAAGATGTGCGTGCTTTCCGTGATCGCAAACAGTGGGAGAAATTTTGGACGTTGGGTGCCAGTAACAATAGTCACTCCCTTACTTCTCCCAGCTGTAAGTCCACGCACATAATACTTTGGAAATGAATGGATAGAGCCTCGACCAATCTGATAAATCTCGTCTACATAGAGTGTCCATCCTCCTTCCTGATACCCTCTTTCAAAGAACCCATAGATTTGCATACCATTCTGTGGTCGAAAGATAAAATGAGTATGCTTAAACGCTTCGTCTAGATCACTTGTAATCCAAAATCCAGGCCAATCTAAATCTTCTTTTGTATCTAAGACACCTACGTTCTCACGCTGGCTGAGCAAGTGCTTCGCTAAGGTAGTCTTCCCCGAGCCCGTTTTCCCCGCTATCAGGGTATGTTGTCCCTGCACTATCCGGAATGTTGTCTCCTTCTTCGACGTGTCCATTGAGATTAACTTTAGGTTTGAATACCTTCTTAGAGAGAATTACATACGTAGTGATAATTGCTCTGCCCCATACGGTAACTCTCCGTCCTTCGACAAGATAGCGACCTAATTCTGGATACTCTTTGATTACGTCGTACCAGACGGCTGCCAGCTGGGTTACTTCCTCATCGGTCAGCGCGTACTCTGGCCGCTGGAGCGCCCATGCGCCGAGCGTAAGAAATCCAAAGGCGGCCTCTAGATCGGTTTTACTGATAATAGACTTGCCAGGTTTACGCCCACGTTTAGAAGCAGTAGTAGAACTAAAATCAAAGATAACTGGTTCTTTCTCTACTTCTTCTTTTACATCAGTTGTTTTCTCAGTCATTCTCTACTCCATTAGATTGCTTCTTCTGGCCTTCAGCTCTCAGGTAGGATTGAAGCACATTCACAATCTCTCGTACAGCGAGTACCGCAATGGTTGCAAGCATTTCCGGTTGGGGCCGTTCTTGATAAGCAAGAAACGCAATTCCTGATACCCCAATAATTCCAATCAATACTAGACCAACACTTGCCGTAACAGAGATAATCGCTGGCGCAGGTTTGGGGCGAGAATGAACAACAACCTCTTGAGCATGTGGTGGACTAGTTATATCCGTCATTCACATCCATTTCGGGAGTTTCTCCGCCCAATGTTTCTTTCGTGGAGGCAGCTCATGTAACACTTCTTCTACAGGCTCAGTTGCTTCTTCTTCTATTACTGCTTCTTCTTCCTTTACTTCTTCTTCTGCTTCATGCGTAGCGAGCCGTGCATGTAATTCGTCTAGTTTGCGATGGACTTCTAACAGTGAAACTTCTACTCCGCTTAAAGGAATATCTGCTTCTTTTTCACTTTCCTCTTTGATTTCTTCTACAACTTCTTCTAAATCCTCTACAGAATCATCTATTGGTTCAACAGCGTTTTCAATCTCTTCTTTTACTGTTTCCGCCATAGACCTAGCGTTTCTCCCTTCTCCATCTATGGTATCATAGATATGTGGTCGGCCAACCACGAATTTAAGAGCTGGTTCTAGCGGCGTGTTGAGATAAACTTACTCCCAGTTTATTTCCCCCGCTAGAATCAGTTCTTGTCTTTTAAAGGGAGTTAGCCCATGCTTTTAAGTATGGGATTATTGAGAGGGCGCTAATGTGTTGTGCCATCAGAAGAACACGCCCGTAGAAATGTCTTAGCACGCCAACGAGGGTTTGCCAATGCCTATCAAGAGAGAAAAGTCCGTGAGCGATTAAATTTAGGTGATGCTGCGGGTCGGGCAGCATTTCACGATTATCAGCAATACAAAGGGAGTGGTGTTACTCGATCAACAATGGAACAATACGCAAGTTTACGAGACAAGATGGATTTGAATAGGGATGTGAATTATCATGGAGACAGAATTTCCTGGGATCAATTTGCACAACGGAGGGGTATCATTCCAGCTCGATTAACAGAAGCAGGCCGAGAAGCAGGAGCGCATCTTCCTTCTCGGAGCTATGATCCCTATGAAGTATGGGGCGAAGATTACGAAGAATTCTACGACTACGATTGGGACGAATGGTGGAGAGGATATGAAGAAGATTAAATGGACCAACGTTATATTAGTTGATAAATTACAAGCATGGATGTACAAATGTTGTGACTGCGGAATAGTAATCGGTAAATCACTTATTCATACTCCCATTCCAACAGCAACTATATGGTGCTACAAATGCGAAGAATATACGCTCCACAACTTACACAAGGAACTAAACATGGAAAGCATTTACACGCAATAGAGCGGTACATTCGCAATCCATCCTCGATTATAGGAATAGATGGGGAAAGTGTGACAGAACATGGGAAACATTCCTACGTCCTACTCGCAGCTCGGAATCGAGAAGGGAAAGCAACTTATGTCAGAACACGAAACCTAAATGGATTGAAGACAACAACCTGCCTTGACTTTATCTTGAGCCTACCTGCAAATTGTGCGATACTCGGCTACTCATTCGGCTATGACGTAAACATGATTATGCGGGATTTACCCTGGTGGAAACTTCAAGAGTTACAGTCAGGAGAATACACGTCCTGGGAAAACTATAGAATGAAGTACATTCCCAGGAAACTATTCTGGTTGAAGAATGAGGAAACAAACCAATCAAGAACAATTTACGATGTATTCGGTTTCTTTCAAATGAAGTTTGTTAAAGCATTAGGAGACTGGAAAGTAGCAACACCAGAAGAGATTGATCCTATCGAGCAAATGAAAGAACAACGAGGTTACTTTAAACTAGAAAACCTAGAAGAGATTACTAAATACTGTTTAGAGGAATGTCTCTACCTTGCGAACATAGGCCATAAGTTGTTTTATGCCTTGAATGAAGCAAAGCTCTATCCTAGTAAATATTCAGGAGCTGGTTCAATTGCGGGATATCTTATGGCCTACCATAAGATAAAAGGATTTATAGAACGCGATGAGTTTGTTGAAAAGATGGCTCTTAACGGATATTTTGGTGGGAGATTCGACCTCTCTGGTTCAGGTAATTTTAAGGGGTGTTGGTCTTACGATATTAATAGTGCTTATCCTGCTGAATGTCTCAGACTTCCTTGTCTTATTCACGGAAGCTGGAAAGCGACTTATGACTATCAACCAACTGAGAAATATGCTCTTTGGGAAATAGCATGGAAAGTCCCACTCAGCTCGAAATGGACGCCGTTTCCTTGGCGTGATAAGAAGGGAAGTATCTACTACACAAGTGTCGGTCAAGGATGGTATTGGCAAGACGAAATACGAGAAGGAATAAAGTTAATAGAAACACTTGGCGGAGAATGCATTATTAAAGCTGGAATGGTCTGGGATCAGGAGTGCGATCATCAACCATTCTCCTGGCTGCCAGAGTTTTATGAATTGAGGCGAGAATACCAACGAAATGGAAATGCAGCTGAAAAGGTAATGAAGCTTGGCTACAATTCCTTGTATGGAAAAGTAGCGCAGACTGTAGGATGGAAAACGGGAAACGAGATACAACGTCCACCGTTTCAATCCTGGGTATGGGCAGGACTGATAACTAGTGGCACAAGAGCAAAGGTATTATCTATAACCACAAGTAATCTCGATTCAATTATCAGCCATGCGACAGATGGAGTTATTTCAACAAAGCGATTAAACTTTCCTGATATTGGTTCTGAATTAGGCCAGTGGAAAGAACAGGAAGAAGGTGAGCTGTGGCTTATTCAACCAGGAATTTACTGGTTTCCTAATCCGCCAGGATCAAAGCCTGAAACCGATCGGCCAGGTGAAATCAAACTACGAGGGCATAACTTTAGAGAGGTAGATTGGAATAAGCTCACAAAGAACTGGCTAGCCGATCCGTTTGGAGGAACCTATCAATATACGGCACATCGTTTTATAGGAATGGGAACAGCATTATGGAGAAATGACTTTAGTAAAGTATGGCGTACCTGGCAGGACATTGAAATGAAGATTTACTTTAAACCAAGAAGGAAGATGGATATACCAGATAAGAAATATCTCCGCGAACATCGGCAAGTACGATGGGTTTCTCGGCCTGATCTTGGAGGTGTACCGTCACGCCCCTATCATCACAAAGAGATTTGGGACCAGCAATATCAACAGATACGCTTTGAAAAACTACTGCGATTGGAGCAACCAGGATGAATCCTATTCAATACCAAGTAAAAGCACGATTAACACAAAATCCAGAGTTACATTGCCCTATGATTATCAAACCTAAATTTCTCATGCTTCTTAATGGGGCATTAGGATTAGCTGGTGAAAGTGGAGAAGTAGTAGATCATGTAAAGAAGGCTGTTTTTCACGGTCATCAAATAGATGGGGGGTATATGATTGAAGAACTAGGTGATATTCTTTGGTATATTGCGTTAATTTGCGATGCAATGAACATTTCTCTTGACTATGTTATGGATAGAAACATTGATAAGCTAGAACGACGATATCACGGAAACTTTACCACTGATAAAAGCGTGAACCGTAACAATGAAACAAACCACGACTATGACTAAACAACTCTTGACAAACAACGGAGAAAGTGCGATAATTAGAGCACGGAGCAGACCGAAGGGGGCGCTCCGGGGCGACGAATTGAATACGGCGGAGTTTGACTACCGTTACACTCGCGCCTACTAGAATGGACACCTGCCGGTTAATGCGCGTTTCAGCAACCGTTAACCGGAGTGGAAACGAAGTTTGAAGTAGGCTCTCCCGTAACTAATACGTCTTCTGCTCCAAAATCTATACGTAGCAGATTGCCTTAGTCTACGTTTTGTACAAGAGAAAACAAGAACATGGCAAGACAAAAGCCTGCTTATGGAGAGATATATCATCTTAAAGATGAAGACTATCCTGAAGCTCTCACAAAAGAGAAAGCAAAAGAAAAAGGATATAGGAATTACAAAGATTTGGAAAGAGAGAAGGAACATACAGTAACATCATCAATGCAACTGTTCTTGGAACTGGTGAGAGTGAAGAATAAAGGGATAAGGTGGCACATTCAAGAACGCAATCAAATTGAAACCTATGTTCGGACGCAAAAGCAGCTTGTTATTTCAGCGCTAGAAAGCTTCTAATCTCATGACAGAAATACAACAACAGCATATATTTCAAGCGATAAAATTGCTTAAGAAACTAGAGCAACTGAAAAGAGAATCAAATGATCTAGATAACTATGGAATGTCTCAACTTGGAACGTATATTGAGACACAAAGAAAGGTGGTAGAAATAGAAAAACGACGTGCGAAACAAAATATCTAAGAGAAAGTAATCTCATGAAGTTGGTAAATGGAGCACTAGAACTGAACGATTGGGTTATCGTTGAAAACCCGTTGCACAGACGATTAAAAGGATCTCAGCTTCAATGGATAGTGCTTGCAAGAGGGGAAATCATCGCAAAGACAAGTTTCATGGTTGATGCACTTCGCCTTTGCGCTCTTGGTGTAATTGAAAACTACTACATATAAAGGATCAACAAAATGGTACGTCGCGTTTCAGAAGTTGAAGTCAAGCGGTTGACACTCAACGATCTTGCCGAACGGTTTGGAGCACTTGAATTAGACCGCAATAAGAAGGTGGTAAGCAAGGAAGCACCTACCCCGTTCGCGGTCGAATCCATCGAAGGGTTTAAGACCATTCGCTATCATGCCACAAATCAGGAAGGAGAAGTCGCTGAAATCGTTGTGTATGAGCTGAACAACGATTTTGATATGATTGGTGAACCGGTTCTTGCGGTAGTCGGTGGCGCGTTCATTGTCACCCTACTCAAGAACATGGACAATGAAAACTTTGAGCCGTTCGCATGCGTGCTCCAAAAGGAACCGTCTGGTAAAGGCTCGTATCAATGGCGGTTTGTAGACCCTAGCTGAATAAAAGAAAAGGATTAAACTCATGGCAACTATTGAATTACCCGCAGATATGATTGAAGATGTAGACTTTGTTGGTTACGGGGAAATGAAGAAAACGTATGAGAATAAGTTGTCTTCCTTTGTGGGGCAGCGTATCGGAGTGTATGGGGTACCCGAACCGAAAAAGCTACAGATCATTGCCAATCGTGAGCGGAAAGTTGTTGATGCCCCGATTGGAGTGTGCAAGCGGATTGCCGGTAATCTCACCATGCTCAGACAACAAAACGGTGGGCGTACCCCGGTGATTGTGGTAGACGTGATGCGCGATGGGCAAACGGTCTATCTGACTGATCCAGATCATCCTACTCCCAGGGTAAAGCGTCCTCGTAAGGCAAAGACAGAAGGAAAAGCCAAGGGAA
>WNGF01013350.1_pt1 | contig 13996 bp, 11 predicted proteins | sample 5400641 | NCBI WGS metagenome assembly WNGF01 (sample SAMN13153371, study PRJNA577476) | soil metagenome | isolation source: 80 cm soil or saprolite under grassland replicate 2 | place: USA:California | collected 2016-06-15
GGCTTCGGACTCCCCGGATGGTGAAGTGCAGATCGTAGAGCTTGGTCTCGACGGTCTTCAGGAATCCCGGCGCCCAGAAGAAGAGGGCGAACGTGAGGGCGATGACCCCGGCGGCGATCAGGTACACGCGCCGGCGAGGCCTCATCCGAGCCGTTCTCCACGATCGGGCTGCCGCGCCCGGCCGGCGCCGGGCGTCACGGGCGGAGCCGCGTCAGCGCGGCCGGCAACTCGCTGAGCCGGGTGATCACCGCGTCCGGCGTGACGGGGGCGGTGGCGCGCCCGTTCGCCGACACCTGGATCACCCCCATCCCGGCATCTCTGGCGCCCTCGACGTCCAGGATCGGGTCGTCTCCCACATGCACCGCTTCCTCGGGCGACACCCCGAACTTGCGGAGGGTGAGGAGGAAGATCTCGGGATCCGGCTTGCGGATACCGCACTCGTCGGAGAAGGTCAACACGTCGAAGCGGGCCAGGAATCCCGCGCGCGCGAAGATGCCTCTCAGCACTTCCCCGGGGGTGCGCATGATATTGGAGACCACGCCGAGGCCGATCCCCCGGGCGGCGAGGTCATCCAGCGCGGCCCGCGCTCCCTCATCGGCGGTCGGCGGAACCGCGAGCGCCGGGCTCGCATAGGCGCGAACCAGAGCTCCCATGGTCGCGGCGTCCAGACGCTCGGGAAGCGTGGGGTCCAGCGCCTCGACCAGCATCGTCACGTGCTGGCTCACGGGCACATCGCGACGACTCTGCCAGATCTGCGCCAAGCGACGGCCCGACTCACCGTAGGCTTGATCCAGATCGCGGAAGGTGACCCGGACTCCGGACGCGGCAGGAGCGCCTGCATGACCGCCAGCCGCTGACGCCGGTAGCGGCTGTCGTCGCTCTGCGGGCTGTCGATGAGGAGCGTGCCCCAGCAGTCCAGCGTTACCGCTCTCACCGCCGAGGCCGCGGACCGCCTCACGTCTTCTGGTCGCCGCCGTTGTAGGCTTGGTAGTGGCGGTAATAGGCGTAGTAGTAGCCGTCGCGGCTGAGATCCACGCTGTTCAGCAGAACGCCGAGGATCTTCCCCTTGACCGCCTCGATCTGGTCGGCGACGCGCCGGAGCACCTCATGAGACACCGTGCCGACGCGGACCACCAGGATCACCCCGTCGCACTGAGCGGCGAGGGCCACCCCGTCGGAGACGGCGATCACCGGGGGGCTGTCGCACACGACCAGATCAAAGGTCGAGCTGGCCGCCGCCAGCAGCTCACGCATCCGCCGGGACCCCACCAGCTCCGCAGGATTGGGTGGCATCACGCCGCTCGGGAGGAGCCACAGGTTGGGGATGTGGGTGCGCTGCGCGACCTCCGCGAAGGGCAGCTCCTCGACCAAGGCGGTGGTGAGTCCCCGGTCGTTCTCGAGCCCGAAGAGCTGGTGGAGCGCCGGGCGGCGGAGGTCCGAGTCGACCATGCAGACTCGCGACCCGGCCTGGGCGCAGACGATCCCGAAGTTGGCGACGGACGTGGTCTTCCCCTCCCCGGCCGTCGCCGACGTGATCACGATATTCCGGCACGGCTGGTCGAGGCCGGCGAACTGGATGTTGGTCCTGATGGTCCGGTAGGCCTCGGAGGCGGCCGACCGGGGATCGGTCTCCGCGATGAGGCTCTGGCGAGGGGCCGCGGCGCGCCGGGGGGCCGGCTTGACTCTCACCGCTTTCCGCCAAAGACGGGGACGATCCCGATCACGGGGAGGCCGAGGTAACGCTCGACGTCATCGGGGGTCTTCACGGTCGTGTCGAAATAGTCCACCGTGAACGCCACCACGAACCCGAGCAAGAGCCCCCCGGCGATGCTCATGGCCAGGTTCCAAATCCTTCGAGGCTTGACGGGCGCGGTGGGCGCCACGGCCCCCTCCACGACCCGTACGTTGTTCGTCTCGAGTCCCCCGGCGACCCCCGTCTCCTTGAAGCGCTTGAGCACCGCCTCGTAGAGCTGCTGGTTGGAGTCGCTCTCGCGCTGGAGGGTGAGAAGCTCGATCTCCTTCATGTTCAGCTCCTGCCCTTCCGCCCGGAGACGGTTGACGTTGGCGAGAAGGGTCTCCTCGCGCGCCTTGGCCACCCGGTACTCGGTCTGCACGGCGCGCAGCATGTTCTGCATCTCGGCGTCGAGCCTCTGGTTGGCCTGCTGGATGTGGGCGTCGACCTTCAGGATCTCCGGATGCCGCTCCTTGTACACCTTCAGGAGCTTGGCCTTCTCGCCCTCGAGCTCGGAGATCTCGCCCTTCAGCCGCTGGATGAGCAGGCTATCGGCGACGGTGAAGATCGTCTGGGCCCCGGGCTTGTCGGCGGCGATGCGGCCGAGCTCGCGAAGCTTGGCCTCGACGGACAGGGTCTGCGCCTGCGCCTCGAGGTAGGCCTTGTTGAAGTCCATGATCTTCTGGGCGGTGATCTGCCGCTGCTCCTGGATCCCCAGGATCCCCGCCTTGACGCGGTAGTTCTGCAGCGCCAGCGAGGACTCCTCCACCTTCTTCTTCAACCCGGCCGCCTCGTCGTTCAGCCAGCTCAAGGCCTCCCGCGCCCCCCGGAGCTTGAGCTCGAGGTTGTACTTGGCGTAGGCGGCGGCGATGGCGTTCGCCGTCTCGGCGGCCAGGGTCGCATCGTGGTGCTCGACCTTGATCAGGACCAGGCGCGTGTTCCGCTTGGGCTCCACGGTGAGCGAGCCGGGCAGCGCGAGCGGAGAGCCAGCCGCGGCCGCCCGCTTCGTGAGGCCGAGGATCTCGACGGCCTTGTCCAGGACGGGCCGGCTCTTGATGATCTCGTACTGGGTCGGATAGTAGTTCGGGTCCCAGGCGCCCGCCGCGCCCATCGGCGTCACTTCCTGGATGTTCAGGACCTTGGGGGGCTCGGGGTCGATGAGCACCGTCGCGACGGCCTGGAAGATGGGCACCTGGAGAAAGGTCCAGATCGCCACCGTGACCACGGTCACGAGGAAGACCCCGGTGATGAGCCACCGGTGCTTGCGGAGCACCTTGAGGTAGTCCGCCAGCGGCTTGGTCGGCTCGGTCTCGGGCGCGGCCCTCATGCTATTTCGGGACGAACCCCTTCACCTTGGGCTCCACCGTCAAAAAAAACTTTCTGGCACCACGACCACGTCGTTTTCCTGCAGCTGCATCGCCTTGGTCCCCGGCCCGCGCTTGATGATGTCGTTGACGTCCACCGTGATGCCCTGCTGGCCGGTCGGGGTGCTGCGGATCACGCGGGTGCGGCCGGGGGCCGCCTTCTCGGTGAACCCGCCCGCCATCGTGATCCCCTCGAGAATGGTCGTGGCCCGTTCCAGCTGGTAGGCGCCGGGCTTCTTGACCTCGCCGAAAACGAAGAAGGCGTTGCCCCTGGGGACGAGCACCGTGTCCCCATCCTGGATCCTGGCCAGCCGATCACTCGACACGGGCCCGGAGAGATCGAGGGAGACGGTCTCCTGCTTGCCGTCGGAAGTCCGCCGGATCAGCTTCACGCCCGTGGGAGCCGCCTTCTCGTTGAACCCGCCGGCGATGGTCACCGCCTCGAGGGCGGTGATCTCCTTGTCGAGCGGGAAGGTGCCCGGTGTCTTGACTTCGCCGAGCACGAAGAAGGCGTTCGCCTTGGGAATGAAGATGGTGTCCTCGTCCTCCATGCGGATGTTCTGGGCGACGTCGCCCGCCTGGACCTTGTCGAGGTCCAGGCGGAGGATCGTGTTTCCGGCGCCCGCCCCTCCTGCGGACGGCTGGCTGCGAACGAGCACGAGTTGCTTACCCGCCATCTTCGAGAGGCCGCCGGCCTTGGACAGGATCTCGAGGATGGTCGTGGAGCCGGTCAGGTAGAAGAGCCCGGGCCGCTCCGCCTCCCCGAGCACGTGGACCTTCCGGGAGAGGTATTCCTTCACCGAGACGCTCACCTGGGGGTTGACCAGGTAGTCCTTCTCGAGCAACTCGGTCAGGCGGCCGGCGAACTCCCGGACGGTGAGCCCGGCCGCCTTCACGCGACCCACCAGCGGGAAGGGAACCAAACCGTCCTGGTCCACCGGGTACTCGCGGGTCAGGTCGTCCTGCCCCCACACGATGATCTTGAGGACGTCGCGCGGCCCGATGGTGTACTCCTGGGCGAGCGACGGCGCCGGGCAGGCGACGCCGAGCAGCAGGCCTACGAGGATCGTCAGAACACGGTGAGCACGCTCGGCAACGCCAGGCATCATCTTCCGCAGGCCGCTACTCTACCTACTCGGCGGGAGCCTTGTCAACCGCGCGTGCCGGCGGAATCTAGAATTGCAGCGTCACCTTCCCGACGACCCTGTCGTCGATGAAGTCGAACGCGTCGAAATTCGACCGCCGGGCCCGGTGCGTGTACTCGGCGCCCACCACCAGCCAGCGCTGGATCGCGTATTCCACCCCCGCCCCGAACCCGTAGAATGTGTCGTTGCGGAACTTCGTCCGCCCGTCCACGGTCTCCTTGACGGGGTAGTCGTTGACCCCGACCGTCACCCGCACGCTGCCCGTGAGCTTGGGCAGGATCTGATGCTGGGCGCCCAGGGCCGCGCTCGTGCTGACGTAGAACGGCGCCGTCTCGAAGGTCGATTCCTGCACGCTCCGGTCCGTCGTCAGGGTGATCGTCGTCCGCTCGGTGGGCTTGTAGATCCACTCGCCGCCCCCGATCAGACCCGTGTAGCCCGTCGCATTGCTCGCCTCCGGAATGCGCCGCTCGAACCCCAGCCGGAAGGTGGACGAGATCTTCGCCGTCAGGTCGCCGCGCAGCCCCAGCGTGACGACGTGCCGTGTGACGTCACGGTCGGTGGCCACCGTGAAGTCCTTCTCGCCGTAGGCGTAGCTCAGGCGCAGGTCGGTCTTGGGCAGGAACTTCCAGAAGACCGACGCGCCGATCAGGTGCTCGTTCCGGTCCAGCTCGTCGACGCTCGGCTGGAAATGGACGTGGGTCCAGGAGTAGTTCACGCCGACCGAGAAGCGCTGGGTGAGCCCGTACTCGATCTCCGGAGTCAGGATGTTCGTGTCGCTCTCGATCGGGCCCGTCAGCTCCGTGCCGGGGGGATCAGTCGTATGGGCGAAGTCCTCGCGGATGTTGACCAGCAGGCGAGGGAAATCGAGCCGGAGCTGGCCGACGGCGAAGTGGTTGGTGGTGTCCTGGTTCGTGAGGTCCACGTACCGCAGGATCTCGGCCCGGTAGCCGCCGCTCAGGGAGTGGGGGCCGAAGTTGTAATCGGCGAGGAACCCGGTAGCCGCCGCTCAGGGAGTGGGGGCCGAAGTTGTAATCGGCGAGGAAACCCGGGATGGTCTTGAAGATGACGTCCCCCTTCGCGTGGCTCGGTGTCTGGAAGACGTTGCTCTCGTACTCGACCCGCTCGCCGAGGAACGGGGTCACGACGAGGCCCGGGACCCACTCGCGGAGATCGAGGGCCGAGACGGAGAAGGGGGGCACGAGGGTGACGAGCAGACACGCGACGAAGGCGGCACCGAGACCTTTCACCCTTGCTCTCCCTGCTCTGTCGGGCGTGGTGTCCGCTCGAGGGCCACGGAGGGATGTTCGACGAGAAGCCCTGGTGAGTCAAGCCCTTTCCCGTTTCGTTTCCGGGCGTCAGCGACGGTCCGGCTGCACCGGGAAGCCCGCCCACACGTTCACCAGCCCCAGGACCTCGCGCGAGACCGCCAGCATGTCGCCGGTCCGGCGCCACCAGTGCCCGGGGTCATAGGGATCGCTCGCCGCATAGCGGACCACCGCGCGCGGCGAGCTGCCCACGAGCGCCCGCCAGATCGCGCGCACCCGGCGGCTGTGAGGTTTGGAGGTGACCAGGATGACCCGGCTGGCGCCGACGCGCTCGAGCTCCCGGGCGACCAGCCGCACCTCGTCGGCCGTGTTGAGCACCCCGTCGCGCAGCACGCGGATCGCCGGAGACGGCACGCCGAGCCGCTCGAGCACCTCCCGGTTCATGGCTTCTTCGCCGCAGCGGCGGATCCCGAGCTCATCGAGCGCGGCCTCCTCGGCGGGTTGAAGCGGCTGCGTCAGCCAGACCTCGGGCGCCCAGCCCTGCCGGAACAGCGACGCGGCCTCCATCGCGCGGAAGGGCACATGGCCGCCGAGCACGACGATCACCGACGCCGGCTCCACCGGGTCGGCCACGACGAGCCACCGCCCGACGCCCAATGCCCCGCCGACGACGGCGGTCGTCACGAGGACCAGGACCAGCGCCGGAGCGAGCGCGCGCCTCAGAGCTTTCGCCGTGGGTGCTCCCACTTTCCCCGCGCCGTGATCCAGAACGACAGGATGATGAGCTTGACGTCCAGCCAGAGGCTCTGCTTCCTGATGTAGAGGAGGTCGAACCGGAACTTCTGCCGGCGCGGGAGGCTTCGCGACGCGTAGACCTGGGCCACGCCGGTGAGACCGGGTCTCACGCGGTGCCGCGCCTCGTATCCCGGAATCGTCTCGAGGGGCACGGGCTCGCCGTTCCCGCCGACCTCGATCTCCGCCGGCAGCAGCGCCCGCGGGCCCACGACGCTCATGTCGCCCTTGAGGATGTTCCAGAGCTGCGGCAGCTCGTCCAGCGCCGTCGCCCGGAGGAAGACCCCCACCCGGGTCACCCGCGAATCTCGGCGTCCGGCCTGACGCGGCCCGAACCTGGCGTCCGCATCGGCGATCATGGACCGGAACTTCAGACTCGTGAACCGCCGCCCTCCCTTCCCCACCCGGGGCTGAGCGTAGAAGACCGGCCCCCCGTCGTCGAGCTTGATGGCCAGCGCGATGGCCAGCCAGAGCGGCGCGGAGCCGAGCAGACCCAGCCCGGCCAAGCCCACGTCGAGGGCGCGCTTCAGCAGGCGCGGTTGACGTGCGGGTGCGCGCGCGGCCGCCGCCGCCACCTCGCGGAACAGGTCGTGGTACGCGCACACTTGCGGGCGTCGGTCGAAGGCGAGCGCGGCCCGGCGCGCATTGGCGCCGAGCCGCTTGGCGAGGGCCGGGTCACGGTAGAGGGTCAGGATCCGGTCGGCGAGCGCGTCGGGATGAAGGGGCTCGGCCAGCAAGCCGCAGTCGTACTTCCGCGTGAGCGCCGTGACCTCGCACGCCGCGTCCACCGCCGCCACGTACGGCCGGCCCGCCGCCAGGATTCCGTAGAGCTTGCTGGGCACGATGTAGCCGGCCAGGCCCGGCTTGAGGGAGACCACGAAGACGTCGGCGCTGGCGAAGGACTCCGTCAGGCTCGCCTTGGGCTGATACGGGAGGAAGCGGACGTTGGCCAGTCCCTGCGCCCGGGCTCGGGCCTCCAGGGCCGTCCGCCGCGCGCCGTCGCCGACCACCGCGACGACCACGTCCGGGCAGCGACGCAGCCGCTCCGCCGCCGCCAGGAGCGTGTCGAGATCCTGGGAGAGCCCCACGTTGCCCGAGTGCATGACCACGAAGGCATCCGCCAGGCCGTGGGAGAGCGAGAACCGGTTCCGCTTGGGGCCGGGCACGATGGCGGCGCAATCCGCCCAGTTGTGGATCACGACGACCTTGGCCGGATCGGCGCCCTTCTCCGCGACGAGCCGGTCCCGCATCGTCTCGCCCACCGCGACGATGCGGTCGGCCCGCCGGATCAGAAGGCGGTTGATGCGGTCCAGGAGGCGGTTCACCGTCTCGCTGTGAAAGTCCTCGAGGAGCGCGGCGACCTCCGGGAAGATGTCCTGACAGACCAGCACGAAGCCGGCGCGAGCCCGGCGCGCCGCCAGGAGCGCCGCCAGACCGATGATCGGCGGATCGGTCAGCGCGGCGACCACGTCGGGGCGCTCGACGCGGAGCCCGGCCACGCACGCAGCGCCGAAGTAGCTCAGGTAATTGGCGAAGCGGCCCGTGAACCGACGCGGCCGGAGCGTGGTGCCTCGAGCGCGGAAGACCTCCACGCCGTTGCGCGCTTCCCGCCGGAAGGGCCTCCAGCCCCGAACGGCCGCACCGTCCTGCTCCCCGCCGCCGAGGGCGGGCCCGGCCACGACCGACACGCGGCAGCGGTGCTCGCCGACGAGGTCCTCGGCCAGTTCGGCCAGGAGCTGCCCGGTGGCGCCGTGGTCGGGATAGTAGGTGCGGTTGAAAAGACAAACGTGGAGCGCGGGCATCAGGCCTTCGCCACGACGGTGTGCCCGAGCACGAGGACGTCCATCTTCGTCCGGAGGAAGCACTCGAGGGCCTCCTCCGGCCGGAGGACGATGGGCTCGTTCTCGTTGAACGACGTGTTGAGCAGGACGGGCACCCCGGTGAGCTTTCCGAATGCGTTCACGAGCCGCCAGTACAGCGGGTTGGCCCCACGCGTGACCGCGTGCACGCGCGCCGTGCCGTCCGCGTGCGTGACGGCGGGAATGACCGCCCGCTTCTCCGCCCGGACCGGATACACCTGGACCATGAAGGGATCGACCACCGCGCCGACGAAGAACTCCTCGAGCGCCTCCTCCAGGATCGAGGGCGCGAAGGGGCGGAAGGCTTCGCGGAGCTTGATCTTGGCGTTGATGATCTGGCGCATGTCGCGGCGGCGCGGGTCGGCGAGGATGCTCCGGTTGCCGAGCGCGCGCGCGCCCCACTCCATCCGGCCCTGGAACCAGCCGACGATCTTTCCCTCGGCGATCTGCGCCGCCGCCCAGCGGCACAGCTCGTCGGCATGCTCGATCTCCCGAACCCGGCAGCCCCGCCGCCTCAGGTCCTCGCCGCGGCTATCCACCGTCCTTCGCATGACGTCGCGACCGAACTCGGGACCCCAGTACGCGTGCTCCATGACGAAGCCGCGCGGGTGTCCCAGCACGTGATGCCACACGTAGAAGGCGGCGCCCAGCGCCGTCCCGTTGTCGGCCGCCGCCGGCTGGACAAAGACCTCCGTGAACGGCGTGTGCTCACGGATCCGCCCGTTCGCCACGCTGTTCATGGCACACCCCCCCGCCAGGCAAAGCCGCGGCAGGCGCGTCCGCTGATGGACTCCCCGGAGGATGTGGAAGACCGTCTCCTCGAAGACGACCTGGAGCGACGCGGCGAGGGCCTCGTGCCTGGGCTCGAGCGGGGCGTCCGGCTTCCGCGCGGGACCGAGCAGCGCCTCCAGATTCGTCGTGTAGACGGGCGCGAGGCTGGGCGCGCCGCCGTCCCAGGTCATCTCCACTCCGTCGGACCAGTGCCGGAAGAAGGCGAGGTCGAGCTCGAAGCCGCCCGCCGGCTTCAGATGAACCAGCCGCCTCAGCGGACCGGAGAAGTCGGGCGTCCCGTACGCGGCCAGCCCCATCACCTTGTACTCGTCACCGTAGCCGGGAAATCCCAGATACTGGGTGATGGCCAGGTAGAGCAGGCCCAGCGAATGCGGGAAGTACACCCGTTCCCGGAGCTCGAGTCTCGCGCCCCGCCCGATCGCGCACGACGTGCTCACGAAGTCGCCGAATCCGTCGATGGCGCAGACCGCGGCCTCGTCGAAGGGTGACACGAAGAATGCGCTCGCCAGATGAGCGGGGTGATGCTCCACCGACCTCAGTCGGGTTGCGACCCGATCGCGCCCGAGCGCGAGCGTCTCGGCGATGACCCGAGCCGCGTCGCGGACCCGGCGGGCGTTCCTCATGCGATCAGACACGAAGTGAAGGCTCGGCCGTGTCCGCAGGGCGAAGAGCGCCTTGCGCGCGAGGTTCGCCCGGGGGTCGCGGCCGATGGCGAAGTGGTCGACGTCGCTCCCCTTCACGCCGGCCTGATCGAGACAGCTACGGACCGAGGCGGTCGGGAATCCCGCCCAGTGCTTGATCCGGGTGAACCGTTCCTCCTCGACGGCGGCCACGAGGCGCCCGTCCACCGAGAGCGCGGCCGACGCGTCGCCGTGGTAGGCGCTGATCCCGAGCACGACGCTCATGCCACGCTCAGCGAGAGCTCTGGAGCACGACGATATGATTGTCGCCGGCGTGGCAGTCGCCGCGCAACAACCAGCCCAATGCCCGCATCGCCCACGTGTATCGCCGGCGAGTCACGATGTACCCGTTCGCAGGATAGCACTGACGGCTCCTTCGGGAACGCGTCGGGACGTCGTGGCATCTGGGGCGCCTGATCGTTCACGTGGTCGGGTCATCGGCTCGACGCGTCTGCCCCTTCATCAGCTCCTCGAGCCGCACGTCCACCACCAGCCGAAACCAGAACGCCTGCAGGAAGTGAAAGATCGCCCCCTCCTTCCCATCGAGGATCCCCAGGCGGAAGAAGTAGCGGTAGCCGAAGTACAGGGCAGCCCGCAGATAGAGCGGCAGATGGTAGTAGGCCGCCTTCATCCACAGGGTTCGCTGGTCCGGCGTCCCGAACAGCGAGGGTCTCACCAGCCAGGCCATGCCCCCCTTCCTTCGCTCGAACTCCTCTCGGGCGAACGCGTCGGCGTAGCGCAAATGCTTCGCCAGGTAGAAGAGGATCTCCGACTCTTTCACGTTCTCCTCCACCAAGGCATGCCTCAGCCTCCCCACCCGCCCCCGGACGTACACGCGAGTGTCCTGCTCGCGCTCGTCCAGCCGCCCCCGGCTCCGCCGGAAGAGCTTCAGCAGGTACTTCGAGCCGTACCCGCCGAAGCGGATCCAGCGTCCACGAAAGATCTGCTTGCGTCGAATGAAGAATCCGTCCTCCTCGATCTGCCCGCGGCCGAACAGCCGCACGAGTTCCTGCCCCAGTTCCGGCGGCACGACCTGATCCGCCTCGAGGATCAACACCCATTCGTTCCGGATCGGCAGGTTGTCCAGTCCCCACTGGAAGATCCAGGGGATGATCGCGCCGTGCACGTACGCCAGGTTGGCGACGTCGTCCGCGTACCGTCGTGCGATGGGAACGGTCTGGTCCTCGCTCTCCGAATCGATGACGAGGATCTGATCCACCAGGCCGTGCACGCTGCGGAGGCACTTGTCGATGTTCGCCTCCTCGTTGCGCGTCGTGACCATCACGGTGACGGGGATCATGGCGCCGTCAGGGCCCGATCCACGGCGGACGGGGTCGCCACGCAGACGAGTTCCTCGCCCTTCAACAGGAACTGCTGCAGCAGCCGGAACGGCGTGAGCGCCGCTCCGGTACCGAGACGCGACGCGGTGAGGAGCGCCATCGCCATCCGGTACCGGTGACGAGAGCGGCCCCGGGAGTCGCCCTCGACCGCCCGACGAATCGTCGCGTATCTCTCTCGGAGGAGTCCCCGGACGACCACGTTCAGCCAGGCCGACAGCGGCTCCCACGTGTGCAGGGTGATCACCTGGTAGCCCGTCCGCTCGAGGGCCGCCGTCAGGGTCGACGGGGAAAAGTACGAGCAGTGGTACGGCTCGTACGCCGCCCATCCGGCGAAGCGCGCCTCCCAGCAGCGGACGTTGGGAGTCGCGACGTACAGCACGCCCCTCGGAGCTATCAGGCGGCGAATCGAACGGAGCATCTCCAGAGGCTCGACCGCGTGCTCGAGCACATGGCTGAGCGCCACCACGTCGAAGGGCTCGACGAGATCGAGGCGGGCCGGCTCGCCCCAGTACACCTCACAACCATAGCGCTGCCGGACGTAGGCGCCTACCGTCGCCGAAAGGTCGAAGCCGACGACCCGGTAGCCGGCGTTCCGCGCTTCGACCAGCAGTTCTCCCCTCCCACAGCCGAAATCCAGCAGGCGGCCGGTCGGCCGATAGCGGCGGATGACTCTCAACCGGCGACGCGCCTTGCGGTGATTGAACCAGTCGACCCCGAGCCCTCGCCGGCGCAGGTACCCGTCGCCGAAGTGCTCGCGCTGAACGTCGTCGAGCCTCGAAGCAGGCTCGGAGGCAAGCTCCATGTACACCATGGAGCACGCGTCGCACGTCCGCAGGGACAGCGACGGCGCAACCCCGTGCGTGGCCGCACGGCTGCTCCGACAGAGGGGACAAGGCCTGCTCACGGCGGCGCGCCGTCGGCTGTCCGATGGTTCGCGCGCTCGCCGGTTCTCACGAGCTCTTCGTAGACGGCCATCATCTCCTGCGCCCGGCGGTCCCACGAGAACTCCCTGGCCATCCACCCCTGACCCCGCCGCCCCATCGTGCGCAGCGGCATGTCCGCCATGCGCACGATGGCCCGCGACAGGCTCTCGGCATCGTTGTCGACCCAGAGCCCGCACCCGATCTCCTCGACTCGACTCCAGGGCGTCCCGCGACCGGCGATGACGGGGACGCCGTGGGCGAGCGCTTCCCCCACCACCACGCCGAAGTTCTCCGTGTACGACGGTAGCACGGCGATGTCCGTATTCTCGAAGAGCCGCCGCTTGCCCTCTCCCGCAACGTGCCCGACCATCTGCACCCTCTCCGACAGCGCCTGCTCGTCGATGCGCGCCCGGATCCGCTCGACGTACCGGGGGTGGCCCGCGCCCGCGATGGTCAGCGCCCAGCGGACGCGCCGCTCCTGATCCAGGATCTTGCCGGCGGCCAGCAGGTTCTCGATGCCCTTCTTCGCGTGGAGACGGCCTAGATACAGGAGCCGGAGCGTCTCGCTCTCGGTGAAGCGCAGCCCGGTCTCGGGCAGATCCACGCCGTTGGCAATGACGGCCGTTTCGACCCCTCCCGCCTTCCCCGCGGACTCGGCCGCCTCCTGCTCCGAGGTCGCGTGGAGCACCAGCCTCCGCGGTCGGAGCCGCCGGCAGGCCCACTCCCATGCCAGCTTCACGAGCGATCGTGTCGATCCCTCCCAGCGTTGAAACGCCCCTCTCGGAGACCAGACCACCGGCTTGTCTCGCAGTCTCGACACCAGAAGCGTGGGCATCGTGGGGAAGGAATAGACCGCCGTGAGGTGCACGATGTCCGCCCAGCCGACGTAGCACGGCAACAGGGCGAGAAGCCTCGGCGCCACCGATTGCGCCACCAATCGCTTGCAGTAGCGGACCCGCAGGGCGCCGGCGACTTCGACCTCGCGGTCCGTCACGACGTCGAGGGCGGCGTGAGGACCGTCGGCATCGGTGGTCAATATGCGGACCTCGTGCCCGCGCCGGGCGAGCTGGCACGAGAGCCGGTAGACGGACTGGATCGGCCCGCCGTACGCATGAGCGGGATAGAACGACGGGATCACCTGCAGGATCCTCACGACCCCACTCCTCTCGCCGCCTCTAGACTAGGAGCCTGTCGGAGAAACGCTCTGGCTAGAGCGATGAGAAGGGCCCAGCTGCAAGGCGGCGCCCGAGAGCCGCACGCGAGGCGTACTCTCTGTACGTTGAGCGTGCGGCCGAGGGTGCCAACGCCGCAGATGGGCCCTTATCATCGCTCTAGCCGGTCAGAATCCGTTCCGGTCGAGCCACTCTTCCAGAACGACCAGGAGCCACACCCGTGACCAGGACACGCCGCCGCGGCCATCCAGGAAAGCCCGCCACCGGGCCCGGACCCGTTCGGGCCGGAAGATCGCCCGCGCGACGATCCGGCCGGCGTCGAGCCGGTCCTCGCAGAAACGTCGCAGCGCGCCCCGCATCCAGAGATCGAAGGGAAGCACGAAGCCGTGCTTCGGCCGCCGAACGATCTCGTCGGGGAGAAGTCCGTCGAGGCTCTCCGCCAGGAGCCGCTTCGGCGTGCCGCGCGAACGCTTGTACGCGTCCGGCAGCCCCATCACGTAGGAGACGAGCGCATGGTCGAGAAGCGGCACCCGCACCTCGAGCGGGTGGGCCATGCTCATCTGGTCGGTGTCGCGCAGCAAGACGTCATGCATGTACGTGCGCCCCTCGGCGTAGGAGATCCGGGTCAGCGGTCCCGCCCACGGGAACGCGGCGTCCGCGTTGCGCAGGAGGGAGCCGTAGGGATCCGGTGGCTCGCCCACGCGCGCGAGCCACGAGGGGGTCAGGAGCGCGCGGCGCTGCGAAGGCGAGAGCACCTGCCGCATCACGGGGAAGGTCTCGGCCAGCGTGCCGTCGGTCGCCGCCAGCGCCGCGAGCTTCGCGGCCGGGATCGACGTGCCTTCGAAGAGCCCGACGACGTCCCCGGCGAGGTGCCGCACACCCGCCGGCACTCGGCCCCACCGCCTGAGCCAACCGGCCGCCCGCTCCCACCT
>WNGF01006852.1_pt1 | contig 13994 bp, 18 predicted proteins | sample 5400641 | NCBI WGS metagenome assembly WNGF01 (sample SAMN13153371, study PRJNA577476) | soil metagenome | isolation source: 80 cm soil or saprolite under grassland replicate 2 | place: USA:California | collected 2016-06-15
CGCGTACCCCTATCAACGCTTCACCGACGCCCTCACGAACGCCAGCGCATGACTCGGGGCCACCGTGGATCGCTACTCCTTCGATGTAGAGCTCCCTCCTCTCCTTCCCCATGCCGGTTTATCCCGGCGCACACAACCGGCACCGGCCGCACCGAGCCCTCGACCTACAGGCGCCCATCCCACGAGCCGTCGTACCGACTCAGCATCCTCGCCTGTCGGGGCTCGAGCGCCACGAATACTCGGCGGGCCCCTCGACCCGAATTCGCGATCGCCCCGCGATCGATGGGTTTCTGAAACCCATAGGCCCGGCTGCGCGACTCGGAAGCTCTGAGACGACCGCAACCGGGTGCGTCGCTGCCTCACTAACAGTCATCTGCTGCCCATTGGCACGCCAGGCAAGCGTTGCACTGCTGGCTTCACTGATCAAGCGCGTATGCTCACCCGCACAGCAGATCGAATGGAGGTGGCAAATGGCCCGAGCGCGGACAAAGACGAACACCACGGGAGAGTTCAAATGCCCCGAGTGCGGACGAACCTTCACGCGAGCGGCCGCACTCGGCGCTCACCGCAGACAGGCGCATGGCGTCGTCGGTGCGGCCAGTCGAGCGCGATCTAGCCGACGCCGTGCCGCATCCACGACATCAGCCGCGAAATCATCGACGCCGAGCACGACCACCCCTCGCCGGCGACCTAACCGGCCCGCCGGCAACTCCAATCGCGCTCGCACGAGCCGCGACAGATCTGTCGACCGCGACGCGCTCCTGCAAGCGCTTTTCCCGAACGGGATCCCCGCCAAAGAGGATGTCATCCGCGCTGTCAACAGCTGGCTTGATGACGCAGAGCAGCTCGCCAAGATGACGTAGCGCGCGAACGCCTTCGGGTTCGAGGCTGGCCTTCGCAGGCCCCACCACCACGGGTATCAGGGAGACTGAACGCGACCCCGCTCGGCGGGTTCGGGAACCTCGTGGATGCGCTCGGTCCCTTCGTTCTCGAGCTTGATGTGCTGGATCGTTACGGCGTTGGCGTTCGCATCGAGGTCCGGCAGCGATTGGACCTTCCCATCGTCTATCCCGCGGGTGGATCGCACGCGAACTACTTCAGGCCTGGGCGGCACCGCGTGCAGATCGTCTGCAAGCGCGTGATCGGAAGCATCAGCTCCTGCCTCCGCGGCCGGAAGATCGTCGTCGATCTCGCAGACGGGAACGGCAAGACGCTCGGACCGGGCGACTACGATCTGGCCCAGCTCACTGGGCCCATCTTCGTGGGAAGCTACGGCTCGGGGAACTACGTGATCATCACCCGGAAACCAGACGTTCTCGCCGATCCGCGCGCCCGCTCGGCGTGGGCCGATCCGCTGCGCGCCCTTCGCTAACCCTGCGGGTGCCAAAACGAGCGTCCTGCCTGCAAATCGCCGATTTCTCGTCAGGACTGAGAAATCACTGGCTAACGCTCACGCACCCGCTCGGGTCGCTCTCCTTTGTCCGCCGCTATGCAAAGTTGCGGCCGAGATACGGGAGGCCACGGATTCAGGATCTCCCTGGAAATCCGTGACGACCGAGTTTACGAACCCTACGGGGTAAGTTGGGTCATCGCGGATTTGCAGGCAGATTCTGCGCGCCGAACAAATGATGTCAGCCGGCGAAGAACCACGATCTCGGCGCTGAACTGGGTTCAGACACCCTTCAGGGGTGCCAAAATTCAGTGCGCGTCACGATGAAAGCTGACGGAACACCGCACCGCCACCCGACTGGGAGCACCCAGCCGTCTTCTCGAGGGCGACGGTCGCCCACGGGTGTGCTGTGGATCCTGGCCGCCTTGCTGCTCATTGCTGCTATCGGAGTCACCTCCCAGCTATTAGCCCACGCGAACGATCCGCTGGGAGGCCTTGTGCTAGGCGCGGTCCTCACCGTGGCGGCGGCTCTGATCGCTCGCGTGGCGATGAGGCGGGGGAGGAAGCTTGCAAGCGTCGACCCCGCGCTTGCGCTCGAGGACCAGGACGTACGACCTGTTCTGCTGCTGCGGTCCTTCCAGGACGACGAAACCCCTTACCGTCCGTCAGTCTTCCGCAGCAAGTTGCGGCGCCACCCTTCGTTCGGGGCTTGGCTGATCGGCGGCTACAGCAGCTACGAGGAGAGGCTCGCCCATGCCCTCCGCAAGCTAGGGCCGGTCATCGCGATCGGAGACCCGCGCGAGACCTTGCCCGCGCTCGGCGCCGACCGGCTCTACGTGGCAGACACCGAGTGGCAGAGCAAAGTCGTCGAACTGCTAGGCCGGGCCGAGTTGATCGTGTTGATGGTCGCAGACACCGATGGGCTCGCGTGGGAAGCACAGCAAGTGGTTTCGCTCGTCGATCCCGATCGTCTCCTGCTCGCGGTTCCTGTCAACACCAAAGTCAGCGACCAGCCGCTAGGCGAGCGCTACCGGCGCTTTCGGGAAGCGACCACGCGGGTGTTCCCTAAGCCGCTTCCCCAGGACAACGACGGGGCGCAGTTCGTGTACTTCGAACCAGACTGGACGCCGCGCCTCTACTTCCCTGCCTTACGGGCGCCGACGGAAGCGGACGCGCTACGGGTGCTACGCAAGGAGTTCAAGCCGTACCCGTTCTTTCGAGTGCTGCGCTCCGTTACTTACGCTCTCACATGCCTCTTCGCCGCATTTCTGCTGTTCGCCGTGTGGGCGATCGATCGCGAGAGCCACTACAGCGGAGAGGACGTCAGCAAGCCCATCATCGACCGGTGCACGACCGCGACACTCGATACGCTCGCGTCCATTGGGGCAGAGGCGAGGGCCAGGACAGGCCTTCACCTACCCGGTAACGCGCTTCGGGACTTCGTTGAGCAAGAATGCAGCGACCTCGAGGCATACGGGTATCTTGACGATCACGGCAGGACGAGGCTTGATGGTCGTGTCTTCTTTTGTGACGATCTGGCCAGGCGTCGGCTTGACGTGGTGAGGCCCGAGTACCGAGTAGCGGATCGCTCGCCCGGCAGGTTCACAGGCCCCTACTGCCGCGAGCTGCTCAATGCCAACACCGTGGTTGAGCTGTGCACCATCCGCTCGACGTACGGCTCGTGGGACGTAGCGACGGCCCAAGAGCGTGTTCCGTTTCGGACACGCGAAGAGATGCGCGCGGTGGTGAAAGACGAATGCAGCGTGTTGGCGTCGGAGGGAAAGGTTCCCCGCAGCGGCGACGTCAGCGACGACCCCCCGACGATGGCGCGAATTTGCACCCACCGGGAAGAGATCCTTTATGAGGCGACACCGGTCGGACAACGCACGCGGCCTTCCGCGAGCGACAGCCAGCGCGCATGCGAGCGGCGAACGGCGCACTACGCACTCGCCGCGCCCCCACCCTGAGGCTCATGCCTTCGCCAGGTTGCGTCCGGCTGGGCAGGCTGACCATCGACCAGACGTCCTAACCTGAGGCTCACGGCCGGTGTTGACAAAGGACGCCCGCGCTCGGAGAGTTTAAGGAAGACTGTGAAGGGTCTTTCTCTCACATTCGTTCCGCCCCGAGGATCGCGTGGGGTTCACAAACTCAGTCATCTGTTCGGATTCCCTGGATTTGCAGCGGGATCGCTTTAACGAACCCCACGAGCTCGGCGCTGTCTCGTCCCGTGCCGCAGCCGAGATCGACAGCGAACAGGCTTTCTCCCTTGGCGCCAGCTTCGGCGTCGAAGCGCTCGAGCGCGAACAGCAGCGTTTCCCGCGGTTGTTCGCCGGCCGCGTCGTAGTAGCGGCTCCACGTGGTACTCATCGCCGCGACAAACTAACGCCAGCGGTCGCGCCCAGACGCCCACGAGCGTGAGGCCATCGGACGCGGGACCGAAACCTCTACCCAATTTTCTGCCGGTGACTGCAACTCCCGGTTCCGTCTGCAAATGGCGTTGATCCGAGGCTTGTGAACCGAGTTTTGGCGCCCTACAGGCCCAATCGTCAGCTGGCGTGGCACGATCTTGTACGAGTCAACGATGAATGCAGCCGCGCTGCTTGCCGTGCTTCTCGTAGCGACGATGCCTCGCCACACCCTGGTCGTGCGGGTTGAGGGGACGCCGGCGCGTCATGCGACAAACGCCTGCATCTTCCGCATCCGCGCCCATATGGTCGGCGGAGGAACCCAGACGACCTGCCTGACCCGAATAGACGGTGTACCGGGTCCAAACGCAACCATGCACAGCAGCGGGACGATGACGTTCGCGCTCCAATCGGGCGGCCTGACAGAGTTTTGAACCCCACGCGTAAGACTGGTCAAGAGCATCTGCGCACGTCTGCTCGTTCGGCATTCAGTGCGAGTGGCCAGGCGGCGTGAGCATCTCTGAGTGGAGTCGCTCGCACCGCCCCCACGGCCTTGGAGCCTCTGCCTGCGGTGTCGCTTCTTCACTTACGGGTGCAGTAGCGAAGGTGAACCGCGGCGCTTGGTCAGCGTAACGAGAGCGTGTACCGCAAGTGGACGGCGCCAAGGCCCGCCGCACGATCGATGAGCGTCCTGCCGCCGACGATTGTGCCGCGCTCGCGGCGGTAGCGGCCAGTCCCGCCGACGATCGATCCGTTCAGCATCTGCCGTGCGTGTTGACCGTCGTTCCCGAAGCGTTGCGTGATGACGGACGTGGGTGCGAATCGTCCCCCGTTGATTCGGCAGATTTGCAGCGGGATCGAGTAAATGAACCCTACGGGGTGGACGTTGGGCCAGTTGCGCGAGCAGCTGTTCGAGGTCAGCACGCGAGCCTCACGCGATCCTCCCGCGCGGGCCCGTGCGCACGGCCCGGTTTCCCGACTACTTCTTCGCCCCGGATGTCGGGCCGGAGGGGATCGACGACCTCCTCGAGCTCGGCGGCCAGGTGGGCCGCGAGGACACACGGCTCATCGAGGGCGGGCAGAGCAGCATTCGGGCGGGTCTCGCCGGGTGCGGACGCCTGATGGCGGCGGGCGAGCCGCTGATCTCGCACTTCCAGCAGCTGATCGATGCCGCCCTCGCGGGCGCCGCAGCGGGGTAGATTCTTACCCACCATTCTCCTGAGGAGGTCGCTGTGATCAAAGCACTAACCCTCGCGCTCGTCGTCGCGCTGGCCACAACGACGGCGGCCTTCGCCGGATCCTCGTCTTCGCTGCCGACGAAGAAACCGGGCGTCCTCACCGTCGGCTTCGACGTACCGGCTCCTTCCTTTTGGAACGGCCGAGTGACTGGGACGACGATCAAGAATCCAACCGGCTTCGAGGCCGCGTTGTCGCAGGCGATCGCAAAGAAGTTGGGTATCAAGAAGATCGTCTACAAGCGCGCGCCTTTCGGGACGCTGTTCTCGCCGGCCCCAAAGAGCTTCGACTACGCGATGGAGGAGGCGACGATCACGGCCGCGCGGTCGAAGGTCGTGTCCTTCTCGGCGCCGTACTTCGACGCGAACCAGGGCGTACTGATCCGGAAGGGACTGGCGAAACCCAAGCGCATCGCCGACCTGAAGAAGCTTCAGCTCTGCGCGCAGTCGGATACGACGGGACTCGCGTACATCCAGCACACGATCAGACCGAAGAAGAAAGCGCTCGTCTACTCCGCGTCATCGTCCGCTGCGTTCGACGCGGTCGAGGCGAAGAAATGCGACGCGCTGATCCTCGACGTCCCAATCGTCGCCGCGCAGGCCAGGAAGAAGCCGCACGCGTATGGTGGTGTCGCCGGCCAGATCGTCACCCACGAGTTTTACGGCGCGGTCATGGACAAGGGAAGCAAGTTCAAGCCCCATCTCGACGCAGCGATCAAGGCGCTCAAAGCAAACGGGACGATCACGCATCTGGTGAAGAAGTGGCTTCTGAACCCGATTCCGCCCATCCTGAAGTAGTGGTTTAGATCACTGGTCGACGGAGGTCCGAGTGGGCAAGTTTCTCCACGCGTTCTTCAGCCCACTCGGCCTCCGGCGGGCGATTCCGCAGGTCTGGGACGGCTTTCAGACCAACATCAAGATGATGCTGATTGCGGAGGCCCTGGTCCTCGTTTTCGCGTTGCTGGTCGCCATCATTCGCGGGCTCCCAGGGCGATCAACGTTTCCGCTCCGGGCGGTCGCGATCGCTTACACGGACTTCTTCCGCGGCACCCCGCTGATCCTTGTCGCGTACGTGTTCGGCCTCGGCCTCCCTGCCTTGCAGCTCGCGGTGATCTCGCACCAGTCGCTCGTCACCTACGGGATCCTCTCCCTCACTCTCGTCTACACGGCCTATGTCACCGAGGTCTACCGCGCGGGAATCGAGTCCGTCCATCCCAGCCAGCGGATGGCCGCGCGGTCGCTTGGCTTGACGTACGCCCAGACGATGCGGCATGTGATCCTGCCGCAGGCGATCCGCCGCGTCGTTCCGCCCCTCCTCAACGATTTCATCGGGCTGCAGAAAGACACCGCGATCATCACCGTGATCGGCGTGACTGATGCGCTCGCGCAAGCGGGTTTTTACTCCAACGACTTCTTTTCGTACGCGGGTTATATGGCAGCCGCGTTCTTCTTCGTCATCCTCACGATCCCGTTTGCACGCTTCACCGACCACTTGATCAAGGAGCGCGAACGGCGCGAGCGGGCGCAGCTCGTGTGAGCGTGGCGGACACGAATTTCGTCCGGCTCGAGCGCGTAACGAAACGTTTCGACGACCTGGTGGTCCTCCGCAACGTCGACTTGAGCGTCGACCTCCACCAAGTCGTCTGCCTGATCGGCGCATCCGGATCGGGAAAGTCGACGCTGCTTCGGTGCATCAATCTCCTCGAACGAGTGGACGAAGGCAGGATCGTGGTCGACGGGCAGACCATTACCGATGGCGCCGTGGACGTGAACGCCATCCGCCGGAAGATCGGCATCGTCTTCCAGGCGTTCAACCTCTTTCCGCACATGACGGTGATGCAGAACATCACGCTTGCGCCGCGGAAGACGCGCGGGCTTTCGAAGGGCGAGGCGGATGCGGGCGCACGCGACCTGCTGAGGCGGATCGGACTCGAAGACAAGGCGAACGAATATCCGGATCGCCTTTCAGGCGGCCAGCAGCAGCGAGTCGCGATCGCGCGCGCGCTGGCCATGGACCCCAGTCTGATGCTACTCGACGAGATCACCAGCGCGCTCGACCCGCAACTCGTCGCCGAAGTGCTCAACCTCGTGCGCGGCCTCACCGAGGTCGGGATGACGATGATTATCGCGACGCACGAGATGAGCTTCGCCCGCGAGATCGCGAACAAGGTGTGCTTTCTCGATCAGGGCGTCATCCTCGAGGAAGGCCCTGCAGAGCAGATCTTCACCGAGCCGCGCGAGCAGCGAACGCGTGAGTTTCTCGCGCGCATCATCCAAGCAGGGCGGCTGTAGCCGTGGCGCGCGCTCGACGGACGACGAAGGCGCCCCTCGCGGTCGCAGGCATCCTGGCGACGCCGCTCTTCTTCACGGCACTGATGGCCATGTCGCTCGCCGTCGAGAAACCAGCCGTCCATCACGTCTTCAGGCACGCCAACCTCGTCACGAAGCTCGGCGATCCGTCGGGAACAACAGAGGCCAAGATCTGGTTACTCGCGTTCCTCTTCCCGCTTGCGGTGGTCCTGATCGGCACGGCCGCCATCCGCCTTGGTCGGGCCGGCGTCGTCGTATCTTCCTTGGCGGCCGTGGCCGCCGCGATCGCGCTTTGGGTGCCGCTGGGTAGTTGGACCAGTGAGCACAGCGCTCGCTACCTCGACGGTGTCGACCTGATTCCGCGGTCAGCAGGGTCACAAGACATCTATCTGCGCGGAGAATGGGAAGCGACGGCGCGCCATACGTCAGAGCAACTTGGTCTCGCGACGATCGTGATTGCGGGGGTGGCGGTTGCGATTCTGGTCCTGTTCGAGATCCGCAGGCGCCGCGGGCCGGTGCCGCCACCGGCCCCGCCGCCGCCCGAGGTCGTCGGAGGGGAGTCTCGCACCGTTCGAAGCTGGAGCTTGCGCGGGTTCCCGTGAGCGGCACGGCCCGCGTCGAGCCGAAGTACGGCTGCCAGGACATGACGTCGAAGCTGCGATCGGTGCTCGTTCGCGCCCCGGACGCGGCTGCGTGCGCGCGCTGGAAGGACTTCGGCTGGCGCGGCGCCCCCGATCCTGTTCAGCTGCAACGAGAACACGAGCAGCTCGCCGCGTTGCTCGAATCCCGCGGCGCCGCGGCTGTGTTCGGTGACGCAGTCCACGGTGGTCTCGACGCCATCTATACGTTCGATCCAGCGCTCGTGTCTCGCCGCGGCGCAATCATCCTTCGCCTCGGGAAGGAACTGCGCCGACCCGAAGCCCCTGCGACGGTTAAAGACATGATCCGGATCGGCGTGCCCGTCGTAGCCACGCTCACGCCACCGGCGACCGCGGAGGGCGGCGACCTTCTCTGGCTCGACGAGAACACTGTCCTCGTCGGCCGCGGCTACCGGACGAACGCTCTTGGAGTCGACGCCTTGCGGAAGGCTCTTCCCAATGTCGAATTCATCGAGTTTGATCTCCCGCACTTCCACGGTCCCGCCGAGGTCATGCACCTGCTCTCTCTGATCAACCTGGTCGCACCCGACCTCGCGGTCACGTATACGCGGTTGCTGCCGGTTCGACTCGTCCAGCTCTTGCGGGAGCGTGACATTCGTCTGGTGGAGGTGCCGGACGACGAATTCGAGGCGATGGGACCGAACGTGCTCGCGCTCGAGCCCGGAGTCGTCGTTGCGCTCCGGCGGAATCGCGAGACACAGCGGCGGCTGGAGCACAAAGGGGTCGATGTCCTCACGTACGAGGGCACTGAGCTATCGAAAGGCGAGGGCGGCCCTACATGCCTGACGCTGCCGTTGCTGCGCGCGAGCGTTTCCTAGTCGCCCGAACTCGGCATAAGGCTCGAACGTCCCCGGCCGGAACGCGCCGGCACGATGCTGCGCGCCTGAAGGTAAGGGTGTCAAAAACTCCGATTCGACGTCCGGGTGTGGATTCGGCGTGTGGGGTAAAGAAACTCGGTTCCCGGCTGGCAGACCGGGGATGGTGGTCGATCGGTTGCGCGGACGCCTCACGCTGAAGTTCCTGGGACTCTCTCAAGGAGACCCGACGTGTGGTTTGTGCCGACCGGGGCTCGACCGGAGGTGGCTTTGACGTCGCGTCTGAGCACTGCGTAAGTGGGACGAGCGAGTGGGACGAGCGCGCCTGCTCCTGGGGGTCCGTCGCGAGCATGCGATCGATGCGATGGCGGCAGACGCGACGGTCCTCGAGGCGTGGGAAGAACACACGGCGGCGCCGAGTGGGTCCGCTACTGGCAGGGGGCGAGAAGCCAGCCGAGGCTCGGCCGCAGCGGCCGGGCAGCGTGTGTCGTCAGCTTCCACTTGGCGGGCGGACGCATCCGCGGCCGGCCCGCTCGGCTCGGCGGCGTCACCGTCGAGGCCGCCAGAGCGCAGACCGTCGCCGACCAGGCTGTGCGCTTGGGCGCGCAGGAACTCAGACCAGCTCGGGCCTATCCGCCGCGGTGCCGGCCCGAGGCCCGAGCTGCGCAACACGGTCGCGATCGTGGTGGCCGAGACGCTGATGCCGAGCTTGAGCAGCTCACCCTGGATACGCATGTAGCCCCAGCGTGGATTCTCTCGCGCCAGCCGCTGAATCAGACCGCGCATCTCGGCCGCAAGCGGGGGACGACCGGGCCTGCTACAGTGCCGGCGCCGATTCCCGTGCCGCAGCGCCCGGTGCCAGCCCCGCAGCGTCTGCGGATTGAGCGCAAAGCAGGACCACCACCGCTCGGGTGGAAGCAGCCGGCTGGCCGCGGCGAGCAAGGCTCGGTCGACCGTCGTGTACTGCGGCCGCTTCTCTCCACGCTTGAGGATCGCGAGCTGGTGGCGCAGGACGACGATCTCAAGCTCGCGCTCACCGCCACCGCGAGCGAGCACGCCAACGAGAACGCACAGGAGCCGGTACAGCAAACGCGTGAGCACGACGCGCAGTCTGAACCGGCTTGGCCGCGATCACCAACGCGCCCCTCCTGGCCGAATCGAATTTCTTTACCCCACAGGATTCGTGATTGAACTACCACCGCTCGCAGGCGGAACGGAGTTTTGACACCCCTCAGCGATGGCGAAGGTTCGGAGCGGGGGTCTGACTCTTTCGTTGCGATGTCTACGAGGACGTGCTACGAAGTTGCGACAACATGCGCGCCCCGTTTGGTGCCATGGAGCTGCCTATCGTGGCTGAAGCGGTCGGAGCAGAAACAACTCAGCAACCGGCGTCGCCCTCCAGTACGGACATTCGGGCCGTGGAGGACTACTTCCGGCGGACCGGCCTTCCGGAGTTGAGCGCGGAGCACGTTTCGTCCAACAAATGGGTCCTCGAAGGCATCACCGAGGCCTGGTTTCGCGTGGCCTCCGTACTTGGAATCGCAATATTCGCGGTAATCATCGTCACCGCATTCGTCCCGCTTCCCCGCTGGCTCGAGTTGACTTTTCTTGTTGTCGCTGGCTTTCTGATACTGACCCCGATAGCGCCAGTCCTTGAACTCCTCCCGACGCTTCCGATCCATCTCGGTCGGGGCTTGGCGGCTGGTTTCTTGTCAGCACCTGGGATCGCGGCGGCGATGCCGGCAATGGTTGCCGTCGTCGCATTCCTATTCCTCACGCATGATGTCTGGCGAGTCTTCGGAACAATGGCGCTCTGGCGAGTAGGCGTCGTCGTCTGGCTTCTTATGTTGATCGCTTGCCTGATGCTCTGGCGCAGGTTTCAGCCCGATCTCCGCAAGCTCGCTGCTCCCGAACGCGGGCTTGCTCTCTCCTCGCTCGCGGGAGCTACTCCTGCACGGGTTCTGGTCGAGCAGGGTTTCCTGCCTCCCACACCCCTTCCCAAGCTTAGCCGTCGCGCACGGCTGAACCTCAGCGTTCTTCTTGTGCTTTCTCTCGTTGCGCGGCTTTTCGCGGCTGCGGTCGCGCTCGGCGCTGTCTTCGCGGCATTCGGTGCTCTCGTGATCGATCGCGCTCTCACCGAGGAGTGGGCAGGGAACCGAGCTGTCTGGGGTCGCGACTTCGTTGTGAGTGCAGCCCTGCTGAAGGTCGCTGCGCTTCTTGCCGCACTCGCTGCCTCTTACTTCGCGGCCATCTCACTAGACAGCGAGAGACGACGCCAGCGATTCGCGGGCGCCGAGCTCAGTCGAATGTCGAGCGCAATCGCGGCCTGGGCGTACTACCGCGGAGCCCTTGACGATCTCCACTCAGCCACAGCAAGGGATCAGACTGCACAGGTTTCAGACCAGACCTCTGAGGAAGATGCCGCGCGCGGAGCGAATCGGACCCAGACAGACCACGCTAGAGACCGTCCCTGACACCGCGGGCCTGCCCCCGAGCGTCGTGCCGGTCGGGTCGATCCCCACCCAGGATCCCGTCGGCCGGCCGATCAGCGTGAAGTCCCCACCGACGTAGGTCTTTTCGGGCGCGGCGACAACGGCGTAGACGGTCCCGCCGGTGTAGAACGTCTCAGCCGCCGTCGCGGAGACAGCTGGCATCGCGTGCAACGCCGAGGGAACAAACGCGACATGCGGATACGGACGAACCACTGGCAGGAACTCGGGGCCATCGTCACCATCAGCGGGTGGGCTTCTTCGACATCCCGCATGCACCGAGGCCGCACGCAAATGAATTTCCGCGAACTGCGCCCAGCTACGGCGATCGAGTTCGTGTCCGGTTAGGGGCAGGCCTCGGCGCTTGTCGGCAGCGGCGACCGCGCTCGGGGGTCCGTCCGCTAGGTCAGTGACGATCTGCTTGGCGGCAATCTCGATTTAAGGAGGTCCAAAGTGATGTTTCGGTGGGAGCGTTGGAGCCCGCTCGCGGGCGTGCTGGCGGTGGCGGGGATGGTGATCACGTTCGGGCTGATCGGAAGCACGCCGGGAGCGAACGATTCGGATGCAAAGATCACCGCGTACTACACGAGTCATTCGCATCAGACGAGGAACATTGTCGGCTTCCTCGTGTTCCTCGCGGCGATCCTGCTTCTGATCGTGTTCTTCTCCGTATTGCGTACTAGGCTGGTCGCTGCGGAAGGCGGGATGGGGAGGTTGGGGGCGCTCGCGCTCGGCTCCGGCGTGGCGAGTGCGGTGCTTTGGCTCGGCGCGGTGATCCTCTTCACCGGGCCTGCGCTAACTGCGGATGACACCAGCAAGTTCAAGCTCGACCCGAATACCTTCCGGCTGCTGAACGATACGGGCTATGAGTTCTGGATCGGCGCCGTGGTCGCCGGTGCGCTCGTCGTGTGGGCAACCTCGGCGGTGGCGCTGCGCACCGGGCTCCTGCCTCGGTGGTTCGGTTGGCTCGGGATCCTGGTCGGGATCATCCAGCTGTTCGCGATCTTCTTCTTCCCGGTATTCGTCTATTGGGGCTGGATCGTGGTCGCGGGGACGCTGCTTGCGTGGCGGCCGGCAGCTTCGCACGCGGCTCCGGAGCCTCCGGTGACATAGGCGAGGTCAGGCCACAATCGCGTGTAGGGGTCGAATATTCCGATTCGCCGCGATTCGAGATGGAGTGCCGGCACCGGTCGGCGTGAAGGCCGTCTCAGTCGTTCGAGCTCGGATCGATCGTGTCGGCGAGTGCTGTGGTGAGGAAGCGGTAGGTCCAGTCTTCGGCGAAGCGGCGGGAGTCGGCGAAGACGAGGTGGACTTCGGGGTAGCGGACCCCGAGCCGGGCGAGCTGGTCGGCGAGCCAGTTGCCATTCACGTGTTCCAGCTTGAAGAGGGCCGAGTATCTGGCCTCGACGACGACGGCGGCGAGCGGGAGCTCGGAGAGTCGTTGCATCTGGAAAGCGAGCGTTCCGTCGGAGAGTGTGGCGGCGAGGTTGTCGAGGCTTTTGCGCTCGACCGCGGCGAGCACGCTCCCGTCTGAGGCGCGGACCGCGTAGTCGCCGGCCGGGACCGTTTCGCGGACCGTTTCCGCTGCTTGCTGGGCGAAGCGGTAGGGGTAGCGCTCACGGGTGTCGACGGTGATCGTGATCGCGCCCGCAAGGGTTTGTCGGCGCGGGATCCTGCCGCCGGGGTTGGCGGCGCGGGCGGTCTTCTGCGTCTGCCAGAAGATCGCCTCGCGACCCTTGACCTGGGTGAAGACGAACTGGGAGCGGGCAAGCTGGGGACGGTCGAGCACCAGGTCGATCGCCGCTCCGCGCCGGCGGCAGAGCCGGACCGGTGTCTGCTCGACGATCTCCGCATTCTCCGGCCATGCCTCGTCGAAGCGGTGGCAGTAGACACGCGCGGTCGCAGGCCACGACTCCCGCGCTTTCAGCACCAGCCCGTCCTTGAGCGGCAGCCGCAACAGGTACGGCAGCCGGCTATCGGCCTCCGGGTTACGGGCAACCAGGAAGGCCCGACTGCTGTCGCTCATGCCGCGGCTGCGTAGTACTCGTGGATCAGCCCGCCCAACACGTCGCGGCGGCGGATCTCTGAGGACGGGGAGCCACGCGCCTGGTGCGGCCCGCAGGTGGGAGCGGCGAGCGCCAACGCGCGGTGCGGGCGCTCCGCGTTGTAGTGGGTCACATAGCCGCGAAGGATCCGCTCGAGATGGGGCCGGCCGAAGATGAGGATGTGGTCGAGGCATTCGTTTCGGACGCTGCGCACCCACCGTTCGGCGACCGCGTTCGCCTGCGGCGCCCGCACCGGCGTCTTGACCACCCGCACCCCCTCGCAGCGCATGAGCTCGTCGAACGGGCCGGAGAACTTGGCGTCACGATCGTGCAGCAGGTAGCGCAGGTTCCGCAACCGCTCCTCGATCGCGAGATTGCGCGCCTGCTGGGCAAGCCAGCCAAAGTCCGGGTTGGCGGTGACTCCCGCCAGGTGAACCCGCCGCGACCCGTGTTCGATGAAAAACAACACATACAGCGTCCGCAGCCAGGCCGTCTCCACAGTGAAGAAGTCGCACGCCACCATCCCCTGCGCCTGGGCGCGCAGAAACTCGCCCCACGACGGTCCGTCCCGACGCGGGGCCGGACCAAAACCGGAGCGCCTCAGAATCGACCTGATCGTGGTCGCCCCCACCCGCATGCCGAGCTT
>WNGF01007399.1_pt1 | contig 13994 bp, 11 predicted proteins | sample 5400641 | NCBI WGS metagenome assembly WNGF01 (sample SAMN13153371, study PRJNA577476) | soil metagenome | isolation source: 80 cm soil or saprolite under grassland replicate 2 | place: USA:California | collected 2016-06-15
TTCGGTGATGTCCTCGCCTCGTTCCTTCCCGATGCCGTTCGGACCCGGCCACAGGTTGAGGAGATCGTCGTGGACCTGGAACAGCGCCCCGAGGTAGAAGCCGAAGGTGTCGAGGCTGCCGGGCTCGGGAAGGTGACCGCGGGCGGCGAGGGCGCCGAATCGCAAGGGGAGGATCGTCGTGTAGTGGGCTGTCTTCTTGAGGACCACTTCCATGTAGTCCGACTCGTCGACGTTCTCGAAGCCGCTCCGGCGCCAGCCCAGCTCCATGGCCTGTCCCTCCACCGCGTTCTGAGCCGCATGGTGGAATGCCCGCAGCGCCTGCGCACCGTCCCGGCCGAACGACCGCGCGGCTTCGGCCACCTGTTGGGCGGCGAGGATCGCCAGCGCGTCGCCCGCGTTGAGCGCCAGCGGGACGCCGTACTCTACGTGCAGCGTCGGCCGCCCCCGGCGCATCGTGCTTTCGTCCTCGATGTCGTCGTGTACCAGGAGTGAGGCGTGCAGGAGCTCGATGGACACGGCCAAGGGAAGGGCGGCTTCGACCGGTCCCCCCAGGGCGCGACAGGTCGCGATGCAGAGCGATGGCCGCAGGCCTTTTCCGCCACGGGCGAGGTAGCCGGCCAGGACGTCGTAAAGCGACTTGCTCGGCGCCCGAGTGGGAATCGCCGCGATGGCGCCCCGCCTGGCGAGGTCGCCGTACGAGACGAGAAGATCGTCGCCCACGTTGGCTCCACCCGTGGGGGCGCTCACGGCCACTACAGCACTTCGAGGCTGACCAGGGCGTAGACCTCGGGGCGGCCGACGACCTCGAGCACACCTGTGTAGCCTCCGCGCCGTGCCCTGGGCGGGACGCGAACCGTGACCGTCACTGACGTCCTCGCTCCCGGTTGGACGTCCAGCTGCCGTGGCTCGACGTCAATCCGGCTCGAGGGGATCCGCTCATTCCCCTCCCCGACGAGCCCGCCGCAGCGAAGCCGCACCGCGTCGTGGAGTTCAATCGTGGTGTTGGCCAGGTCCGGCGAGGTCGAGCAACAGATCGAGCAGGACGTGGACTTTCGCGCGGGGCACATGTGACCCCTCCTGTGGTCGGTTCGGGGCACCGGTCGCCGAGGTGCGCCGCCCCTTCGAGGCAGCGCTTTCCGCCAGATGGTCCCCAGCTAGCCGCCGGGCGATGGGCTCGGCGACGGCTCGCACCCAGGCCGCGGCCTCGGCGGCGATGGGAGGCGGGTCAGGGGTGGTCAAGTCCGACGACCTCCTCGAGCGGTGGAATTCCCCAGATCGCGTTGGCCGCCAACATACCCGACATGACTGCTGCCTCCACACACCCCGCGTTGAGGCCGCACTGGGTCCAGTCGCCCGCCAGGAACAGGTTGTCGAACCCGCTGTCTCCCGGGTGCAGTCGGAATCTGGCCGTACCGGGGATCGACAAGACATACCGGTCGGAGGGATTGACGTTCGCCCTCCAGTACTGGGACTTGAGGCGATCGGATCCGGTCAGCCCTACGCTCCCGGCCAGCCAGTCCCAGCGGAACTCGGTGGGGTAGCGGTAGACGCCTCTCGGCCACAACGGAGCTATGTCATCCATCAGGAAACGGCGAGCATTGTCGTACACTTGGGCCTTCTCGCGTCGAGGAAAGTCCCCGTCTGTCGGGTCGAGGGAGCCTTTCGGAGTGGGCATCGTGTTGCAAAAGTAGACGATGCTCCTGACCTGCCTCCCCCAGCTCTCTCGCTCGATGAGCTGGCGCATGTCGGCGTAGGTATCGAAGGGCTCCACGTAACCGCCCAGCGTGGACTGCTCCGGTTCACCGCTCAGCTCCTCCATGCTCGCCTTGAGCCAGAGCTGGAAAACCTGGGTCTGGACCGACTTCAGCTGATCCGTCATCACCGCCCACCTCGGGTCGTGCTCGATGAGCTCTTCGCACAGATAGGGCAGCGCGCCGATAGAGATGCCGAGCACGGCGACGTCGAAATCCTGACCATCCAAAAGCCTGACCCTCCCCGCATCGGGGCGCGTCGACCAGAACGACTCGAAGTCGTCGGGGTCGACGGCGGGGCTGACGCCCACCAGCTGTCGGACATCGGGCCGGGCCGGCCAGCAGGGCACGCCTCGGACCATCCTCAACGGCTCGTAGCCGTCCTGGGGGCGAACCAGATCGGCCTGGCGCCCCATCTCGATGGCGGCGATCCGGCGCTTGTCGGCGGACAGGCGCAGGGCCTCGACCCGATGGAAGAACTCGAACCGCACGCCGCGTCGACTGAGCGCCTGGTACATCGGAGCGAACACGACGTCGCCCATCCCGGCGCGCATCTTCCACGCGATCGAGCCCCGATAGGTGGCGAACATGCGGGCCAGGCCGCGGAGGGCGCTGGCCGCCGAGCAGGAGGGCTGTCCCGGATCGCCGTCTTTGTACGCGAAGGCCATGTCGTACACGATCGTCCTGATCAGCGTGCAGCGGGCCGATTCCTCCGCCGCACCGTTCAGCTCCAACCATTCGACGAAGTCGTACTGGTCCACGGCATCGAAACCGTCCGAATCCGTGAGCAGGCCATGGCGGAGGATCCCTCGGGCGCACGCCAGGAGGAGGTCGACCATGTAACAGCTGCGTCGGGCCGGATCGGAGCGAGCCGCTGCGTCCTCGAGGGTCTGCTGGATCGAGCGGCCCGCCGCGTCCAGCAGGCGCAGCAGCGTGCCGAGCAGGCTCGGGTCGTGCTGGCCGACGTCTGGCCCAAGGGCCTCCACCAGCTCGAGGGCGGCCACCAGAGCCACGTCGGCAGCCAGTGGGAGGGTCGAGGTCAATCGACCCCAGGCGTCCACGGCCGTGGAGAGGAGCGCGTCCGCGATCGCGGGCCCTCGCTGGGGCCGGTGCGGCTGGAACGATAGGCCCCCGCCGCTCCCGACGGGGGCGGTTCTCCGAAGCTCGAGCCCGGGTGCTCCACCGGCAGGCGTCGGCCGGCGCCCCAGGGAACTCACCAGCTCGAGCGCCAGGCTCACGCCAAGCTCGAAGTACTCCCACATCGTCGGAAGGTGGCGAGGACCGGGGTCCCAGGGCCTGAGATGGTTCATCGGGAAGTCGGCGATCCAGGGGATCCAGCCCGCTGGTCGATCCTCCATCGCTGCAAAGAGGTTGGCCGGCTCGAAGGCCTCGGCGATCGTGGCGAGGGGTGTTCCCCGCCGTCGCCCCAGCTCCTCATAGCAGGTGTTCAGCAGGCGGAATGCGTTGTCATAGAACCCGAGCCAAATGTGGAGACCGTGCTCCTCGATCCGGTCGTGTTCTCCGCGTCCGCTCGCACCCTTGCCGCCCAGCCGCCACCCCATCTGATAGACGGTGATGCTGTCGAACCGATCCCTCCATCCCGGAGCGCTTAGATATGCGGCGGCCGTCAAAGCTCCTGCCCCTCCGCCCAGGATCGCCACGCGGGGTTTTCGGCCGTTCGTCACGCCCGTCGCCCGAGTGTGTCCCACAGCACTTCACCGACCTCGACGATGAAGTCGAACTGCAGCCAGAACGCCAACTCCGGCCGGAGCGGGTCCGTGCCCAAGCCGAGTTCGCGGCAGATCGGCTCGCCGTCGAGGTCAGCGAACGTGGCCGTGTAATCGTCCGGGAGGAAGTTGCCGGACCGGAACGCCGCGACCGTGTTCGTCACCTTCGTGATCCCCTGGTAGCAGGCCTCCAAGGGATGCGCCGCGTCGCGGAACTGCTTGAGGAACACCATCGACAGGCGCTCCGCGAGAAGTTGCCATCCCAGCAGCATGGCCACCTCGACGTCGCCCAGCATGCGGGCTTCCTGGCGCGCCAGGGAGAGGAGGTAGTGGCCGATCTGGCCCGGCCCAGGCCCTGTTTGCCCGCCGCCCCCCACCGTGGGTGCGAGCTTCGCGCCCAAGCCACGGACGAAATCGCCAGCACTGTTCCACGCCGGGGTGAGGGGAGTCGAGGCCAAGCCAGCCGGCCGCCTGACCCGGACTATCCACTGCGATCTCGCCACCGATGTCGGCGCGTGCTTGCGAAGACAGACCGCGCTGAGCTCGAGCGATTGTGGAGCCGAGCTGTCCTTGGGGATGCGGATCTGCCCCAGTTGCTTCGGAAAGCCGTAGGCCTCTCGTCCGGCCACCATGGCGATGCTCGAGTCGACGAAGATGAAGGGAACGGACCACAACAGGGAAGCCCTGCGTTGGTCGAGAACCGGCACCCAGATGGCCACCTCCTTCTCTGGCACGCGGCCGAGCCAGGAGTCGGGAGGGTCGGCTGAGGAGAGCGCTGCGATGTCGACAAAGTTCAGCAAGACGACGGAGCTCGCCGCCTGGAACCGCTCGGCGCCGCTGGTGGGGGCGTTCAGCTCACGGTTCACCATCTGATCGATGAGCTTCTCGTCGGCCCGCAGCAGGAAGGCGTACATGGTAAGTCCCCTGACCGCGTAGGGCTGGGCATACACGACCTCGCCACCACGTTCGACATACCGAGGCATCCTCGGTGCAGCCTGAATCGGCCCCGGGCGCGAAGGGTTCGGTGGTGTCATTGCCGGCCCTCGAGCGCGGCCACCGCAGCCACCGCGATGGGTTGGTCGGGCGCGGAAGTGAACGGAACGAGCGCGCGCCGGAGGTCAGGCTCGGTCTCATCGGCTCGATCCTGGGACGCCCGAAGCCGGTGGAGGACGGTCAGAGCCTTGAGCTCGAAGGCCGCTGCCTCTTGCGACCGGGCCACCTCGATCGCCCGATCCAGCGCGGCCGCAGCATCTTCTGGCCGGTCGGGCTTAGCTGCGAGCAGTGCCTCGGCGCGCAGCCGGTGCAACTCTGCCATGAAGAACAGCTCGCCCAGCCGTTCGGCCAGCGCCAAGGCTTCGTCGACCTCGGCGAGGGCGTCAAGGGCGCGGCCGTTGAGGAGCAGTCCGGTTGCCAGACCCGACATGAAGTAGGAGGCGAAGAGCTCGGAGCCCGCCCCTCGCCACGCCCCGATCCACCCGGTGAGTATGCCCACGCCCGCCTCGGGATCTAGCCCGAGCGCATTGGCCATGCCCTGGTGCAGGTACGAATTGGCCAACCACGTCACGAATCCATGCTCGGACGAGATAGCCATTCCGCGGTCGGCCGCCGCGGCGGCGGCGGTCAGGTCGCCCATCAACTCTCGATACCAGCACTCGAAGGAGGCAACGAAGGCGCGCGTGAACGGGCCGGTCGGAGGGCCAGTCTGGTCCGAGATCTGGCGGGCGCGCATCATCGCCTCGTGCGCCTCGAGGGGCCGGCCGAGGATCCATCGGACGCTCGCCAGGCTCACCCAGGCCGCGGCCGACGGTTCGTTCGGCAGGTACGGGGTCGGCGTTCCGGGCACCCATCCATCGGCGACCTCGGCCAGGGGGCCTTCCGCCGCGCGGAAATTGCCCATGAAGATGGCCTGGAACCCGATGAGGTTGTTGGCTGCAAGGAGGCTTTCCCGGTCCTCCAGGAGGCGGGCGATATTCCGGGCGTCCTCCGCCATCTTGGCCGCCATGGCATGGTTCGCCCGGACCGAGTGATACATCCAGAGGCCGAGAAGGCTGCGGAAGAGACGCTGGCGATCCCCTACCACGGAGCAGAGCTCCGCGGCGCGCTCGTACGTGGCGCGCACTTCCTCGGACGTGTACCCCACGAGAGCGAGCAGTTCAGTGCCCTTCCCCATCTGGATGTCCAGCTCCAGATCCGCCGATACCTGATCGGGGAATCCCACCGCCATCGCCTGGGCCCGGCGGTAATGCTCGAGCGCCTCACGATGGGCAGCCACCGCCGCCATCTGCTGGCCGGCCTCGAGCCAGCACTCGGCGGCCTGCCGGGGCATCCCGGCCCGCTGGTAGTGGTGCGCCAGCACGTCGGGTCGGCGCTCCCCGGCCGCCGCGTAGCGATCCTCCAGCACGTGGACGATGCGCCGGTGAGCATCCCGCCGCCGGCGGTGAAGCTGCATCTCATAGGCTGCGTCGCCCAGAAGCGCGTGCTCGAAGGTGAAGACCGACTCGGGGCCCCCTTGCTCGACCCGAAGGATGTGAGCATCGACGAGGGTGTCGAGCTGATGGTCGAGGACCGCTCGGTTCATGTCGGCCAAGTCCACCAGCAACGACCGGGTGGCGGGCTGACCGAGGGTCGCGAGCATCTGAACGAGGGGCCGTTCGGCTGGGTATAGGTCCAGGCGAGCTTGGAACAACCCACGGAGCGTGGGGGGGATGGTGGCGTCGCCCACGACCGCCGCGTCGTCGCCTTGACCGAGGGTGCGCACCAGCTCCTCGACGTACAGAGGGATGCCATCGCTGCGCCCCACGATGCTGGTGCGAACCTCTTGCACCAGCTCCGGCTGCAATAGGTCGATCAACTGCTCCAGCTCTTCCACCGAGAGCGGCTGGAGCGAGAGGATCTGAGCGGGGATGCCCGCGGGGAGGGCCACTTCCGGCCGGCTTGTGATCGCCAGCATCAGGCGAGGGATGGATTGGTCCACAATCCGCTGGAGCAGCTCGAGCGTCGACGGGTCCGCCCAGTGCAGGTCTTCGATCACCACGAGCACCGGCTGGTTCGACGCCAGCGCGCGAAGCCAGTTCAGGACCAGCGCGAACGTTCGTTCTCGGATCCGGTCCGGGGTGAGGGGAGGGGCCTGGAAACCCGCCGGCGACGGCAGGCCGATCAGCGTCATGAGGAGGAACAGTCGATCGGGGTCCTCGGCGCCGCTGCGATCCGCCAGCTGCTCGAGAAGAACGAGCCGTCCGGCGGTATCCTGGTCCTCGGAGATGCCGGCGGCCCGTTCGACGAATCGTCGGATAGGCGAGAACCCCGTGCTCTCGTCGTACGGGAAGCACTGGATCAGCAGGACCGACCGGGCGTCGTTCTCCGTACGGGTGCGGAACTCCTCGACGAGCTTCGTCTTCCCGATCCCGGCCTCGCCCGATAGGACCACGACCTCCGGCTTGCCCGCCACGGTCCGAACCCACGCCTCTTCCAGCGCGCGCATCTCGGCCGTCCGGCCGATCACCGGCGTGGTGTGCAGGCGTTCGTCTCCGCGTCGGTCCGTCTGGAGCGCCGATAGCACCCGGTAGACCTCGAGCGGCTGGGGGATGCCTTTCAGGTCGAACTTCCCCAGCGATTCGAATGCGAATTGATCCTGCAGCTGCGAACGAGTGGTGTCGGTCACTACCACGGTGTTCTCCTCGGCGATGCCTTGGACCCGGGCGGCGATGTTCGGCACCTCGCCGAATGCAGTGAGGCGATCCGTCCTGCCGACCTGACCCAGCATGACCGTTCCGGTGTGGATCCCCACTCGGAGGGCCAGCTGGAGGCCATGGGTGCGACTGAGGCGCGCGGACACCGTGGAGACGGCGTCGATGATGGCGAGTCCGGCGAGCACGGCTCGGCGGGGGTCGTCTTCGTGGGCCTGTGGATGGCCGAAGAAAACCAGGATGCCGTCACCGAGGAAGTCGGCGATATGTCCACCGAACCCCTCGATCACGTCGGCGCACGTCTGCTGATAGAGGGCCACGATCTCGTGCATGACCTCGGGGTCGAGCACGGTCGACATCGCTGTCGATCCCACGAGATCGCAGAACATCACGGAGATCTGGCGCCGGCTCGCCTCAGCCAACGGCTGCTGCAGCCCGGTTTGGCGTCGCGCCACCCTTAGGATGGCTGCCGCATCGGCGTCGTCAGGATTGGTGGCGAGCAGGGATCCCGCCAGCTCGACGGCGGATGTCCACTGCGCCGCCGCGACGGCCGCCCAAGCTTGCTCAAGTTGCCTCTCTCTTGAGGCCAGGGGTTGATCGATCGTCACGATCGGCCCCCTTCTCCCGGCGGGCCTGGCCCGGACCTTCGTGCGTCCGCCACGAACCCGTGATCCCTCATGCCACCGGTCATAATGCAGCCCGACAGCCGACGAGTGTGCGGCCATTCTATCCACGGGTGGGCGACCGTCCCAGGTGAAGCGGCGAACGGGGTAGCGTCCGACGGAGCCAGTCCCTGCGGGAAATCCCAACCTGACGAAGAGGGGCCCGTAGTGTCCCTTCGAGGTCCAACCCGAAGGACATAGCTTTTCGCGAGGTGTCTGCACGTTCATCGGTGCCCTCTCAAGGTGTAGACGTGAGAAAGGCCAGCTAGAGGGGCCCTTGTGTTGGTGCCCCCGGGGGAGTCGGACCAGACCTCCGCAGAATCGTGCGCCTGAGGAACCGCCTGCGCCTCCCGGCAGCGCTCGCCCCCTCCAAGCAGGGTTGAGGGGGGCCTTCACTTGCCCGGAGGCGAAGGTTACAGCGTACGAACACCGGAGAGCCCGGCCCGGAGCTCTGGGTGAACAGCCGCTCCTGGGGCCCCACCGCCACTGGCTCGTGCGCGGCTGATTCCGCGCCTAGCGCTCCGGATCCATGACCTGGACGTCGAGTTGGCGAACGATCTTCCCGTCCCGGAGGTCGTAGATCGTGTTCGAAAGGAGGCGCCGGCCGTCAGGGAACTCGCAGGTGATGGTGCAGGCCGCGCGGTCCGTTCCCACGACGGGATTCTCCAGGCGAAGCTTGATGCCGGCCTGCGCGGCGCCCGCGATCGCCGAGCGGATAAAGTCGGCTCCGGTCCTCCGGGGCGATCTGGGCGGAGCGCCATCATCCACCTCGATGTGCTCGAGGTCCTCGGCGTAGAACTTGAGCACCTCATCCACGTCCCCGGCCTCGAACGCCTGCCTCAGCCTCTCCATGTCGAATTGGCTCTCTTCCATCTCGGTCTGCCCCCTCCCTCCGCCGAACCCAATTGGCGCCTGCTCCCGTCGTCCGAGACGGCGATCGAGGAATCATATTCGGGAGGGCGATCCCTCGCTTCCTGCGAAGCCGGCCACGATCGCGGAGGCGAAGGTTACAGCGTACGAACACCGGCGAGCCCGGCCCGGAGATCTGGGTGAGTGCCCGTGCCTGGGGGCGGGTGGTGTGACAGATGCTGCATACGGCCGGGTCGATCCAAGCAGCTCCTGAGATGGGCCCCAGGTCCGCCGGATCATGACCATCCCGGGGATGGGGGCCATGGCCGCGGCAGGAGTGATGGCGGCCATCGGAGACGTCCGGAGGTTCCCTACATCCCGGCACCTGGTGGGCTACCTCGGCCTGGACGCCCGGGTCCACCAGTCCGGTTCCGGTCCGGCCCGGCACGGACGCATCTCCAAGCAGGGTTCGGCGGAGGCCAGACACCTGTTGGTGGAGGCGGCGTGGGCGGCCATGCGGACCCCTGGGCGGCTCCGGGTGTTCGGGGAGCGGATCCGCACCCGCCGGGGCGCCAACATCGCCACGGTGGCCGTGGCCCGCAAGCTGGCCGTGCTCAGCTGGCATCTGCTGACCCGGGAGGAGGACTACGCGTTTGCTCGACCCTCTCTCGTTCGGGAGAAGGTCCGACGCCTCGAGCTGGCCGCCGGCGCCCCGAACCGGGGCGGCTACCGCAACCCGGTTCGGGTCTTCGCCACCCCCGAGCAGCGCCGGCTGGAGCGGGAAGTCGGAGCCCAGGCCGAGAAGGCGTACCGGCGGTTCGTGAAGGACTTCAAAGCCACGGGAAAGAAGGGTGCGGGTGCCGCCACCGGGGCGCGCATCTCTGTGGCCCGCAAGGGCCAGGCAGCGCGGCAGGAACAAGCCCCAGATCCTGCCCTTTAGCTCGGGGTCACCCGCACCTCCCACATCGTGCAAAGAAAGGGCCCAGATGTCCACACGGACTTGACTTTCATCCGTAGTAGTCGAGGTACCGCTAAAGGTCGAGCCGAAGCCCCGCGTACTTGGGGACGAGGTAGCGAGCGAAGGCCAGCTTCTAGCACTCCTCCAGGATGGTCCGCTGGGCCTCTACCACCCCGTTCGTCTGGGGCCTGCCCCTCCAGATGAAGATCTGTCTGGCCCCCAACCGGCACCGCGGCCTGGAACTCCTGCGAGCCGAACTCTTGAGCGTTGTCTGACATCACCGCCTCCAGCCGCCACCGGCGCTTGGACAGGTCCTGGGCCACCCGCCGGGCCAGCTCCGAGCACCACCGGGCAGAAGGGTCCTCGGGGTGAGATGGAGCTCGGCCCACACGTACGCGGAGGCCACGTCGATGGCTGTGTACTGCCACATCGCCCCCTTGGCCCCGGAGAGACGGCCGATGAAGAAACAATCCATCTGGACCATCTCTCCTGGCCTGTGGACGTCCAGGTGCCGCTCCGGCTGAGGCTCCCGGGGCTCGGGCTCCGGCGGGGCGGCGTAGCCGGCCACCAGGCCCAGGCCCTTGGCCCCTGGTGGACAGACGTGCCTTCGGAGCACCCGGTCCACTCCGTTGGGGGAGAGCACGATCCCTCCCCACTTTATGAGCTACTCGAACGCATGTCGCCCAACCCCAGGACACACTCAACAGGTCAGTGGTGGATGTCGCGAGGTCTGCAGGCCGGAGTTGCCTTGCTGAGGACCTTCGACGCCGACGAGCGTATCGCTCGGCATACCGCTTTGACTCCGCCGCGCGGCATTTGCTCGAAATCGGCCGTGGCCGCGCGCTGCCCCGCTACAGCTACTGGGCCGCGGCACGTCGTACTTCGAGTCTCGCAGGAGCTGCGCTATCTCCAGGCCCAACTGCCCGGCTGATTGAGAAGAAGCGATCGACGAAGTTCTGACGACTTGGCCGGGATACAACGCGACCCCTCGTCTCTCGCTGCCCTTCGGGCAGGATGTACGGGTCGAACGGATTCGCCAGTGAGGTTTCTTGAGCCCAAGCGGTGGTTCGTAGGCGCAGAGCGAGTGCGGGGCGTTCGCGGTATCGAGTGGATCATTATGCTCTGTCCTGTTCCAGTGGGCCTGGGCCGAGGAAAGTGGAGAGGATGTGCGCGATGGAGAGGCGAGGGTTTGTCCGAAGGGTCCAACCATCGACCGGTGAATCTACAGAGGCCACCTCCCGTTCACTCGACGAAGTGGTGTTCCAACCGATGCTCGACCGAGCCGCTCGAGCCGGCGAGGAGCGAGAGCTTCACGCCGCCGCCATGCGGCCGATCTGGAAGCTCATCGAAGCCGACGAGGCGGCCTCGATGGCCCAGCGAAAACTGGTCGACCTCCTTCGGGACGCTCATCGTGGACCCATCACACGCCCGGACTCCTGGACCGGAGGAGCCCCCGGTGGTCCAGCTTCGGCCTTCCGGCGGGCATTTCGGTTTTTGCTCCGCCCTATGACTTGGAACGGCCCTACCCCACCAGTGGAGCCCCCGTCGACTCACACGCATACTCCGATTTGGGCGCACTCTCGGTAAAAGCGCCGGACAACGATGACTCCCAGGGCGCTCGCGCCGCCTCCGCTGCGATAGGAATCGTCCTTGAGCCGAGCCAGCCAGGAATCATCTCGGTTCGTCCCTTCATCAACTACAGCTACCTGTGGTGGATCACCGGGGCTTTCCTATCCGCCCATAGCGAAGGCCATATCACGGTGACGGCCGTGACCGAGGCGGACGGAAACGTGCTCGACCACCGGGATCTCATGCTGTGGAGCCAAACCACTAAGAGCGACGGGTACGGCGATTCTGCCGACGGCATCGCCTGGCCACCGAATGTTGAGGTCAAGTTTGTCGCAGATCCGGGCACCCGGTACGTCGCCTTCATCGGAGCGGCCGTATCGGGGGACCAATCTGGGGTCAGGGGCGTCCTGGTATTTCCCTCTTGGAGCAAGTTCAGTGCGAACGTGGATTTGACCATCCCTTGGATCGTGGCTGACCTCAAGGATTGATAGCCCTCTGCTCCTCCACCTGGTCCGTGCAGCCAGAGCGAAGGATCCGAACATGCTGTAAGACAAGACGGCTCGTCGTCGCGGTGCGCATGTACGAGACGCATCTACCGGCGATCCGAACCAATCGGTCGAGTCCCTTTTCAGGGACGAGCAGGGCCACGTTGACGGCGAAGCCGACGGCTCCGACCAGGACTCCGATGAGGCAGAACAGCAGCTCGCGGTGCGCCCGGGGGGCGAGGGGCTCGCGCGCGCCACGACGCGACCCAAGGCGGCCACGCTGCCCCGGTCGAACCTGCCGCTTCGCAGGGTCGGCGTTGCCCCTTCTGTGCCCAGGCGATCTATTGTCCTTCGCCCAGTCCGACGCCGCCGTCGCAGCTACGCGTCGCGTCTGACCAGCAGCACGGCCCCGACCGCCAGCGCGACGGCCGCGTAAAGGGCCATCACCGCGAACCCGGTCCACGGCGAGAGCGCTCCCGGCAGGATCTTCACCGCACCCACGGAGTTCGCGAGGATCATGATGGGTCCGAACCTCCAGAGGTTCCCGGGGAACGCGCCCAGCAGGGGCGGCACCACCACGGCCACGCCCGCGTAGACGGCGACGGCGGCTCCGCTTCGCCGCATGATCGCAGCCAGGCCGAGCCCGAACAGACCCATCAGCACCAAGAGCCGATTTCTCCCCGAGTGCACCCAACAGGACGGAAGTCGAAAAAATGTCCGCAGGTAGAGGGGCACGTCTTCAATCTCAGCACCCGGCACGCCAAGCTTCGACGGGAGGGTTACTGGGGAAGCAGTGGCCGGTGACAGAATTCGATTCCCGATCGCGGCGGCGGACCGATGGCCGTACGAACCCAAGCAAGCCCGGTGCGCATCACCCCGTTTTGACAGCGGCCCGTTACGGGCGTGGAATGGAACCACCGGACGGGAGACGTCTGGAGGGGAGACGCAAAGTGAGCGATTGGGTCGTACCCCCGCGTTCTCGACGGAGTCATCAGCATTTCGAGAGCCCGCCCGAACTGCCAGCCCCGATTCAGGTGGACGACTGTTCGGTCAGAGGCGTCCCCGACCCCACGGAACCTGCCGACACATTCGAACTCCAAAGACATCTGGACGGGGGGTGGTTGCGCGGGTGAGGAAGACTGCCTGGATGACCGATCGTGGACCGGAGACCGGAGGGGGACGCCCATGTACAAGGCAAACGGTGAGTCCGTGTTCGTCGTCGACTCGCACGTGCACTTCTGGGACGCGAGCCCGGAGAACACGCTGAACGTCTATGGCGAGGGATGGATCAACTGCTTCTACGACTATCACAGGAACCTAAGCCCGCCCGAATGGGTCTGGCCCCTCGAGAAGTACCGGAAGTACTCGGAAGAGGACATCATGAAGGACCTCTTCGAGGAAGGCTACGCAGACGTCGGCATCTTCCTGCCCACGAATCTAAAGGACTTCTTCCGGGATGGGTTCAACACCATCGAGCAGGACGCTGTGCTCAAGGAGAAGTACCCGGACAAGTTCATCCTGAACGGCTCGTTTGATCCCCGCGACGGTGAGGAGGGTCTGAAGAAGCTCGAGGAGGACGTCGACCGCTACGGCATCAAGGGTGTGAAGGTGTACACGGCCGAGTGGAAGGGCGATTCTAGAGGCTGGAAACTTGCCGACGCCGAGTCGCGACGCTATCTGGACAAGTGCGTTGAGCTCGGTGTGGTCAACATCCACGTCCACAAGGGACCGACGATCTGGCCACTCAACAAGGACTCGTTCGACGTGGGCGACATAGACGAAGTGGCTACGATGTACCGCGACGCGGGCCTGCGGTTCATCGTGGAGCACTGCGGCATGCCCCGTGTCGAGGATTTCTGCTGGATCGCCGTGCAGGAGCCGAACGTGTACGGGGGCCTCGCGGTGCTGATGCCGTTCATCCACGCCCGGCCGCGCTACTTCGCCGAGGTGCTGGCCGAGCTCCTGTGGTGGCTGGGCGAAGACCGCCTGCTCTTCGCCTCGGACTACGCCCTGTGGAGCCCGAAGTGGATCGTCGAAAAGTTCATGGAGTTCGATTTTCCCCAGGAGATCAAGGAGAACAAGGGCGTCGACATCACGCCCGAGACCAAGCGCAAGATCCTCGGACTGAACGCCGCGAAGCTGTACGACATCAAGGTGCCCGTCGCGGCATGACCCGAGCCGAGGCAGTCACCGAGTCTGAGGTCCTGGACGCGCTTCGGGGCGTCCTGGACCCGGAGCTCGACGAGTCGCTGGTTGACCTGGGGTTCGTCACGAGCGTGGCCGTGACGGGCGGCGAGGTCCGCGTCG
>WNGF01006854.1_pt1 | contig 13991 bp, 14 predicted proteins | sample 5400641 | NCBI WGS metagenome assembly WNGF01 (sample SAMN13153371, study PRJNA577476) | soil metagenome | isolation source: 80 cm soil or saprolite under grassland replicate 2 | place: USA:California | collected 2016-06-15
AACTTCGCCCGCCCCGGCCGCCAGTCACGCCACAACCTCCGTTACTGGCAGCGCCTGCCCTACTATGGCTTCGGCGTCGATGCGCACTCCATGCTGCTTGCTCCCACGCCGTCCGAGCCGCATCGCGCCGTGCGCCTGGCGACTCCGGATTCGCTGGAAGCGTTACTCGCCTCAGAAGAGCATCGGGTGCCCCAGGTTCCGCGCCCTCCATTGGCGCTAACCTGGGAGAGCAAAATGCCCCCAGATTCAGCAGCCGGCGGCGCAGCGCTCCCTGACTCGCTCCCGCCATCCGAGCGCACCATCGTCGGCGAGCGCGAAGCGATTGAGGAGACCTACTTCCTCGGCCTGCGCATGAATTGTGGCGTCGAACTGGCGGCCGTTGAGCGGGAGTTCGGCAGCGCCGCGGTTGACGATTTCCGCGATGCGATCGACGAGCTCGTCTCCCGAGGCCTGCTCGAAGTCCAAGAGGGCTGGCTGCGCCTCACCGCACAAGGCCGCCTGCTCTCGAACGAGGTCTTCGCCGCCTTCCTTCGCGACTGAATCCTGCACGACTGACTGTGCATGCAAGCCTTAGCCATGGCGGTCCATTGCTGGGAGGAATAATTCTGAAGACTGACAACTCGGCAGCAGACTCTCGCAATCTCACTTTCGGCAGGCCGCTCCTAAAGAGATGTTGGCGAGAACGGCCTCTTGACCCCGGAAAAAGAAGGAGTCCTGAATGCAGCGTCATGCCTGCGGAGGTAGTGTTATGCGCGTAGATAGCGTTCTGGTCGCCATCGTTCTCGCGGCCAGTTTGGCCGTCGCGGCCCAGGCGCAAGACGGGTTCACCGTCACCGACCTCGGCGGCACGTACAGTGAGGGATTCAGAATTAATGCATCTGGCCAAGTAGCCGGGTCTACCTACGTCAACGGCAACTTTCATGCTTTCCTTTACTCATCCGGCAACATGGTTGACCTGGATACCCTCCCCGGTTTTCCCGCAAGCTACGCGGCCGGAATCAACTCTTCCGGCCAGGCTGTCGGGGCAAGCGTCGACAACGTCAGCACCTTCAACTCGCAAGCTTTCCTGTACAGCGGCGGCACGATGACCAGCCTTGGCACGCTCCTGGGTACTTTCAGCTATGCGCGGGACATCAATGACCTGGGCCAGATTGTCGGAGGCAGCGGTACCGGCGTCAACTCCCATGCCTTCCTCTACAGCGGCGGTGCTGTGACCGATCTTGGCACGCTGGGCGGTGTGGAGAGCTCGGGAACGGGCATCAACAACCATGGCCAGATCTGCGGATGGAGCGGTATAGCTACGCAGTCGCAGCATGCATTTCTCTATAGCGGAGGCACGATGATGGACATCGGCACCCTGCGCGGGAATACTTTCAGCGCCGCCGTTGACATCAATGACTCCGGCCAGGTGACTGGCTACAGCGGCGGTTGCACAGTCAACCAGGTGGCTTACCTGCAGACAGGCAGGGTCAACTGCCAAGGGCGAGGGGCCCTGCACGCTTTCCTATACAGCGGCGGCCGGATGATCGATCTCGGCACCCTTCCCGGCGGGGCCCAGAGCCAGGGATTCGGCATAAACAACGATGGCTCCGTTGTGGGATTCAGCAGCGGAATCCGGTTTGCACGGCATGCCTTCCTGTACAGTAACGGCAGGATTCGGGACCTCAACAACCTGATCCCAGCTAACTCAGGATGGACACTTCTTCAAGCGGATGGCATCAACGACTCGGGGCAGATCACGGGTCAGGGCTTAAATCCGCAGCAACAGTTACGGGCCTTTCTCCTCACTCCCGCGCCCACGGTTGCCCTTGTCAATAAAACTCTGAGCTATAAACTGCCCGCGGAAATTGCCAATAGCCTGCTCGCAAAACTGAATGCAGCGTTGTCTGCCAGCCCCAGCAACGCGGGTTGTGCGGACCTGAGCGACTTCATTTGGGAGGTCCAGTTGTTTTCTGGTGACCGGCTGAGAGCGGCCCAAGCCAATCAACTGATCGCCGCAGCCAATCAGGTCAAGGCCTCCCTGGACTGCCCGTGACGAGATGATCATCTGCTATCCTCGTTCCACTCACAGTTCGATCTGGCGGGGAACAGGGAAGGCAGCGTGGACTTCGAACTCACCGACGAGCAGCGGCAGTTGCAGGCCACCGTGCGCGACTTCGCCGCGCGCGAAATTGCGCCGCACGTCCGCGAGTGGGACGAGGCCTCGCGCTATCCCCTGGAGGTCATCAAGGAACTCGGCCGGCTGGGCCTGATGGGCTGCATCTTTCCCGACGAATACGGCGGCGCAGGCTATGGCTACGTCGAGTACGTGCTGGCCATCGAAGAGCTCTCGCGTGTCGACGGCTCGGTGGGGATCATCGTCGCCGCGCACACCTCGCTCTGCGCCAATCACATCTTCGTCGCCGGCAACCAGGCACAGCGCCAGCGCTACCTGCCGCGGCTGGCCACGGGCGAGCACATCGGCGCTTGGGCGATCACCGAGGCAAACAGCGGCTCGGATGCCGGTGCCGCGCGCTGCACGGCCACCCGGCGCGGCGACCGCTGGGTGCTCAACGGCGCCAAGACGTTCATCACCAACGGCTCGCATGCCGATGTGCTGGTGATCATCGCCGTCACCGACAAATCGGCCGTCACGCGCGGGCTTTCAGCCTTTATCGTCGAGCGCGGCACGCCGGGCTTCCGTCCCGGCAAGAAGGAAGACAAGCTGGGCCTGCGCGCCTCGGACACCTCCGAGCTGATCTTCGAGGACTGCGAGCTGCCGCTGGAAAACCTGCTGGGTATCGAGGGGCAGGGTTTTGTCGACTCGATGCGCATCCTCGACGGCGGACGCATTTCCATCGCCGCGCTTGGGCTGGGAATGGCCGCAGGGGCTTACGAGTGCGCCCTGCGCTACAGCCGGCAGCGCAGGCAATTCGGCCACGCGATCAGCGAATTCCAGGCCATCCAGTGGAAGCTGGCCGACATGGCCACCGAGATCGATGCCGCGCGCCTGCTCACCCTACGCGCCGCCTGGCTCAAGGACCACGGCCACACCACGACATTGGAGTCCTCGATGGCCAAGCTCTACAGCTCGGAGGTCGCCGTGCGCGCCGCCAACGAGGCGGTGCAGATCCATGGCGGCTACGGCTTTATCAAGGACTACCCGGCCGAGAAGTTCTATCGCGACGTCAAGCTCTGCACCATCGGCGAAGGCACCAGCGAAATCCAGCGCATGATCATCGCAAGGCAGTTACTGGGGGAGTAGCGACAGTTTCAACTTTCTGTTTGGCCCACTCAAGATTCTCTTGCTTGTCTTGCTCCTGTCTCATCTTGCCCGCTTTGCCCCATTACCAAAGCCCTATGCTGAGATTTGATGGCACTAATGTTGCACTACCACCCCCGGGAGTGCCATCAAATCTATGGCGAAAAAATGTGTAGCAAAGGCCAAGTATTTAGCGGTGATGAACCCGCACATGCCGATCTCCGGCGAGTTGGCGGGCGAGAGCGACCGCGAGATCCGCAATATACGCATTCTTCTCGGCGTCACGATGGCCATGGGGATCATCGCCATTGCGGTGCCGAGCATCTTCAGCCATCTCGGCTCGATAATCTCTTTCCTCCCGCAAATGATGATCGGGCTTGCAGTTCTGGTCCTGGTCATCTATCTGCACTTCGCTCTGCAACGCAAGCTGTTGCGCGAGCTGAGGACGGCCTGGGCCGCCGCCAGCGCCTATACCGAGCGGCTGGAGCAGTTCTCGTTCATTGATTCCCAGACCGAGCTGTTCAACCGCAGATACCTCGATCACCTCTTCTCACGGCAGATCAATGTGGTGAACCGCACCGGCAAGCTGACGACAATAGTGCTAATTCAGGTCACTTCGCTTGGACAAAAAATGTCACCCGAGGAGCTCGCCATTGAAGCAGCCTGCATCCTGCGCTCCAATTTCCGGGGCTCGGACTACATCGTGCGAAGCGAGGAAAACCAATATGTGGTAGTGCTGCCGGAGACCGACGGCCAGCAGGCGCAGTTCGCGCTCAACCGCCTCTCCGATAAGATCGACAACTGGAACCTGGCGAGCGATAGCTGCGAGATGCTGTTACAGCATGAGATCAGCATCTGCGCACCGGGCGGAAACCTGTGGGAGAACCTGCGCCGGGCAGAGGAGAGCCTGCGCCACCACAGCTCCCCGAATTACGTCCCGGAGCAGCCCGCGCACACATCGGTAAACTAGCCAACCGCAAAACAGTTGACCCGCCGCCCGCATCCTCCTGTGCGGGCGGTTTTTATTTGGCGGCTCCTTCGCTGCCTCGTCGCGCGGGCTTTGCGTCTGTTCCCTGCGGCTCGCCCGGGGTGCTCGCTCCGCTTTGGCTCGAGCCGCCTTCACCTGGACTGAATCCGGCTTTGTTACGCTTTGCTGCGCTTTGTTAGACTGGGCGCTGCGCGGGATCCCCAGCGCGCCGGTTGCTGGCGTGCTGGGGTGGGAGCCAACCTTTTGCCTACCTCCATCTCCAACTGGGTCGAGCAGATTCGCGGCGGCGATCTCCATGCGCTGTCGCGCGCGATTACCGCGGTGGAGAACCGCGCGCCCGAGTCGCAGGCGCTGCTGCGGGAGCTCTTTCACTACTCGGGACGGGCGCGCATCCTCGGCATCACAGGCTCGCCCGGAGCGGGCAAGAGCACGCTGGCGGACGCACTCGCGCGTCACTACCGCCACCGCAGCCAGAGTGTCGCCATCCTCGCCATTGACCCCACATCGCCGTTCAGCGGCGGCGCCATCCTCGGTGACCGCATCCGCATGCAGTCGCACGCAGGAGACGATGGCACCTTTATCCGCAGCATGGCCACGCGCGGTGCGCTGGGGGGACTCGCCTCCGCCACGGCCGACGTCGCGATGCTGCTCGACGCCGGCGGCCGCGAGCGCGTGCTGATTGAGACCGTCGGCGCCGGGCAGGATGAGGTCGATATCGTCCGCCTCGCCGACGTCACGCTGGTGGTGCTGGTGCCCGGCATGGGCGACGACGTGCAGTCCATCAAGGCCGGCATCATGGAAATCGCCGACATCTTCGTAGTCAACAAGGCGGAGCGCAACGGCGCCGGCCGCCTGGAGCGCGAGCTCTACGCCATGCAGTCGCTGGCCGCGCGCAGAGATGGCTGGACGCCTCCCGTGGTGCGCACGACTGCCACCGAGGGCACAGGGATCGCAGAGCTGGTGGAAGCCATCGATCGCTTCGAGAGCTTCCTTGCCGCCGGCGAACTGGGGCGCCAGCGTCGCGTGGCGCACTGGCAGGCGCGGCTCCGCGAAATGTTGCGCGAGGAGATGCTGCGGCGCATCGAGCAACGGGCACTCACCGAAGACGCTCTGGCCAACTACGCCGAGCAGGTCGCCGCCGGCGAGCGCGACCCGTATTCGCTTATCCATGAGATCGCAGGCGATCTCGCGCCGCAGTCTCCGGCCAAGGACCCATCCGCGTGCTGATCCTCGGAATCGATACCTCGACTCGGCAGGGGAGCATTGCGCTGCTTAAGTCTGAAAGCACACAGCCATCCCAGAGCGCAAAAAGCGAGGAAGTCACGACTATTGAGCTCGCGATGCTTGGTGAAGGGCGCGCCTCCGAGTTGCTGGTTCCGGCAATTGACGCCTTGCTCGCGAGCCATGATGTTCACCCCAGCACGCCAACAAAGGGCGCGCCGGGGACCCCGGGGAAGCGATCGCTCTCGCTCGTTGCCGTGGCCAGCGGGCCGGGGTCCTTCACCGGGTTGCGCGTAGCAGTGGCCACTGCCAAGGGGCTGGCCGAGGCCTCTGCGATTCCCATTGTGGCGGTCTCCGTGCTGGAGGCGGTGGCGCTGGCCTCAGGTGTTCAGGGCAGGGTGATGGCGGCCATGGATGCGCAGCGGGGCGAGCTCTTTTTTGGCGAATACGTCGTCGAGGTGGGCCGCGGAAGGGCCGAGCGGCTGCGCGAGGGGATTGCCGCGGTCGATCACTTTGCCAGTGAACTTGCATCACGGTTGCAGATCGTTACTCCGGATCCAGCTCTTGCCGCGCGACTTCGCGAGGCAAGCGCGGCGCCCGCTCTGCAGGTCTCCGAGGTGCGGCATCCCAACGCCGAGGACTTTGGGCGCATTGCCTACAGCAAGTTTCTCGCCGGCGAGCACGCCGATGTGGCCTCGCTCGACGCCAATTACCTCCGCCGCTCTGATGCCGAGATCGTGGCTGCACGAAAGCCCCCGGCGTAGCCCGATGGCATCCAACATCTTTGCGATGAAGATCTCGGGACTCGAGAGCGGTGCTGGGCGGATCATGATCCGCCGCTCCAGCCTGGACGAGCTGCCGGGGCTGATGGCCATCAGCCAGGCAGCCATTTACGCCGCGCGCTGGACCGAGCAGCAGTGGCGGGATATCTTCCATACTCAAAATCCACCGCGCCTGGCATGGACAGCTTGGGAGGTCATCGGTTCCCTGGACGGCCCCACTCTTGCCCCAACCGGCGCTAACGCCGCCGCCGCCGTGCCCTCGGCGACGGGGGCTGCGGATTCATCCGGGCCCCGGGCGGCTTCGCCCAGAGCCGTCGGTTTCCTCGTGGCCCAGTGCGGCGGCGCAGAGTGGGAGCTGGAGAATATGGCTGTGCTTCCAGCCGTTCGCCGTCGCGGAGCCGGTTTGGCGCTGCTGGTGGCCCTGCTGGCCGAGGCCAGGACGCGGGGGGCAGAGCGGATTCTGCTCGAGGTCCGGCCCTCGAATCAGGCTGCCATTTGTCTCTACGGACAGGGCGGTTTTGAGCTGCTGGCCCGCCGTCTTGGGTACTACCGGGACCCTGTTGAGGACGCACTGATCATGGTGCACGTGCTGTGAGGAAGCGCTCGAATTTTCTTGCGGGGTACTCTCACCGATGCTAGTGTGACAAACACATTAATTTGCACCGGAGGTGCCCGAATGGATGCTCCAGTACGCGAACAGCTGATGGCCAGCAGCGAAGAATTTCGCCGGCTGGCCGATGAACACAGCAAATACACCCAGCGACTTGAGTCCCTCATCAGCAAGAAATACCTCTCCGACGAAGAAAAATTCGAAGAAGTCCGCCTCAAGAAGCTGAAGCTTCGCGTTAAGGACGAGATGGAGTCCTTCCAGTTCCGCGTCCAGCACGCTTCCTAAGAAAAATCTCACCCGGCGCGGAGCTAAGGCTCCGCGCCGCGGGGAATGCTGAGAAACTACCCCACACAACCAGAGGAACGTTGAGTAGGCCACCCAGCCTGCCCAGTCCTGCCTAAATCCCGCGAACCCGAGTAGCCACATCCCTCCCGCGGCTGCGCTTCGCTATAATCGAAACGTTCTCATGGTACGCGACGGAATTTACTACGCGGTGGCACTTATTGCGGTTGCGGTCCTGCTCGGTCTCTGGGCCTCGCTTTGGCTTGCCTTGATACCTCTTCTAGCGGCGGCCTTTTTTCTCTGGTTCTTTCGCGACCCGGAGCGGCAGATTCCCGCGACTCCCGGGGCCGTAGTCTCTCCAGCGGACGGCAAGGTCACGAGCATCTCCCCCACCCAATGGAAGGGCGAGCCGCGCACCAGCATCAGCATCTTTCTCAGCGTCTTCAATGTGCACGTGAACCGCGCGCCGGTGGGCGGCCGGGTCATCGGCCTCGACTATCGCCGCGGCAAGTATGTGAATGCCCTGAATCCGGCCTGCGCGGAGCACAACGAGCAGAGCGTTTGCACGCTGCAGACCGAGTTGGGCGAGCGCATTGTCTTCAAGCAGATCGCCGGGCTGCTGGCGCGCCGCATCGTTTTTACGCGCCGCATCGGCGACAGGGTCGCGCGCGGCGAGCGCATCGGAATGATCAAGTTCGGCTCGCGCTGCGACGTGATCCTGCCCGCCTCGGCCGCGGTCCAGGTAAAAGTAGGCGATTCGGTCAAAGGCGGTTCTTCCACCCTGGCCATTCTGCCATCCGGCTCAGGTCCGCAACGTCAAGGAGAGCGGTAATGGAGCTGCGGTCTTGATGGATTTTCACCGTCGCCGCCGGGGTGACCCGCCCGTGCGTCTGCGCAAGGGCATGTACATCCTACCCTCGCTATTCACCACGGCCAACCTGGCGGCGGGCTTCTATGCCATCTCGCATGCTGCGTTGGGGGCTGCTCGCGCGCAGGGCTTCGACGCTATTCCCGGAACCGATCCGATGAGCGTGGCTGCCAGGCACTTCGACCTCGCTGCCATCGCCATCGGCTTCGCGGTGTTCTTCGACGGCATGGACGGGGCGATTGCGCGCGTCACTCATACCACCAGCGACTTCGGCAAGGAGCTGGATTCGCTGGCCGATGTGGTTACCTTCGGCGTTGCGCCGGCGATCCTCGCCTGGCTCTGGGGCTTTTTCTGCCTGCCGATGACGCTGGTTGACCCGGCGATGCAAGGCAAGCTGCTTCGGGTCGGGATCTACCTCGATGGCGACCTGCGCGAGAAGCTGATCCAGTTCGGCGCCATCGTCGCCTTTGCCTATCTCACGGCCGGGGCCTGCCGCCTGGCGCGCTTTAACATCCAGCTCAATCCGCAGCCCAAAAATCCCGGACTGCCCGGGCGCAAATATTTCGTCGGTATGCCGATCCCGGGAGGCGCCGGCTGTCTCGCCGCGGTGGTGCACCTGCGCATGGGGCACCCGGTTACGGCCTGGTGGAGCTCGATCGTCTGGATGGCCTACATCTTCCTATGCGCGTTTCTGATGATCAGCACCTGGCGCTTCTGGAGCTCCAAGAGCATCGACTTCAGCAGCCGCAAGGCGGCGCGAATCTTTGTGCTGCTGGGGACCATGCTGACCGCCATCTGGTTCTTCCACCGCGTCGTTTTGTTCGTGCTGGCGATCACCTACATGACCTCTGGCGTGCTCTCGCGGCTAGCCTATTCCTTCCGGCGCCGCAGTCCGGCGCCGCCAGCACCTCCTCCACCCGAGCCCACCAACACCAGGCGCGCCGGGGACCCCGGGCAGGAGGTGCCGGTCTCATGAGCCGCCCTGTGAAACCATCCAACCTGTTTTCCGTCGCGCTGGTGGGAGGCGCTTCACTCAAAGGCAGAGAGGTCCGGGATGTGCTCGGGGAGCGCAACTTTCCGGCGGTGGACGTCAAACTGCTCGACGAGGAAGAGGCGCTCGGCCAGCTTGAGCAGGTCAATGACGAGCTGACGTTCATCCAGGGCGTGCTGCCCGAGCACCTGGAAGGCGTCGATTTCGCATTCCTCACGGCCGATCAGTCGTTCATCGAGAAGATCTGGACGAGCGTGCGCAACTCCGGCTCCGAGATCATCGACCTCAGCTATGCCCTGGAGAACAATACCGACGTCGTTCTCCGCGCGCCATGGTTTGAGCGCGAGGTGGGACGCACGCGCGAGGTCGAGCTGAAGTCATCTCCTGTCGTTGTGGCACATCCTGTCGCCGTGGTTCTGGCGCTGCTTTTGTGGCGGCTGCAGAAGGCCGCCCCGGTGGAGCTCGCATCGGCCGTCATCTGCCAGCCTGCGTCGGAGTACGGACGGCGCGGCATGGATGAGCTGCACGAGCAGACCGTGAGCCTGCTCAGCCTGCAGTCGCTGCCCACCAGTTTTTTCGGGACGCAGGTGGCCTTCAATCTGTTCATCCGGCCCGTGGAGGCCGCGCAGCCCACCCTGGCCGAAACCGAGGCGCGCATTCTGCGCCACTTTCGTGAGATCTCGCAGGGCGGCATCGCCGCGCCGGCGCTGCTTTTGCAGCAGACGCCCGTCTTTCACGGCTATGCCATCGCGCTGTTCGTAAAGACCTCCACCGAGACCACGGCCGCCAAGTTGGAGGCCGCGCTTGCCGGACCGCACGTCGCGCTCGCCGGCAGCCTCGACGAGTTTCCAAACAATGTGAACATCGCGGGCTCCTCGGAGATCCACGTGAGCATTCAAGCCGACGGGGGCGGGCGCAACGGCTTTTGGCTCTTTGCCGTCTGCGACAATCTCCGCGTATCGGCGATTCAGGCCGTGGAGTGCGCCGAGGAGATGGTGCAAACCCGCCCCAGGGGAGAACTGCAATGAGGAGCGCAAGGCAGCGGTTCTTTTTGAGTTGTCATCCTGACCCTGAGCGTAGCGAAGGGGAAGGACCCCAGCGCGGTTGGCGGCGGCACAAATGTTGGCAAAGCTTTCCGGCCGAAATTGCGAAGTGGTGCCCCATTCAAGCCTTCGTCTGGCTTGAGTGGGGCAGTTGCTTCGTCATCGCCGCGCTCCTGTTACTCACCGCCTCCTGCGGCTATCACACCTCGGGCGCCAGCACCGTCCTACCCCCGGACGTGAAGACTCTGGCGATCCCCTCCTTCCAGAACCAGACCCACACCTATCACGTGGAGACCGGGCTGACCAGTGCGGTGATCCGCGAATTCAACACCCGCAGCCGCTACCGCGTGATCCAAGCCACGCCGCCGCCTACGCCGTCGGCCGTGACGTCTTCCGCCGCAGCTTCATCCGCAACCCCATCCGCAACCCCGTCCGGCGAGGCCGATGCCACGCTGCAGGGCACGGTGCTCTCGGCCCAGGTTGCGCCGGTGGCCTACGACTCGGTGACCGGGCGCGCTTCCACCGGCCTGGTCACGCTCGTCATCAAGGTCACGCTGACCGCGCGCGACGGCCGCGTCCTCTACAGCAATCCCAACTACGTCTTCCGCGACCAGTACCAGATCTCCAACGAGCTGGCGAGCTTCTTCGAAGAGCAGGGGCCGGCGCTGGAGCGGCTGCAACGCGACTTCTCGCGCACGCTGGTCAGCAACATCCTCGAGGCCTTCTAGCGTGCGCGCCTTCGCCCCGGTCGAGCGCTTTGTCCAGGAGGTCAGCACGCGCCGGCTCAAGCCCGGGTATGTGTTCATCGGCGATGAGGCGTTCTTCCGCCGCAACTGCCGCGACGCGATCCTCGAGCACCTGGTGCCGGAGGGCATGCGCCAGTTCAGCCTCTATGACTTCGACCTGGAATCGACGAGCCTGATCGAAATCCTCGATCGCGCGCGCACGCCGTCGTTCATGGCCAGCTTCCAGGTCTTCTTTGTGCGCGGCGTCAAGGCGCTCTACGGGCGCGGCAAGCACGACGCTGAGTTCGCCGCCATCGCCGACTATCTCCGCAATCCCAATCCCGACGCGCTCGTCATCTTCGTCGCCGACCATATCAGCATTCCGGCCGATGCTCGCCGTATGGAAATGGCCGACAAGGAGCGCTACGACCGAATCCGCGAGACCCTCGGCGAGCACCTGGGGATCGTCGAGTTGGCGCGTGTGGAGGAGGGCGAGGCGATCACCTGGCTGAACCAGGCCGCTGCCGCCGAAGGCGCAAAGATCGAGCCCGACGCCGCGCGCGAGCTGGTCGATTCGCTCGGCGGCGACATGATGATGATCGCCAATGAGCTGGAAAAGTTGCTGCTCTATGTGGGCGAGAAAAAGCGCATCACGCTGGGCGATGTGGAGACGATGGTGCTGGCGGCCAAGCAGCGCACGCTCTACGAACTCACGGACGCGCTCAGCTCACACAACCGCGCGCGCGCCTTGGAGGTCCTCGACGCCATGCTCAACACCGGCGACGGCGACGAGGCTGCCATCGGGCATCTCTACATGCTGGCCCGCACCTTCCGCCAGATGCTGGTCATCCAGGAGCGCAAAGTGCGCGACACGCGCACGCTCTACCAGGTGCTATGGCAGGGCTTTCGAATTCCGCCATTCGCGGCCGACGATGTAATCCGCCAGGCACGCCGCTATCAGTCGCGGCGCGAACTCACGCGCGCCCTGCGCCTCATCGCGCGCGCCGACGCCGCCCTGCGCAGCAATCCTCCAAGCAAACGCCTGGTGCTGGAGAACCTTGTCCTCCAGCTCTCGGCTGCCCCACGCCAGCTCGCCCCCGCCTGGCAGCAGGAAGGCCTGCTGGAGTAGCAGAGAGTGAAGAAACTAGCTCATTAGCGTTCGTATTGTTTCTTGGCATGTTTCCTTCTGACAGGCTGCCGAAGCTACTTCCTCACGTACCCTTACCCGTGGGACCACTCCAAAGAAAAACCTAAAGAATCCGACATGGTCGGAATCTACAAGATTTTCAAGCTAAGGCTTCCCTCGGCCGATTCCGGATTCGTCAAGGAGGCGCGAATTACCTTGAGAGCTGACGGTACTGCCGTGCTCTCCAGTGTTCCTGAGTTCGATGTTTTTGGACAGAAGTTTGTCTGTGTCCTTTCGGGTACTGCCAAATGGAAAATCGAGGATCAGATGAATATCGGCTTGGGGTGGTCTGTCGCATTTGAGGACTACTTGCCCGCGACTTCACCCACCGCGCCCGAGTGCGATCTCAGAAACGTGATCTTCGGAGGCCCTCTGATTTTGGGCCCACATCCGCCGTACAGGCTCTACGATCTCGTGGGCGACCCTGATAGCGATACTGGCATCGAGTTTGAACGAGCAGGGCTATAAGGTAAGTGCTCAAAACGAAAACGGCAGGCCGAAGCCTGCCGTCAGCATTCAAACTCAGAAAATTTAGCTCGCCTTCGGGGCCTTCGCCCGCACGGCCTTTACTCTGGCTGCGAGGCGGCCCTTGTAGCGCGAGGCTGTGTTCTTGTGCAGCACGCCCTTTTGCACGCTCTTGTCCAGCGCCGATACGGTCGCACTGAAGGTTGCATCCAGCGTGGCCGCGTCGCCCGAACTCAGGGCGGTGCGCAGGGTGCGCAGCGTGGTGCGCATGCGCGAGGTGTTGGCGCGGTTGGCCGCCGTCTTCTTTTCTGTCTGTCGTGCGCGCTTCAGCGCCGAAACATGATTCGCCATACTTAACCGGTTTCCTTGATAGTCAAAACTGGGATTGGTCCCGAACAACTCATTCTACGGTAAATTCGCGCTTAGCCGCAACCGGCCCGCGCTCATCGGGTGCGACCCATTAAATTGTTCCCTTGAAAAGAGCGAACCAGTCAAAGAAAAGATGAACGAGTATCACAGGCACAATTCTTCGAGTCCGCGCGTAATAAATTGAGAGCACTGCAAAGGTGAGCGTCACCGCAAGAACGTTCGCTGTTCCTTGGTAAAGGTGATAGCTCGTCTGGGCAATCACGCTGATTAGAATCGCGAGGCCCCGGCTCCCACCAAAGATTCATCACTTCCGAAGTAATTGCTCGCCTGCGTCTTCGCCCGGAAAGACGTCGCAACCAGCCTCCGCCGGGAATATGAGATGATTGCATCCCACGACGTACGCAAACGAGCCTCACAGAAAGCGGTCCACCATGTCTGGAAATATCGGTGACAAGGCAAGATTTAACCGGCTTCGCAAGCAGAAGCTTTTGAAGCGCCGCAAGAAAGCCGCGTTGCTCGCGGCTCGTGCCGCTGCTCCCGCCGCCGAAGCCAAAGCGCCGCAGTCCGGCCACTAGAGCGGTTACCGATTGAGGTAACCTTCCCACGTTTGCGCAAACGGGGCGCGGGGCCGGTCGCAGAAAGCCTTTCGGGTGGTTGCAGATATTTGTGCTGCGCTGGGGTTCTTCGCTTCGCTCAGAATGACCCCTCGAATGAATAAAGGCACGAACAACTGCCCGCCCAGGCGACCATTCCTACTCCTGGCTGCGACTGGATCGGTGTCCTTTGCCGCGCCTGCTGCTGCACGCAGCGTTTATACTGGCTGCTTATGCTGCGCGTCCGATTCGCGCCGTCGCCCACCGGCTTTCTCCACGTGGGTTCGGCGCGCACCTTCATCTTCAACTGGCTCTATGCGCGCCGCAACGGCGGCACCATGGTTTTGCGCCTCGACGACACCGATGTCGAGCGCAACACCGAAGCCAGCGTGCAGTCGATCTTCGAGGGCCTGCGCTGGCTTGGCTTGGGCTGGGACGAGGAGTACAAGCAGTCCGAGCGGCTGGCGCTGCATCGCGACATGGCCGACGCCATCTTTGAGCGCGGGCTCGCATACCGGGACTTCACGCCTGCCCGCGCGGATGAGGACAAAGCAACTACCCCACTCAATCCAGCAGAGGGCATGAATGGCGCACCCTCAAGCCAAACGCAGGGCGCCTGGCTTTTCA
>WNGF01011762.1_pt1 | contig 13990 bp, 16 predicted proteins | sample 5400641 | NCBI WGS metagenome assembly WNGF01 (sample SAMN13153371, study PRJNA577476) | soil metagenome | isolation source: 80 cm soil or saprolite under grassland replicate 2 | place: USA:California | collected 2016-06-15
CGTTGTAGATGCGGCCCGTCGTGTAGTTGTTGCGGCGCGTCATCTTGGCGGTCGTGAAGCGCTCGTAGTGCCCGAGGTCGAGGTCCGTCTCGGCGCCGTCGTCCGTGACGTAGACCTCGCCGTGCTGGAACGGGCTCATCGTGCCCGGGTCGACGTTGATGTACGGGTCGAGCTTGAGGTGCGTGACCTCGAGCCCGCGGTTCTCCATGAGGGCGCCGATCGACGCCGCCGCGAGGCCCTTGCCGAGCGAGCTCACCACGCCGCCCGTGACGAACAGGTACTTCGTCTTCTTCGTGCGCTTCACCATGCGTCTCCCTTTCCTACGCCCCCGCGAGGATGGCTCGCGCGCGCTCCAGATCTTCCGGCGTGTCCACTCCGAACCCGCCGTACGTCGTCTCGACCACCCGGATCCCGTGCCCCCGCTCGAGCGCCCGCAGCTGCTCGAGCGACTCCTCCTCCTCGAGGCGCCCCGGCGCGAGCGCCGCGAACGCCTGCAAGAACGGCTCGCGGAAGGCGTAGATGCCCACGTGCGCGCGCGCGAGGGGGCTCTCACCCCCAGCGCGGCGGTGCGGGATGGGGGCCCGCGAGAAGTAGAGCGCGTCGCCGCTGGCCGTGCACACGACCTTCACGACGTGCGGCCGCTCGAGCTCGCCCTCGCCGAGCGGGCGGGCGAGCGTCGCCATCTCGACCGCGGGATCCTCCATCGCGGCGAGGAGCCCCTCGATGGCGGCGGGCTCGATGAGCGGCTCGTCGCCTTGCAGGTTCACCACGATCCGGGGCCGAGGCGTGAGCTTCCGGGCGGCCTCCGCGACGCGGTCCGTGCCCGTCCGCGCGGCCCCCGTCATGACGGCGCGCGCCCCGCAGCTCCGCGCGGCGGCGGCGATGCGCTCGTCGTCGGTCGCGACGGCGACGACGTCCACGCCCCGGGCCTTCATGGCGCGCTCCGCGACGTGGCAGATGAGTGGCTTTCCGGCGAGGATCGCGAGCGGTTTCCCCGGGAACCGTGAGGCTCCGTACCGGGCCGGTATGATGACGGAGATGAGTCCCAACCGGGACCCCTGATTACTAGGCGGTATCGGATCCGTCAACCGTCGCGGAAAGACGCCCTGATTTTGGGCTCGTCGCGACCCCCCGAACCGGCGGTCGGCGGGCGCCGCGGCGGGCGCTACCTTCGTCCATGGCGCTGGTCGTCCACGTGGTCGGCGCCCGCCCCAACTTCATGAAGGTCGCACCCGTCGTGCGGGCGCTCGCCGCGCGCGGCGTCCCGCAGCGCCTCGTCCACACCGGCCAGCACTACGACGCGGCCATGTCGGACGTGTTCTTCGCCGACCTCGCGCTGCCCGCGCCCGACGTGCACCTGGGGGTCGGGTCGGGGTCGTCCATCGAGCAGACCGCGCGCATCATGGTCGCGCTCGAGCGCGCGTTCACCGAGCTGCCGCAGCCGGATTGGGTGCTCGTGCCCGGCGACGTGAGCTCGACCGTCGCCGCCGCGCTCGTCGCGGCCAGGCTCGGGCTCCGCGTCGCCCACCTCGAGGCGGGCCTGCGCAGCTTCGAGCGGGCGATGCCGGAGGAGCAGAACCGGGTCGTCGTCGACCACCTGGCCTCGCTCCTCCTCACGCCCTCTCCCGACGCCGACGCGAACCTCGCGCGCGAGGGCATCCCGCCCGAGCGCGTGGCGCGCGTCGGCAACACCATGGTGGACAGCCTCCTCGCGGCGCTGCCCACGGCGCGCGCGCGGCGCTTGCCGGAGCGGCTCGGCCTCGCTCCGGGAGGGTACGCGGTGGCCACCCTTCACCGTGCGTCAAACGTGGACGACCCCGACACCCTCGCGCGCCTCCTCAGCGCGCTCGCCGCCGTCGCGCGCGAGCTGCCCGTCGTCTTCCCGGTGCACCCGCGCACGCGCGCCCGTCTCGCCGGCGGCCTCGCCCGCGCCGCGGCGCCGCTGCGGCTCCTCGAGCCGCTCGGGTACCTGGACTTCCTCTCGCTCACCGCCTCGGCGCGGCTCGTCCTGACCGACTCGGGGGGCCTGCAGGAGGAGACCACCGTCATCGGCGTTCCCTGCCTCACCCTGCGCGAGAGGACGGAGCGGCCCATCACGGTCGAGGAGGGCACGAACGAGGTGGTCGGCACCGACCCGGGGCGGATCGCCGCCGCCGCCGCGCGGGCGCTCGATGCGCCGCCGCGGGGACGCTGCCCGGCGCTGTGGGACGGCCACGCCGCCGAGCGGGTGGCCGAGATCCTCGTCGCGAAGAGCTGATCGCCGGCGGCTTCACCGGCGAACCGCCACGCGCGCGCGCCGGTCGAGCGCGCCGCTCTCGATCGGGAGATCTCCCTAATCTCCGCGATTCACGAGGAGTGAGACATCGCGAAGCACGTCGTCCACGACGCCCGGCTCGTCGGGATCGTAGAAGGCCCGCAGCTGCCCGAGCCCATCGACGAGCACGAGGTGCGTGCCGTGCGAGATGCCGTCCGGCTCGCGCCCCTCGTCACGCCCCATGCTCACCTTGAGCCCATCGCTCACCGCGGTCCTCACCGCGGCGGGAGGCCCCGTCAGGAAGCTCCACGCTCGCGGGCTCGCTCCGTGCTGGCGCGCGTACGCCGCCAGGATCGGGGGCGTGTCGTGCTCCGGATCGACGCTGAAGGACACGAGGTGGAACGCCGAGCCGAGCTGGCGCGCGCGATCCTGCACCTGCTTCATCTTCGCGGTGATCGCCGGACAGGCCGTACCGCAGCGCGTGAACACGAAGCTCGCGACCCAGGTCCGCCCCGCCAGCTCCGCGGTCCCGAACGGCAACCCCCGCTCGTCGACGAGCTCGAACCAGTGCATGGTGCCGAGCACCGGCAGGCGAGGCGGCGGGCGGTCGGCGAGCGGCCGGATGAAGGGCCACGTCGCTGCCAGCGTCAAGAAGAGGACCCAGAACGCGGGTCGCGCCACCAGTGCCGCGGCGACGGCCTGCACGCGTTCGCTCGAGCTCGATGCGCTGCGCATGGCGATACGTTCCCATCGATAAGGGCGAGCTCACGCACGCGCCGCTCCCCGAGCTCGCCCCCCCGGCGTAGCGGATCCGCGACGCGGGACCTAGGCGGCGCCACGACGTAGCGAGGACGGACCTTCACCGCGCGAGCGCGCGCTTCCCCTCTGGTCCAGAAGGGCCCTTCCCCGTGCAGGGAGGCGCGTCGCAGAACCCGGGTCATTACTCAACGTGAATCGAGCCGATGACGCTTGGACCCGACGGCGCAGGAGGAGACATGCATGCGACAGGGTGCATTCGCTGGGTGATCACTCTCGTTGCGATCGCTTCGGCGCAGGAGGCCCGCGCCTTCCCAGCGTTCGCCCGGAAGTACGGGATGGCGTGCAGCGCGTGCCACGTCGCGTGGCCCATCTTCAACCAGCAGGGGCAGAACTTCCGGGACAACGGATACCAGTTCCGGCTCGGAAAGGACGACCCGGTCACGGTACGCCCCGAGTTCATCCCCGTCTCGCTGCGCACGACGGTCGGCTACCAGTTCACGCGGACGACGAACCAGCCGGCAGGCACATCCGACGCACCGTTCCCCGTCGTCACCAGGACGGGCGGCATCCCGGCGCCCAGCGTCGACGTCCTCACCGGAGGGACGATCGCGACGGATCTCTCCTTCCTCCTGGTGATCAGCGGCTTCAACCCGACGGACGGCCTGGCGACGGTGGAATCGGCCTGGGCCCGGCTCGATCGCATCGCCGGGACCGACTGGCTGAATCTCAGGGTCGGCAAGTTCGAGCTCGATCAGCCCGCGTCGTCGCACCGCGCGATCACCCTGCTCTACAACTACGCAGCCTACTCGGCGAAGCTCCCCGGCAGCGCGGTCGCATTCGACATGGCCGAGAACCAGCTCGGGCTCGAGCTGGACGGCCACAGCTCGCGGAGCACGACACGCTATGCCCTGAGCCTCGTCTCCGCGAATGGCGATCCGGGCTCGACCGGCGCGTTCTCGAGCCCGCTCCTGTATGGCCACGTCCAGCAGGCTTTCGAGCTCGGGAGCACCATCGTCCCCTGGATCCGCGTGGGCGCCCTTGGCGCCGTGGGCTGGTGGCCGACCGAGATTGCGACATTCACCACCACGACGCCGGGTACGGCCCTCGTCGCGCCGCGCCCGTCGGGGTTCCGCACGAGGCCGGCCCTGCTGAGGACCACCTCCCGCCCGGTGGCCCAGACGGTCTCCATCCCGGGAACGGGGACGAACCTCAAGCAGTACTACCGGGCGGGTGCGGAGCTCTCCTGGCTCCTCGGGTACCCCTCGACGCCACTCTTCTTCACGGTCGCGTACATCTACGGCCGCGAGAACGCCGGCCTCGCGTCGGGAACGGCCCCGGACGGCTCGGATCTCTCCGCCTCCGCGAACCACTTCAACAGCGGCTTCGCCGAGCTCGACTGGTCGACGCCGGCACGGTCGGGCTGCGCTACTACCTCGTCATCGCGCCGCGCGCCTCGATGGCGTTGCACCTCGAGGGGCACGTGGACAGGAACAGGGGCTTCGACCCGGTGAGCGGCGGGCCGAGCTTCAACGGGCAGGACGTCGTCGTGCAGTCCGTGCTCGCGGCCCTCGACTTCATCTTCTAGGAGGACCGTGCCATGACCACGCCACACCGCGCTCTCGCCTGCGCCGCCAGCCTGGCGGCCGTCGCCTCGCTCGCCCGCGCCACGCCCCCCGATCCCACGCGAGTGCGCCAGGGTGAGAAGGTGTACGGGCGCTACTGCGTCTCGTGCCATGGGGTCGACGGCGACGGGCGCGGACCTTCCGCCGAGTTCCTCGATCCCATGCCGCGCGTGCTCACCTCGGGAACGTTCAAGTTCCGCTCCACACCGAGCGGCATGTTGCCCACGGATGACGACCTCCTCCGCACGGTCAGGACTGGCCTTCACCACACCAACATGCCGCGGTGGGAGCCCCTCACCGACATCGAGCGGCGCGACGTCGTGCAGTACATCAAGACCTTCTCGCCACGCTTCACGAAGGAGCCACAGACCACGCCCATCGCCATCCCTCCCCACCCGGCTTTCACGCCGCAGCTCGTGCAGAAGGGGCAGGAGGTGTGGAAGAGGGTCAAGTGCGCTGCGTGTCACGGCGAGACGGGCAAGGGAGACGGACCCTCGGCGCCGACCCTGGTGGACGACTGGGGCCACCACATCGACCCGCGCGACTTCACCCGCGGGCCCCTCAAGGTGGGGGACGCCCCCGAGGATCTGTACAGGACGTTCATGACGGGCCTGAACGGCACGCCCATGCCGACCTATGACGGCGCGATCTCGGCGGACGACGCCTGGGCGCTCGTGGCGTATGTGCGTTCGCTGCGGAAGGACTGATCCGCTATCTTGCCGCCGTGCAGGTCAGGGTCCGCTTCGAGGTCGAGCAGAACTACCGCGGCTGGCGCCTCGACGCCTACCTCGCGCAGAAGATCCGGCGCCTCACGCCGGAGAAGATCGCGTTCCTGATCGCGCACCGGCTCGAGCACGACGGCGAGTCGCCGCTCGCGCCCGACAGCATCGTCGTGCCGGGGCTCAGGTTCTCGCTCGTGCGCGACGTGGAGCCGGAGCCCGAGACGCCCATGGAGTTCGGCGTCGTCCACGACGACGGCGCGCTGCTCGTCGTGGACAAGCCGGCCGGGCTGCCGGTGCATCCGACCGCACGCTACTTCGCCCACACCTTCACAGCGCTCGCCAAGGCCCGCTTCCCGGACCGCAAGATCGACCCGGCCCACCGCATCGACCGGGAGACGTCGGGGCTCCTCGCCTGCGGTGGCGCCCCGGTCCACACCACCGCCCTCAAGGCGTCGTTCGCGGGCGGCAAGGTGCGGAAGACCTACCTCGCGCTCGCCGAGGGCGACGCGCGCGACGACGCGTTCGAGGTCGACGCGCCGCTCGCGCTGACGCTCGCCTCGATGGTGCGCGTCCGGATGCACGTGCACCGGGACGGCATGCCGTCCCGCACGCGCTTCGAGGTGCTCGCGCGACGGCGCGCGCCGGACGACGCCCCCATCGCCCTCCTCGCCTGCTTCCCCGAGACGGGGCGGCAGCACCAGATCCGCGCCCACCTCCACCACGCCGGGCTGCCGCTCGTGGGCGACAAGATCTACGGGCCGGACGAGGCCATCTTCGACCGCTTCACGAAGCGCGAGATGAGCGACGCCGACCGCGCGCGGCTGCGCCTCGCCCGCCACGCGCTCCACGCCTGGCGCCTCGAGCTGCCTCACCCCACGACGCGCGAGCCGACGCGCCTCGAGGCGCCGCTCGCGCCGGACCTGGCCGCGTTCTGGGACGCGTGCGTGTAGGTGAGGGGATCAGGCGCCGCGCCAGCGCCGGAACGCGCGTGCCAGCCGCTCGACGCCCTCGGCGAGCTTCGCCTCGTCGGCGTGGCTGAAGTTGAGGCGGAGCGTGTCGCGCCCCTCGCCCTCCGCGTGGAACTCGCCGCCCGGCACGAAGGCGAGCCCCTCCTCGAGGGCGCGCGCGAGCAGCTCGGCCGCGTCGCCGCCGCCGGCGAGCCGCGCCCACAGGAACATGCCGCCGCCCGGGCGCCGCCAGGCGAGCTCGCCGGCGAGCCTCGCCCGGAGCGCGCCGTCGAGGGCGTCCCGCCGCGCGCCGTAGACGCGCCGCAGGGTCGCGACGTGCTCGTCGAAGGCGGGGTGATCGAGGAGCCGCAGGAGGAGGTGCTGCCCGAGCGTGTTCGTGTGCAGGTCCGTCGCCTGCTTCGCGAGGACGCAGCGGCGGACGAGCTCGGGCGGCCCGAGCAGGAACCCGATCCGGAGCCCGGGCACCGCGGTCTTGCTGAAGCTGCCCATGTAGAGCGCCCGCGCCGGATCGAGCCCCGCCACGATCGGCCGGGGCGACGGCGTGTCGTACCAGAGGGCGCGGTAGGGGTCGTCCTCGACGAGGAGCGTCCCGCTCCGCTCCAGCGCGGCGCGCACCTCGGCCCGGCGCCGCTCGGTGTAGCAGAGGCCGCTCGGGTTCTGGAACGTCGGCGTGAGGTAGGCGAGCTTCGGGCGCCGCGACAGCGCCGCCGCGAGCGCGTCGGGCAGGAGGCCCTCGCCGTCGCAGGGGAGGAAGGTGACCTTCGCCCCGAAGAACCGGAAGGCCTGCAGGGCGCCCACGTACGCCGGGGTCTCGACGAGCACCTCGTCGCCCGGGTCGACGAAGAGCTTCGCGACCAGATCGAGCCCCTGCTGCGAGCCCTGCGTCACGAGGACGCCGTCGCCGGCGTAGGTGCCCGCCGGGAACGGGGCGCGCGCGAGGATGCGCTCGCGCAGCGCCGGGTGGCCCTCCGTCTCGCCGTACTGGAGCGCCTGCGGCGCGTCGCGCGACTGGAAGAGGTCGCGCGCGAGCGCGCCCAGGAGCTCCGTCGGAAACAGCTCGGGCGCGGGGAGGCCGCCCGCGAACGAGATCACGTCGGGCCGGTTCACCACGCTCAGGATCTCGCGGATGGCCGAGCTCTTCAGCCCCGCCACGCGCCGCGAGTAGGGGTAGCCTTCGTCGCCGGGCGCCATCGCGCCAGCATACTCCAGCGCCCCCGACCGCCTCACCCGCGCCGGATGCGCCGCGCCGCGCGGCCGGAGAGCGTGCGCCCCTCCACCGCCTGGGCGCGAGCGATGCGCGAGCGCTGCTTCACCGCCAGCACGTAGAAGCGCTCCCGGAGAGCGGCGGCCTCGCCCTCCTCGAGATCCCCGTGCCGCCCCCGCTCGCGCTCCCGCTGCTCGACGGCGCGCGCGAGGCTCACCGCCACGGCGACCGACACGTTCAGCGACTGCACGAACCCGCGCATCGGGATGGCGTATCGCATGTCGGCGCGCGCCAGCGCCTCGTCGGAGACGCCGCGCCGCTCGTTGCCGAAGACGAGCGCGACCTTCCCCGCGAACGACAGCTCGCCGAGCGCGCGCGAGCCGTCGCCGAGGTGCGTCGCGTACACCGCGAAGCCGCGCGCCCGGAGCGAGTCCAGGCACTCGGCGGTCGTCTTCCAGCGCACCACGTCGAGCCACTTGTCCGCGTTCTGGCTGATCTTCTTGTTGCGCTCGTAGGGCTTCATGGGCCCCTCGACGACGTGCACCTCCTGCACGCCGTGCGCGTCGCAGGTGCGCAGGACCGCGTTCACGTTCTGCGGATCGCAGAACGCCTCCATCACGACGGTCAGCGTGCGCGTGCGCTCCGCGACGGCGCGGTCGATGCGCTCGCGCCGCTCGGGGAGGAGGAACCCTGGATCGCCGAGCTTCGTCATGCCTTGACGGCGCGGCGCTTCCCGAGCTTGCGGCCCACCCCGCCGCGGTCCTTCGCCTTCGTCTCGAAGAGCACGCCCGCCACCGCGTCGAGGAGCGCGTCGACCCCCTCGCCGGTCACCGCCGAGAGCGCGAGCACCGGCGCCGGACCCTTCTTCCGCCGCGCGAGCGCCCGCTTCAGCCCCGCGACCGCCTTCCTCGCCTCGGGGACGTCCACCTTGTTCACCGCCACGATCTGGGGCTTCTCGGCGAGCACCGGCGAGTAGAGCGCGAGCTCGCGGTCGATCGCGTCGAGGTCCGCCTTGGGCGAGCGCCCCTCGCCCTGGGGCGCCCCGTCCACGAGGTGCACGAGCACGCGGCAGCGCTCGACGTGGCGCAGGAACTGGTGGCCGAGCCCGGCGCCCTGGTGGGCGCCCTCGATGAGCCCCGGGATGTCGGCCACGACGAAGCTCTTCTCGCCGCGCCAGCCGACCACGCCCAGGTTCGGGACGAGCGTCGTGAACGGGTAGTCCGCGATCTTGGGACGCGCCCTCGAGACGCGGCTGATGAGGGTCGACTTGCCGGCGTTCGGGAAGCCGATGATGCCCACGTCGGCGAGGAGCTTCAGCTCGAGGACGAGGTCCTTCTCCTCGCCCGCGGTGCCCTCCTCGGCGAAGCGCGGCGCCTGGTTGATCGAGGTGGCGAAGTTCATGTTGCCGAGGCCGCCCTTGCCGCCCTTCGCGACGACGACCCGCTGCCCCGACTCGGCGAGATCGCAGAGGACCTCGCCCGTGGCGGCGTCGCGCACCAGCGTGCCGGGCGGCACGCGCAGCTCGAGGCCGGGGCCGTCGTGGCCGTTCTGGTCCGAGCCGCGCCCCGCCTCGCCACTCCTCGCCTTGTGCTCGCGCACGTACCGGTAATCGAGCAGGGTCGCGAGCTGCGGGTCCACCACCAGCACGACGTCGCCGCCGTTGCCGCCGTCGCCGCCCGCCGGGCCGCCGCGCGGGATGAACTTCTCGCGGCGCCACGCGACGGCGCCGTCGCCGCCGTCGCCGGCCTTCACGTGGATCCGGACCTCGTCGACGAACTTCACAGTGACCTCCAGAAACACGAAACGCCGCGAGCCAGCCGGCCGCGGCGTCCCGAGCTCGAGGTGGCGAAGGATCAGGCCTTCGGGACCACCGAGATGTAGCGCCGGTCGCCGCGCTTGCGGGTGTACTTCACCTTGCCCTCGACCTTCGCGTAGATCGTGTAGTCGCGGCCCATCCCGACGTTCGCGCCAGGGTGGAACTCGGTGCCGAGCTGGCGGATGATGATGTTGCCCGCGAGGACGTCCTCCGACCCGTAGATCTTCACGCCGCGGTGCTGACCCGGAGAGTCACGCCCGTTCCGCGACGAGCCCTGCCCTTTTTTGTGAGCCATGGTGCTTTCCTTCTCCGGCCTTACGCGCGGACGGCGGTGATGAGGACCTCGGTGAAAGGCTGGCGATGACCGCGCTTCTTCGTCCAGCCTTCCTTCTTCTTGCGGAAGTTGATGACCTTCTTGTGCTTGCCCTGGGCGACGATCTCGCCCTCGACGGCCGCGCCCGAGACGACGGGGCTGCCCACCTTCGCCTCGCCCTCGCCGCCGACGAGCAGCACGTCGAACGACAGCTTCCCGCCCACGTCGCCGTCGAGCTTCTCGACCTTGAGGCGGTCGCCCTGGGAGACGCGATACTGCTTTCCGCCGGTCCGGATCACCGCGTACATCGGCCGCTCCTTCTCTCTCGAAATTCCTGTGGAGTTCCTGGGGTACGGCCCTGCGCGAGCATAAGCGCGGCCAGCCCGGACCTCCGGGAGGGCGGTTCTATACGATCCACGCCACGCGCCTGTCAAGGATTCCGGACACTTCCCCGTTATCACCCCAGGGATGAGCGCGCCCCTCGACCGATCCGTCACCCTCCCCGGCGGCGTCCGCATGCCGATCCTCGGCCTCGGGGTCTTCCAGTCGCCGCCCGGCAAGGTCACGCGCGAGGCGGTGAAGGCGGCGCTCGAGCTCGGCTATCGCCACGTGGACACCGCGCGCGTGTACGGGAACGAGCGCGACGTCGCCGCCGCCATCGCGGAGAGCGGCCTCGCGCGCGCCGAGGTCTTCGTCACGACGAAGCTGTGGAACTCGGACCAGGGCTACGACGCCGCGCTCGCCGCGTTCGAGAAGAGCGTGGACCGGCTCGGCGGCCCGCCCGACCTGTACCTCATCCACTTCCCGGTGGCGGGGACGCGCATGGAGAGCTGGCGTGCGCTCGTCCACCTCCTCGAGGAGCGGCGGGTCCGCGCCATCGGCGTGTCGAACTACACGGTGCGGCACCTCGAGGAGCTGCTCGCCGAGTCGCCGGTCGTGCCGGCCGTGAACCAGGTCGAGCTCCACCCCTTCCTGTACCAGCGGGAGCTGCTCGCGTTCTGCCGCTCGAAGGGCATCCAGCTCGAGGCCTACGCGCCGCTCGTGAAGGGGCAGCGCATGGACGACCCGGTGCTGCGGCGCATCGCGGCGGCGCACGGGAAGACACCGGCGCAGGTCCTCGTGCGCTGGTGCATCGAGCACGAGGTGGTGGCCATCCCGAAGTCGGTGCGCCGCGAGCGCATCGCCGAGAACGCGCAGGTCCTCGACTTCTCGCTCGCGCCCGAGGAGGTGGCCGCGCTGGACGCGCTCGACGAGGGCTTCCGGACGAGCTGGGACCCGACCGATGTGCCGTAGCGCCCGCGTGATTATGGATCGGGCGTGGCCCGCCTCGCCGATCGCGTCCCGGAGAACGTCCCCGGCGCCTTCTTCGTCGACTCGACGTGCATCTCCTGCGACACGTGCCGCCGCGTCGCGCCCGCGACGTTCGGCGGCGGCGAGGACGACCGCGCCTTCGTGGCGGCGCAGCCGCGCGACCCCGGCGAGGAGCGGCGCGCGCTCATGGCGCTCGTCGCGTGCCCCGTCGCGGCCATCGGCACGGCCGAGAAGCACCGCGGCGCCGCGGCCGCCGCGCGCGCCTTCCCCGACCCCGTCCCGGGCGCGGACGGCGTCTACCAGTGCGGGTACGCCGCGGAGTCGTCGTTCGGGGCGGCGAGCTGGCTCGTCGTCCGGCCGGGCGGGAACGTCCTCGTCGACTCGCCGCGCTTCGCCGGGCCGCTCCTCGCGCGCCTGCGGGCGCTCGGCGGCGCGCGCTTCATGTTCCTCACCCACCGCGACGACGTCGCCGACCACGCGCGGTGGGCGGACGCGCTCGGCTGCGAGCGGATCCTGCACGTGCGCGACGTCACGGGGCGGACCGGCGAGGTGGAGCGCCGCGTGGAGGGGGAGGCGCCCATCGCGCTCGCCGGCGACCTCCTCGTCATCCCCGTGCCTGGCCACACGCCGGGCTCGGCGGCGCTCCTCCACCGCGAGCGGTTCCTCTTCACGGGCGATCACCTGTGGGGCGACGCCGAGGGGCGGCTCGGCGCGAGCCGGTCGGTGTGCTGGTGGGACTGGGGCGAGCAGACGCGCTCGATGGAGCGGCTCCTCGCGCACCGTTTCGAGTGGGTCCTGCCCGGCCACGGGCGGCCCTGGCGCGCCCCGTCGGCGGAGGTCGCGCGAGAGGCCCTCGCGGAGCTCGTCGCCTCCATGCGACGCCGGGCGTGAGCTACGCCGTCTCGCGGAGGCGAGCGGCGCGGGCGCCGGTCGCCTCCGCGAGCGGCACCACCTCGTGGAACTTCGTGTAGTCGATGACCGAGCGGTCGGCGCCGGGCGTGAGGATGTCGGCGAACTTCGCGTTCCAGCGGATGTCGTCGGAGCGGTAGGCGTGGCGCGCGTGGATGGTCTGGGAGAGCCCCTCGTCGGTGCCGGTGAGCGACACGATGAAGTCGCTCATCGTCGCGCGGAGCTCCGCGGCGTCCTTCCCGTGGAGCGGGCTCTCCTGGTCGATGGGGTGGATGGCGGTCCAGGTGAGGGCGAACGCGGCGTGCTCGCTCCGGCGCAGCTTGAGATCGTGCAGGCGGCGCACCGGCTCGCCGTCCGCCGTCACGTCGTTCCGCACCAGCGTGAGCCGCAGGCGCGCCTCGACGATCTGGTTCCCGCGCGCGTTCGCCATCCGGAACATGAGCGACGGCACGCGCTCGTACGGCGCCACCACCGCCACCTTGCTGAAGAGCACCCTGGCGGTCGGCCGCGAGAAGCGCGCGAAGACGAGGCCGGTCGTGACGGCGAGCCCGACCATGCCGAGCAGCGCCTCGGCGGTCACGAGGAGGTTCGCGCCGACCGTCGCGGGCGCCATCTTGCCGTACCCGATGGTGGCGAGCGTCTGGACGCTGAAGAAGAAGACGTCGGCGAAGGAGCCGGGGCGCGCGTTCTCGATCGCGCCCGGGAGCGCCCAGTAGCCGCACGCGAAGAGCGCGTTGATCCCGAGGTACCCCGCGAACACGAGCGCGAAGAAGCGCCGCCACGCCATGGTGAGCAGCCGGTGGTACACGTCCCGGAGGAGCCCGCGCTCGAGCCCGATCGACACGAGCTCGCGCCCGGCGCCGAACTCCGAGACGGTGCGCTTCGGTCGAGCCGCCATGACGGGCCGTATAACGGCGTGCCCCGCCGTCCGCTCATAGCCCGAAGTGCGCGGGCGAGAGGCCCTTCCACGCGCAGTACGCGCGCAGCTCCTTCTTCACCACGTTCCACGCGACGGCGAGGGCGACGAGGTCGTCGGTCCAGCCGATCGGGACGAGGAAGTCGGGGATGAGGTCGAACGGCGAGAGCACGTACGCGACGGCCGCGGCGCACGCGACGGCGGCGGCCCAGGGTAGCTTCCGGTATCGGCCCGCGGCGTAGTCGCCGAGCACCATGCGCAACAGCCGAACCTTCGTGAGGACGCGGCCCGCAGCGACGCGCGCGTACCACGGCGGACGATCGAGGAAGCGCCCCGCGGCCTCGGCGCGCGCCGCCAGGGTCGCGTCGGTGACGTCCTTCGCCTCGCGCGCGAGCTCGCGCGCGGCGGCGTCGCGGCAGGAGAGGCACGCGCCGTTCGAGCCCTGGAGCCTCCCGCAGGCCGGGCAGATCGGTGGGGTCACCGCCGGAATGTAGCGCCGCCTTCCGTAGCTAGCCCTCGCCCCCGCCGGGGGAGCGCTCCAGCGCGGCGAGGGCGCGGGCGTGGGGCACGCGCGTCACGCCCCGCTCCGTGATGATGGCGGTGACGAGCGCCGCGGGCGTCACGTCGAACGCTGGATAGCGAGCCCGCACCCCGACCGGCGCGATCCGCCTGCCGGCCAGCGTGACGACCTCGTCGCTCTCGCGCTCCTCGATGGGGATGTCCTCGCCGGTCGCGGTGGCGAGGTCGACCGTGCTCCACGGCGCCGCCACGTAGAAGGGGATCCCGTGGTGCCCCGCCAGCACGGCGAGCGAGTAGGTGCCGATCTTGTTCGCGACGTCGCCGTTCGCGGCGATGCGGTCGGCGCCGACGACGACGCACGCGATCTCGCCGCGCCGCATGAGCCAGCCGCCCATGCCGTCCGTGAGGAGCGTCACCGGGATGCCGTCGCGGTGCAGCTCCCACGCGGTGAGCCGCGCGCCCTGCAAGAACGGCCGCGTCTCGTCGGCGAAGACGGCGACGGACTTCCCCGCCTCGAAGGCGGCGCGCACGACGCCGAGGGCCGTGCCGTAGCCCGCCGTCGCGAGGGCGCCGGCGTTGCAGTGGGTGAGGATGCGGGCGCCCTGCGGGACGAGCGCCGCGCCGAGCGCGCCGATGCGGCGGCAGGCGGCCTCGTCCTCGTCGCGGATGGCATGCGC
>WNGF01008107.1_pt1 | contig 13988 bp, 10 predicted proteins | sample 5400641 | NCBI WGS metagenome assembly WNGF01 (sample SAMN13153371, study PRJNA577476) | soil metagenome | isolation source: 80 cm soil or saprolite under grassland replicate 2 | place: USA:California | collected 2016-06-15
TGATCAAGCTTTCGCAGCGCTTCGGGGACACGACGAAAGTGTTTGTACGTTATCGCGTGCTGGGTGAGTAGGTGAAGGTTGCGCGGGTCGAGCGGCTCGGCTTGGTTGAAGTATGACTCGCTCCGGTCCCACTGGCCTCGCCTCCGCTCCAAAAACGCCAGCGACATGAGAATCAGGCTGTTATTCGGCAAGAGCTGACGTGCTCGTTCAAAGTAACGCACCGCGGTGTCGTAATCCCTCAGGCAGGAGTAGTGGTAATATCCCTTGGCATGCAGCGCTTCGCCGAGATCGGGCTGAAGGGTGAGCGCGGTTTCGGCTGCCTGCCGCGCCTCTTCGCGGAGGGCGATCGTTGCTTGAAGAGAGTTTGAGCGGTAGCCGGACGCATCGACGAATGACAGCAGCGCCCAACCAAGCGCGAACTTCGGATCTAAGCGCACCGCTTCTTTGAGATATTTCTGTGCGGCAAGGAGGTCGGCGGGTGTGTTGCCAGCTTTCAGTGTATAAGCCACGCCACGCAGGTAGGCATCGTAAGCCCCGGGATTGTCTGTCGGTTTGGCGGCGATGACTTGCTCTTCGTGACCGCTGAGGTGCACTCGCAATTGATCGGCGATAGCTTTCGCTACTTCACTTTCGACCGAAAACATGTCCGTCAGTTTGCGATCAAACGTATCGGCCCAAAGATGCGAACCATTGGCAGCGTTGATTAGCTGCACGTTGACGCGCACGGCGTCGCCGCCCTTCTGCACGCTTCCTTCCACGATGTGGGTGATGCCAAGCTGCTTGGCAATCTCGGGCAGGTTTCTAGGCGCGCTTTTGTAATGCTGCGTGGAGGTGCGCGCGATCACCTTCAGATCGGCGATCTTCGATAAGCGCGTCAAAATCTCATCCTGGATGCCATCGGCAAAATAAGCGTTGGCTTTGTCTTGGCTTCGGTTTTCAAATGGAAGCACCGCGATTCCGGTTGCGACGAGTTTCTGGAAGCGCGGATCATTCCGGAGCGGATCGAACATTGGGTCGAGCCGGAGCAGCGCGGGAGTGAGCATGCCCGCAATCAAAGAGGGGCACGGGATCGAAAGTAGTTTCTGTAAAGCGGCGATGGCGCGGTCGGGTTCCCCCATTTGCGCCGCCAGCCGAGTGTGGACCTCGATCGATTTGGGACCCAGTAAGGCGTCCTTCTCGATCGGATTCGCGGCCATCGCCCGCTCCGACAGAGCCAACGCGGCGGCTTTGTCACCGAGACCCATATTGGTCAGCGCGAGACCTAGAATCAACCGAGAATTTTCAGGCTGTTCTTTGAGAAAAGACTCCAGTTCGCTGCGCGCTTGTCGCCAACTCTCCCGGGCGGCGGCATGGTCGCCCGCTACTTCTTGCGCCCAGCCCAACCAAAAGCGCATTTCGCCAATGCCATAACCCCAGGCTGGATCAGGCTTGGCCAGTATTTCCTTCAGCCGAGGGATGATTTGTGCAGGGCGGCGCTCCAGGATCGCTTGGTAAACTTGTGTTCCCAAGGCGTCGGGGTTCTCGGCGTTCGGATGCAGCGGAGCGAGTAGCGCAGCAGCACGCGGCAGGTCGCCCTCCGCTTGTGCAATAGATGCCTTTTCTGCGAGGGTATCCACGTCGTCCGGTGTGATATTAAGAACCTGATCAAACTTTTGCAGCGCTTCGGGAAAACGACGACGGAGTTTGTACGTTACCGCGTGATGGGTGAGTAGGTGAGCGTTGCGCGGGTCGAGCCGCTCGGCTTCGTTGAAGTACGACTCGCTCCGGTCCCAGTGGCCTCGCCTCCGCTCCAAATACGCTAGCGACTCAAGAATCAGGCTGCTACTCGGCAGGAGCTGACGTGCCTGCTCAAAGTAACTCAGCGCGGTGTCGTAATCTCTCAGGCAGGCGTAGTGGTACTCGCCCTTGGCCAATACGGCCTCGCCGAGATTGGGTTGAAGAGCGAGGGCGGTTTCGGCTGCCTGCCGCGCTTCTTCACGGAGGGCGACCGTTGGTTGAAGACTCGTTGCGCGGTAGCCGGCCGCATCAAGCCATGACAGCAGCGCCCATCCAAGGGCGAACTTCGGGTCCAGGCGCACCGCTTCTCTGAGATATTTCTGGGCGGCAAGGTCGTTGGCGGGTGAGTTGCCAGCTTTCAGTATATAAGCCAGGCCACGCAGGTAGGCATCGTAAGCCTCCGGGTTGTCTGTCGGTTTAGCTGCTATGACTTGCTCTTCGTGACTGCTGAGGTGCACTCGCAATTGATCAGCGATGGCTTTAGCCATCTCACTCTCGACCGAAAGGACGTCGGTCAGTTTGCGATCAAACGTATCAGCCCAAAGATGGGAACCATTGGCAGCTTTGATCAGCTGCACGTTCACGCGCACGGCGTCGCCGCTCTTCTGCACGCTTCCTTCGAGGATGTGGGCGACGCCAAGTTGTTTGGCGATCTCGGGCAGGTTTCTAGGCACGCTCTTGTAATGCTGTGTGGATGTGCGCGCGATCACTTTTAGATCAGCAATCTTCGATAAGCGCGTTAGAATCTCATCCTGGATGCCGTCGGCGAGATAAGCGTTGGCTTTGTCTTCGCTTCGGTTTTCAAATGGAAGCACCGCGATTCCTGAGTCTGCAGGGCTAGGGACAAATTCGCTTTTCCAAACATTCCAACCAATGGCCGCTGCCAAGGCAGCCAGTGACAAAATCAACAGGGCGATGGTGGGGTTCCGGCGCACCCATTTTTTTCCTCTCGTGAAAATTCCAGTGCGGTGTGCCAGAATCGGCTCGTGCTTTAGCCACCGTTCCAAGTCTTCGGCGAGCGCGAGCGCGGGGGCGTACCGGCGCTTTGGATCTTTCTCGAGGCACTTCAGGCAGATAGTGTTGAGATCGCGATCTATTTTCGGATTTAAGAGACGCGGTTGTCGCGGCTCGGTGTCCAAAACCAATCGGACAGTTTCATAAGTCGTGCCCCCAGCAAAAGGTGGATGGCCCGTGAGCAGTTGGTAAAGCACTGCGCCGAGTCCGTAGATATCGGTGGCGCAAGTGACCTGGGTATTGTTTCCCACCGCTTGTTCCGGCGCCATGTAGCTGGGCGTGCCCAAAACTTCCATCGTGCGCGTGACGGTGCTCTCTGTCTCGACCAGTCGCGCCAGCCCAAAATCCGTGAGGTGCGGCTCGCCTTTTTGATCAAGCAGGACGTTCCCCGGTTTGATGTCGCGATGAAGAATGTGGTGCTCGTGAGCGTAATGAACTGTGCGGGCCAGCTTGGCGATCAGTTCCGCTGCGTGACGGATCGGTATCGGTTCGCGCTTCGCGACGGCATCGAGTTGGCCGCCTTCGATGAATTTCATGCTGAAGTAGCATGAGCCATCGCGCTCGCCGACTTCGTGGATTGGAACAATACCGGGATGCTCGAGGCTGGCCGCGGCTTCTGCTTCGCGGCGGAAGCGCTTCAGATGCGCTTCGGTGGCCCAATGTCCCAGACCGATAACTTTGAGTGCTACTGTGCGGTTAAGGCTTTTCTGGTGCGCGCGGTAAACCACGCCCTGACCGCCGCGTCCGATTTCCTCCAGCAATTCGTAATCGCCAAACTTGGCCGGCGTCTTTGCCGGACGTGGAGACTTCCTTCTATCCGGTGCTACCGCACCATGATCGCGGCCGGGGTCACCGACCCCGGCTACAGATGCATCAGCGAGGAGACCAAGGCCTGTCTCAAACAGGCAGGCTGTGCAAAGTCCTTCTGAGGCGTCGGCAAAGATTTCCGCTCCGCACTTTCGACAAACTCTAAGTACGCCGCTCATTACAGGAGAGCCATCCATGAACTCCCCACCTTATACTGCGCGGAAATCTATCATACCTTACGTCCGCAACACGGAAATTAGATAACGCAACTCATCTTCGATATCGCTGGCGATGGCAACCGTGTGACTGATTTCCTCGCGTAATAAGACTTGATAACGGCGGCGAAGCCGATGGAAGGCCTGCCAAACTGCATTCTCGGTCATCCCCAACCGGCGCAGCGATCTCCGCGCGGGATGGCGCTCCCGGCTCGTCTGTTAGCAACTGTTTCAGCCAATCAAATAACGCGGCATTGCCCGCCGCCCGGTATTCCTCCTTTAATCGCCGCAGCACCTGCTCCATGAGGCTCGAGGCCCAGCGGCGCTCATAAAGCCGGTCCGCGCTGAGATGGTCTGCCGGTTCCATCTCGATTCGCTCGTTCGCGCTGAGTTCTTCCAGTGGCACCAGCCGTTGTCCTTTGCCTCTCTTGATCGCCATCGCACGGCGCTGCTCGCTGGCGAGGAAGTGTTTCACCGACGTTAACAGGTAAGAGCGCAAACGTCCTTTCTCCTTGCGGACAGAATCGAAATCGCGGCGCTCTAGCAGCAGCGAAAAAAACCCTTGGGTAAGATCTTCCGCCTCCTGGGGTCTAGTGCCTTGCCGCCTGATGAAGCCATACACAGGTCGCCAATAAGTGCGGCAAAGTTTTTCGAGCGCCGCCTCTGCTGCTGGCGATGGGCCTTGCGCTTCCAGGACCACGCTCCAATGAGTTGTGGTAAAAGCAACCGCACCGTTTTGCGTGCTTGGGCCGATCCGATTCCCTAAAGCCTGATCCTCATCAAGAGGCACATTGCGACCTAAGCAAAAAATGGCGCCACCATCAAGCCTGCACTCTGTAACAATCTTGCGGCGCTGGGCGCTCAATCTACAATCTCGTGCGCGTGTTCGAACGAACGCGCTCGAACATGCCGCGACCAATCGATCCAAGATCCTATGAATCGCCGGAGGGTCAGCGCCCGGCGGCGATTACACCGCCAATCGAATTAGAGCGCCGAGCCCACGACCCCTACGCGGCTTTCCGTTTCGGTGGATTCAGCCTGTTCACAGCCGGCAATTTACTCTCCATCACCGGCCGTCTCATGCTCGCCGTGGCGGTGGAATGGGAGCTTTATGCGCGCACCCATTCGGCGACCGCGCTCGGGCTTGTTGGCTTAGTCATAGCCGTACCCGTGGTTACATTGTCCTTGCCCGCCGGCCATTTGGCCGATCGATTCAGTCGAAGACGAATTATTCTCGTCGCACAGATATTTAGCGCACTCGCGTCCGCGGCGCTGGCTCTTGTTTCCTGGAAGCATCTCTCCATTCCTCCGATCGCGCCGTTGCGCGGCGGCAATCACGCGCTGGCGGCGATTGCCACGATTTTCGAGCGTCATCGTCCGGCATTCCATTTCGATGACGCTTCAATCCCCTTAATTTATCTGCTTCTTTTCATCGGAGGAGCGGCACGCACATTCAGTTGGGCCGCGCGCAGTTCATTTTTTCCGACACTCGTCTCCCGCGACGCCTTCGCGAATGCGGTCACCTGGAACAACAGCATTTTTCAAGTTGGATCCGTTGTCGGCCCGGCCGTCAGCGGATTGCTCGTAGCGTATCTCGGGTTCCCGTTTGTCTATATGCTGGATGCGCTCTGCGCCTTTTGCTTTTTCGTTCTCGTTCTTCCGATCCGCCGCAGCGCGCAACTGCGAGATCAGACTGAGACAAGCACTTGGAAAAGTTTGATGGCTGGAATTCGGTTCGTGTTCAGCAAAAAGGTGATCCTGGCAACGATTACCCTGGATCTGTTCGCGGTGCTGCTCGGGGGCGCGACGGCGCTGCTGCCTATTTTCGCCGATCAAATCCTGCATTGCGGACCGATCGGACTGGGTTGGATGCGGGCCGCTCCGGCGGTCGGCGCTTTCGTGATGGCAATGGTGGTGGCGCATCTGCCGCCAATGAAACGGACGGGCAAAACCTTGCTTTGGTGCGTCACCGGCTTTGGAGTTGTGACCATCCTTTTTGGCTTGTCCAAAGCGCTCTGGCTGTCGCTCGGCTTGCTGTTCCTTATCGGAGCGTTCGACAGCGTGAGCGTGATCATCCGCGGCTCCATCGTGCAACTGGTCACGCCGGACGAAGTGCGCGGGCGCGTTTCGTCCGTGAACAATATTTTTATCGGCACATCGAATGAATTCGGCGCGCTCGAATCGGGATTAACTGCCGCGCTATTTGGTCCGGTGATTTCCGTTGTCGCTGGAGGTATCGGAACAATCCTCGTGGTGCTTGGCGTCGCATTTCACTGGCCCGAGAGTCGCAAAATCGGCGCGTTGGACAAAACGCTGCGGTGAAAGCCAGGGCTATTTTACCCAGGTCGAAGAACCCGGCTAGCATCAATGATACGGCTACAGTTAGAATGCGCCGTGCAATGAGATCATTCCATAGGGGGCGCCGCCATCCTGATGGTAGCGCACGTGGGCACGATAAAAATCGAATTCTCTGTACGGCTGGTATCCGACCTCGCCGGTTAACGTTACAACAGGAGAAATTTTCCAATCGAATCCCGCGCCGGTCCGCACCTCGCTATAAGTAAGCACGGCGTGATTGAGTCGCGGAATTCCCGTGTTGTCGCCGAAGCGATCGTCAACGCGATAGTTAGTTTGCTTCAAATTTCCCCCCGCATAAAGCGTCAGGCCACTGGTCATCTCGAACTCCAGGCGCGGGGTTGGCAGCACAGCATTGAGTACCCACTGGGGTGCCATTTTCCAGCGAATGCCGGCGGCGGGAATGACCGGATACTTGCGCTCAATATCAACACTCACGCCGAGAACCAGCTGTAAATTCGGGCTGAAGATGTAAGTGCCGCCGGCAACAAACGGGGCGTTGAAATCGTCCGACAAATCATCAAACCCGGTGTTATACACACCCGGCTGGGCTTCGACTCGGATCAGGATGGAATCCGAAAGCTGTGTGTCCAGTCCGATGACCAGGTTGACCGCTTGCAATGTATCCGGCAGCGGGGCGCCGTCCGGAAGACCAAATGAAAAGCGTTCCCATTCGGCGCCAAGCCGCAACACGCCAAGTTTGATCCGCGGAGTAAACACAAGCTGCAGGATCGAGTCGTTTTCATCAAAATCGCGAACGCTTTTTCGAGAGTTGCGTCGAACATCGCCGCCGCCGACGTACGTTTCCTCCGCCACATACTCGCCCGAAAGAGGAAGGATCGACTTGAACCAGCTGTCGCTCTCTTCCCCGAAGGCATTCGGGGTTGCACCCAGAAACAACGACGCCGCACAGACAGCCTGAAGGAAAGATCGATATGCGAAATTTTTCATTCGTTCAATGACCTCCGCTCGTGTCGCGACGAAACAGCGTGACGGACTTAGAGATCTGTTTCATCATGACCGATTCCGATCCGAGGCGCTCTACGCCATGCAAGGAGCCAAGCGACGGCGCAGAGATCATGTCGCCACGCCAAACCAGCGTCGAAGCTTTGCCCCCTTCGGTGACGGGCCATATCTGGTACAACGTCAGCGCGACATAATAACCGCCGCTGGCATAATAGAGCGCGTCGGCGGCTTGATAGGTCCCGTTGGCTCCGGAGCGGCTGTAGGACGCACCGAGCGTTACGACGCCTTGATCATCCACATCGAGCAGTTCCCAGTAAAGCTCCGGTCTCAGCGATCCAGCACCGCGACCGATACCCGTAGCTCCAAGCAGGCCGGAAAATTGCCGCCGGATTTTTTCCTGCTCGCGCAACAATCCGTTTAATTCATCGCTCGCACGAACTGCCTTACCCCCGTGGTCATAAGGCGGCTGGCCTGAAGTTCCGCTGGATACAAAACTTTTCGCGCGCGCGGTCAGCACATCGGTCCAGAATGCCGCGACCGATGCAGGCATTGCGCCGCCGCCGGCGCTTCCGGCAGAAAACTTTTTTGCTTCGTCCCGACTGATTTGAAGCTCGGGACTGAGTTTTTGAGTCGCCGCAACGAGCCACCGCACCGGCCCGTTAGCGGGGGCGTTCTTCAATTTTTCAAAACTCGCAGCCGTTGGATTCGATGGCAGATCGGAGTGCAGAAAAACCTTTAGCTCACGATGCCTTGTCGGGTCCCACCGGCGCAACGCCTCGATTTGCTGGGCAGGCGAACCCGGTGCGACGTAGCAGCTTTGGACAGCCAGAAATCGCGGGTTACTCATAGGTGATCCATGGGCTGTTTTCACCTCGCTCTTCGCGAGCTGTGCCAGATCGACCTTGTCGAAAATGGAAAACGACGCGAGCTCAGAAACCGCGTCGGCGCGTGCGCTTGTTGATCTTGCGAGCAAGAGTAAGAGCAAAAGGATGACGGAGGCGCTCGCGAAAAGGCGTTGAGCGGAATCGAACGTTTTCAATTTCATAAGACAAGATATCGAATGATGTATGACAGATGGTTGCAAATTTCGGGGATCATCGCAATAGGCTTTCTTCTAGATGAGTGAACCAGTAATCGTGCTCAACGACTTGAGTAAGAGTTACGGCGATGTCCATGCTGTACGAGATCTTTCACTCACTATCGCGCCCGGAACGATCTTTGGTTTTCTAGGGGCGAATGGCGCGGGAAAAACGACCACGATTCGAATGTTGTGCGGCCTCACTCATCCGACCGCTGGCAATGCAACAATCGCAGGCATGGATGTTTGGAAAGAGCGACAACATGTTAGGACCAAGTTCGGCTACGTTCCGCAACGCTTTAGCCTTTACCGTGATCTCACCGTGCTCGAGAACTTCCGCTTTTTCGGTGGCGCCTATGGGGTTCCGGGTGCGGAACTGGAGCGACGGATCGAGCGCTTGCTTCGGCTGAGCGACTTGGAAGAAAAAGTTAATGCTGCCGCGGGAAGTCTATCTGGCGGAATGCGGCAATTGCTCGCGATCGGTTGCGCACTTGTGCACGATCCGCCGCTCCTTTTTTTTGATGAACCGACAGCAGGCCTTGATCCCGTTCACCGGCAGCGAATCTGGAACTTGCTCTATGATCTGAGTAACGAGGGAAAAACGATCTTTGTTACTACGCATTACATGGACGAGGTGGAGCGCTGCACGGAAGTGGGCTTTATCGAAAGTGGGCGCCTGCTGGCGAAAGCTTCGCCGCGCGCTTTGAAATCGAGCTTTCGCGCGCGCTTGCTTGAGATCGATGTGGAACCACTCATGCCCGCGCTGGTGCGGTTGCGAGATCGGCCCGAGCTGCTGGGCGTTTCCTTGCGCAGCGGCAGCTTGCGCCTTTACGCACAGGAACCGGAGAAATTGATGGCAAGATGGCGCGAGAACTGGCCTTTTCCAGATCTTCGTTTGTTAGGGGAGCGCTGGGTGGAACCCGACATGGAGGACGTTTTCACCGCATATTCGCAGGGCTACGATGGCGTCCTGAAAAAATCGGCATCATGAAATGGCCTTCATTGAGCGCAATTGGGAGCGTCGCTTACAAGGAATTCCTGCACATCTACCGCGACCGGCGCGTTTTGCTTCTACTGATCATTCTTCCTCCGCTCTTTACGCTAATTTTCGGGCACGCCTTCGAGAATACTGAACTCACCGATGTTCCGGCGTTGCTGATCGATCGCGATCAGACGCCGCGCGCCGCGCGTTTCATCGAGATCATCTCCAAGGACAAAACGTTTCACTGGAGAATGCCAGGGCCAGACTTTCAGGGTGAGTCGGACCTGATCGGAAATGGAGTGAAGGCGACTCTGGTTATCCCAGTTGGTTGGATCGATAGCCTGAATAAGGGCGACCCAAAGCCGCTACCTCTTTACCTCGACGACAGCGACACCAACACTGCCAGTGCGGTCGAAGGCGCTGTGCAAAAGAATCTGGGCACGTTTCAGGCCAAAGAGCGCGACCTCCTTGTGGAGTCACTCCCGGAGGAGGTGATCGAGTTAGGCAAGAAATTACCCATCGATATCCGTAAACAATTCGTCTCGCTTATGACCGCGTGGAGTGCGGAATCGAAGAACTTGTACAATCCGAAGTCGCGCTTCATCGATTACGTCGTGCCAGGCGTGATCGGGTTGATTTTGCAACTGCTCACTGTCACGCTCATGGCCTGCACCATCGCCCGCGAACGCGAATCTGGCACGCTCTATCAGTTACTGGTGACTTCGCTGCAACGCGGTGAAATCGTGATCGGGAAAATGCTGCCGTATCTGGTTGTTTCCATTTGTTTGGTGGTGATGATTATGGCGCTTAGCTGGTGGCATTTTGGGGTGGCGTTTTATCAACCCCACGCCCTTGCGTTGATCTGCCTGCTCTTCCTCCTCTGCTCCCTCGGACTCGGTTTATTGATTTCGACCTTCTCGCGCACCCAAACGCAAGCGATCCAGTTTTCCGTTTTCTTTCTGTTGCCAGTCTTTGTTCTCTCAGGCGCATTTGCGCCGCTCGAGCAACTGCCAAAAGCAATCCGATACATCTCGGAACTTTTCCCGCTCACCCATTTTTGCCGGGCCTTCCGTCTTGTGAACATGTATCATGCCAGCGCCCCGTTTTACATTGTCGATCTCATTGTCCTTCTGGCGGGCGCGCTGATTACATTTATCGGCGCGGCCTTTCTCCTAAAACGGATCGAACAGTAAGGTCGTTGGACAGCCACTTTCGGACGCGGGAACGATCTTGATTTGAAGTAAGCACAATGAAAGCAAACGATGGATATTTGACGCTGACCATTGCGACGATAATCACGGCAATCGGTTTAAGCGCGGCGAGCGCGGCCTCAAACGAGACTTCGAGTTCGACACCGCAACAGGTGTTCGATGGGATGCGCCAGAGTTTCCAAGCGCAAAAGGCAAAGGGAGTGCATGCGCGCTACCAGTGGGAATTGAGCGGCCCGAACGGTGGCCAATGGTGGATCGACGTGAATGACGGAACCTACAAGATGGGAAAAGGAAAGATCGACAATCCGAGCGTTACCTTTGTGACGAGCGACAAGAATTGGGTCGCCCTTTCAAATGGGACACTTGGAGGCAAGTGGGCGTTTTTTACCGGACGCCTGAAAATTCGCGGCGACCAGAACCTGGCGAGAAAGCTCGACGAAATTTTTCCTTAGAATTTCGCCTCGATGCTTAACCTGACATACGGCGCCGGTTCCGTTCTCTTGGCTTGGCCGGCCCGGAAAAAATCGAAGTCTCGCACGAACGTACAACCTGCACCCGCGATGATTGCAAACGGTTTGAGGCCGGAGTACTTCGCCTGAATCCCGACGCGATTCTCGTTGTATTGCACCACGGCGTTGTGAAGTTGCAATTTCTTTTCGGGTGTTATGACATCGTCCGTACGATAACTTTGGTAATAGAGCTCGCCAAGCAGCCGGAATTGCCAGTCGTCATTCAGCTCGTAAACCAGCGCCGGCTTCGGGAACACGCCTTCCAGACGCAAGTGGTCGCTGAAAAGCCAGATGATCCCACCGCCGGGGGCGACGACAGGATCTTGGTAGATGCCACCGCCGAGGCCAATGACGCCGAAGATTTTGTCTTTCTTGAGCGGGAAGGTCACGAAAATCTTCCACGGTATATCAAACGCATCGCCGGTGACGCGGTTCTGAAAATACACGCCTGGATCGAGCTCGATCCCGGCGCCGGCGTGGTCCTTCACAATATATTCAAAAGCCAGATGGCCGTAGGCCGCCTGCAGGTGATTGGGAAGGCCGTTGTCGCTTCCGCCGAAATCATGGCGTTCGTACTCGACGCCGGCACGAAAGTACCATTTGCCGGTAATCAGAAAACGATGGTCATAACTAAAATCATCATAGAGCGAATCGCCGTGGCCGAGTTTGGATTCTTTGAAGTCGCTGTCGAACGTGTAGGTCGTCTCGTACGAGAAAAGATCGTGCGAGTTTTCTTCTTCTGGCGTAGGGCCAGGTTGCGCTTCAAAAGTCGCTGTGCCGGCCATGACGGAGGCGGAGGCACCGAGAAACAGGCTGGCAACAAGGACTTGGATTTTTTTCATAGGTTAAGGTGCGAACAACGTTGTATCGGATGCGCGAGCTAATCACGATGTATCGGATCGAAAATATTCTGGCAAGGAATAATTCGAGAAACCGCGAGGCGTTCAGCTGCGAGTTTTCAACAGTTGCGCTCCCTTCGGGGCGATCGATCCGATCTATCGAGCTCAATCGAGATTAAATCAGTGGCACGTGACGAGTCGATGCGGCTCAGGTTTGAGCGCACTGGTTTCAAATTGCGACTTTGCAATTGTTCTTCCGTTTGACAGGTGTTTAATGGGCATTTACGTTGGCTGACTCTTTTGTGACCGCCCTCATTCTCCCCCAGAATTGCGTGGACCTCGCCATGATCAACCCCCTTGCGGGAACCGATCACGGGGTCGCGACGTGGTTCCACGCGCATTTGACGCGCGCGTCTGTCAGTGTGCTGCGCGGGTTCACTGAGTTCGGTTCGAGCGAGTGGATCGGTGTTGTTCTGTTTTCGCTGGTGTTGTTTTTTGTGTGGAAGCGGTGGTGGCCTTCGCTCGTTACGCTAATCGTCGCCGTGCCTGGTGGCATGTTACTTAATGAGCTGGTGAAGGTTCTTGTTCATCGGCACCGGCCATTTGTTGACGGCCCGTTTGTGGATTGGTCGGGTTACAGTTTTGCCAGCGGACACACGATTGGGGCAACGTTGTTGTACGGGCAGCTCGCTCTTTTCAGTGTTGTTGATCGCCCTGGTCGGATTCAGCCGAATCGCTTTGGGTGCGCACTTTTTGACCGACGTTCTTGCCGCGATCTTTTTCGGAATAATCTGGCTGGCATTTTGCTTGATTGCCGGCAAGCCAATGCGACGAAGTGTGGTCCTGGCTACTAGCGCGCCCCTTATTGGCGAACCTGTCTTTATGCGCGTCGAGGAGCCACAACAAGCCACGCAAAATCTCCTGAGCTGATCAAACGCTGTTCGGCGCAGATCTGCTCGAGCGTTGGCTTTTCGTGTTGCCATAGGCGCATCCTTTCACGTGCGTCCGAATTGGTCTGGAAGAAACAATGAAAGCGCCGGGCAAAATTCAGGTAACCGTATGGCTGCTTGGCCTTGCCGGAGCTGCTCTTTTTACGGTTCTGCTCATCCGGCAAGGCGTCGGCCAGGTCCTCGATGCGTTCGCCACCGGCGAATGGGCGATTATGGGAATCGTCGTTTACCATCTCATTCCAATACTTCTCGACGCGATTGCGTGGTGGGTCCTTTTCCCGACATCCGATCGTCTCCCGCTGCTCCAAGTTTTTTGGATGCGCTGGATCGGCGAATCGGTCAGTGCACTGGTTCCTTCCGCTGGAGTCGGTGGTGACATTGTGCGTGCGCGTCTGGCGGCTATCAAAGGCGCGCCGCTTCCGGTTGCCGCCGGAACGGTGCTCGTGGACATTACACTCGGCATTTTCATTCAGGCGGGATTTACGCTGCTCGGACTTGTGCTGCTTGTCGATCTAACGGGAAAAACCAGCTTCGTTCGCCCGACTTTAATCGGAATCCTCATCGCGCTTTTTGCCTTTGCCGGTTTTTATTTTGTGCAGCGGATGGGAATGTTCCGTCTTCTCGGCCGCATCGTCTCGCGCCTGGCTGGTTCATCGGATTGGCAATCCCTCGTGCAAGGCGGCGACACGCTGGACCGGACCATTCGCTCTCTTTATGCGCGGCGGCGCGGCGTTGTCGCATGTTGCGCGTGGACCATGGCGTCGCTTGTCATTGGCTCGGGAGAAATTTGGCTGGCGCTCTGGATTCTCGATTTGCCGGACTCGTTTCTGAATGCGCTGATTTTGCAAAGCATGGTTTTGACGATTCGCTCGGCAGCGTTTCCAGTTCCGGCCGGTTTGGGTGTGCAGGAAGGCGGTTATCTTGTCGTCGGGCATTTGCTCGGCTTTTCGGGCGAAGGCGCTTTCGCTCTGGCCCTGGTCGCGCGAGCGCGGGAAATCGGCCTTGGGATTCCGGCACTTATTACTTGGCAACTCGTCGAAGGGCGTCGCCTCTGGCGCACGCGCTTGGCTGCCAACGCCCGATAATATCCCAGATTGGCGGTTACGTCTCGAAGCTTTGCGAGCCGCTGTTTTACTTTTGCGGGATTGGCAAAGCTGGTGCGAACGCCCCACCAAATCCATGCCATCCCGCTTGGAAGAGCGAGGTGATCTGTCAATTCTGCAATTACAACTGGATCTCCGTAGGCGTTGAGGAACGAAAGTGAAAAAGGCAGCCATCGGCGGCTG
>WNGF01006866.1_pt1 | contig 13976 bp, 12 predicted proteins | sample 5400641 | NCBI WGS metagenome assembly WNGF01 (sample SAMN13153371, study PRJNA577476) | soil metagenome | isolation source: 80 cm soil or saprolite under grassland replicate 2 | place: USA:California | collected 2016-06-15
AACGTCAGCGTTGCCGCGGCGTTGAACAGGGAGACCTGCGTCGGCTCGAAGTCCGAGGCCGAGAACTTGTTCATTTTGAAGATGGCCGCCAGCGTCGGGTCTTGCTTGACGAGGCGGGGGTAGTCGAACACGCTGGTGGTGAGCTTGTACTCGTTCAGCGGCACGAGTCGGGTGCGACCGCCTGCCTGCGCAGATTGGAGGAGCGCTGCATTCGCCGGTGATTGCCAGTAGGCTAGGAGCGCCGTCTTCACCGCGAGATACTGAGCGAGCCGCTCGGCCGAGATCGGGATTTCCAAGACGCGATCGGTCGTCGCGGCGATCGGCGCCATGCGCTGCTTCTGCCCGACACACACGGTCTGGGTGCTATACGACACGTAGAGCACTCGATCGCTCACGGCCTGGAGCCCCAGACTGAGCTCGGGATCCGACGGTGACGACTCGCGCGGCAGATCCTGATACACGTTCATCGGCGTCACGATACGCTCATGGCCTACACTGATCGTGACGTGAGGCGCGCGCCAGATCTTCTGGCCGTTGAAGCGTGAGAATTGGCCGCCGATACCCGGCGGGAGCAGGCGCATGCTGCTGTCGTCCGGACTCAAGCCCAGCACGCGCGCCGCAGCCATGTTGATGTTCGTGGTGCCGGATCCGGAGTCGAACATGCTGTGAATGTCGTGACCACTCACCTCGAGCGGAAAGAAGATCCGGCTTCTGCCCTGCGGATCGGCGGTCATCGCCACGCAGTCGTTGCGCGTCACATCAACGGGAAACCAGCTCGGCGACCCGACCGTGGGTGATTTGGGGTGCGCGTAAAGGCGCACCACGTGGTGCGGACCGTCGAAGACAAGATCGTAGCGAGAAAGAAGTGGCGTGCCAACGAGTCCCAAGACGCCCGGCGCGAAGGGACTTCCCTTCGGGTTGAAGACCGCTCCCCGCTGCACTGACGTTCCGATCATTACCGAATCGATGGGCACTGCCCTCGACTGTCCAAGCGCGGCCGGCGAGAGCAGATTCACCGTCGTCCCAACATCGAGAACGACCCGCATTGGTGTGCCGTTCACCACAATTGGGAGGATCGGCCATTCAAGCGGATCATTCGCCGATGGCAGTGTCGCTTCGGCAACGGGAATTGGTGGGCGGACAGATTGGGCGTGTCCAGTGCAGAGGGGCAGCGCCGTACCGAATGACGCAATGATGGCACAGGATCGCAGGCGACATGCATTCATGTAGTCACGGAGCCTCACTTGGGGTGTTCGAGATCATCGGTTCGAACCCAGACGTGCGACGACTTCCGAGCACACCTGGACAGCCTTATGACATGCTCAACCACCCCGAACCCCCTAACTTCGGCAGCGACGACATCACCATTCCGGGATCGGCGATCGCAACCTCACTGAACATCGCAGGCGCGCACTACGAGGTCGAAACGTTCTCGAAACGCGACCCATGTGGTCAGGCGACCGCTGCTTCGTGAGGGGAACGGCGAACTACGGCTTCGGTCTGAACAATGGTCGCATCGGAGGATCCACGCGTGGAGCACAGAACTGTTCGACCGGAAGGGCACCTTCAAGGTGAACACGTCATTGGACCCGAAAGTCGTGCGCCGCGACCCGCTTCAATACCGCGTGCGAGAACTCGCCGCCGAAAAAGATGAACGACCACTCTCCGTCACGCACCACCTCTGACATGAACGGCTGTACCAGAACATCATGGTCGCGTAAAAGACGAGAGAAGACGCTCGTCATCATCCGACACCGGCAGCCGGAAGCGCCGGGCACCACGGGCGTTGTTCGAGACCTGTGGTTTGACAACTAGCTCCGCCCAACCGGGCCGCTCGACAAGGGCGGCGAGAAACACCTTTTACCGGCTTAGGTGAATGGTGTCGATAACGGCCGCGCCACGTGCATGCAGGTCGAGCAGATACGCGTTGGGCGAAATTCCAGCGTAGCAGCTCGAGCGGGTTGATGAATCGTACGCCGGTCGCCGCAACGCGCTCAAACCATTTTTGGAAGCGTGCAGCATGAAGGTAGTAGTTCCAGCACGAGCGCATGACCACGGCGTCAAACCGTGCCCAGTCGATCGCCTCGTCGTCCCAGGCGGCGGCTGCCACGCTGATCCCAACTTTGGCAAGAGGCCTCAAGGCAAGCGCGTCATCGGTGGATAGAAGAGGCTCCTCCTTATATGTGGTGAACGCGATGTGATTCACGATTGGGAAGCGTGGTTGGTCATCGAGGGGGTATCTGAGCCATGACAGCTGGCGCGAATCACTTCACGCCGCGTAACCGGCGAGACGCCCATTCCAACAGCAGGGCGCCACACAGCAGTCCGAATACCCACCCCGCCACTGTCGCCGGATCGAGCGAGGCCTTCTCATTCACAGCCGAGGGCGGACCCAGGCGGTCGATGAGCGACGCCAGTGGCGCGGCGTCGCTCGGCGGCGCGGCAGCGATGGTGTGGCGCGACGCGTAGGCGACGAGCGACACGAGGCCGGCCATCCAGTCGCGATGGCGGTCCACTGCATCCGCTCCGCCAGCCATGCGCCAACGCCATGAATCCGTATAGCCGGTCTCCACCACGCGTCCGAATCCCACGCGGCGCGCAGCGACGGTGACGGCGTTGCCACGATTCTCCAAAGCCACGGCATCGCGCGTGAGCGAGACGATCGGTGCCAGCTCGAGTACCGATCGCGGAGCGCTGTCGGGAGGAGGCGTACCGTCATCCTGAACAAGCGTCCCCGGCTCACCTGGCGCGAGCGCCCCCAATGCGTTCACCTTCGCCGCAGGCGACCAGAGCACCAATCCCCCGCCCTGTCGCACGAAGACGGCGATCCGCTCGGCATACCGGGCGGCGGTGGTGTCGATGGCTAGCACCGCCGAATAATGCGCGGTGTCCAGCGCGGCGACCTGGCCTTGATCAACATCGCCCCGCGAGGACACGGCCAGATGCACATCCACCTTCCATCCGCGCTCCTCCAGCGCGGCGAGGGCGAACTTCGCCTCCCACCCCTCCTCGCCCACAACGAACAAGCGCTTGAGTTGAAGGGACTCGTGACGAGAGGCCCGCGCGTCAACCGATCCCACAATCGCATCCACACTCGATCGCGGCATTGGAACGTACGCGCGCACGCCCATCGCGGAGGCGCGCGAACTATCGAGGTGACCGAGCGTGTCGGCGAGCACTACCATGGAATTCTCGGGAGCAGCAACGTTCACATCGACACCGTCCTGAGGATCTGCGCGCGGCTCCAGCGCCACTGCTGTTGCAGCTAGGTTCGGTCCGCGCCAGCTAACGTTCGTGCCGGTGCCGTCCAGCGCGGCAAGCCAATCGCGGTCGCGACCAGCGGGCGGATGATCGAGCCGAACGAACACGTGCGACGGTGCGGCCGCAGTGCTCCAACGGGCGAGCTGCCGCGCCAGCGTTGGCGTCGCGGCTGTTTCGACGGCCCCATGGTGCTGGGCCCGAATAGTCTGCACCAGGAACCAAGCAAGCACCACGATCGCCGCGCCCCGCAGCATCCACTCGGCGGTCGAGCGTGCGGCGTCAGCGGGTGAGCGCATATACGATCATGTTGACTGCGAACTTCGTGGGATCCTGCTGCATGAACTTCTTGGTATCGGCGTGGAAGTTCCACTCGGAGCTGTAGTCTTTGCTGCTATACAACAATCCTATGCGCCCATTCACGATCACGGCATCGAGATACCTGTGCAGCAAGTCGTCGCCCCAGCCGTTGAGCTCCTGCTGCGTGTTGGGCGGGCCGTCCGGATAATTGAAGAAGCAGTGATACAACTCGTCGTCGTTCTTGAGGCGAGTCATCTTGCCGAAGATACGCACCATCTCCTCGGTCGCCGTCCTGTGGAAGATGCCTGTTGTGTCGTGATTGTGGTCATCGATGACCATGAAGCCGCCGCGTTCGACATACTGCTTGAGGTTGCGGCGCTCCTCGTCGGTGAAGCGGACGGGAAGGTGCCCAGTGAGCCAGATGAAGGGGTAGTTGAACAGATCAGGCGTAGACATGTCCACGTACACGCCCTCCGGCGCCACATCGATGGTGGTGTAACGCGCGAGGGCATCGATCACCGACTCGGGGAGCGATGGCGCGCTTTCCCAGTCGCCCGATGCATAGCGGGCAGTTGCGAACACGAACCGGCTCATCGCATCACTCCGCCCCATTCCGAGGGGCCCTTCAACATATGCGTGGGTGGCTGCAGCCCGAGGCGGACTCGCGACAACGCGGTGTCCACTGACGCGCCTTTGCGGAGCAGCTCGATGGCATGCTGGAGCGCCGCGGCGAGCGCGGGAGCGATGGTCAGCGTCGAGACTCGGATGTACACCAGCGAGTCCGCTGCAGCATTGGGCGCGGAATGGGCGAGACCGACGGCCGCGTCGAGCCGTGCCACCAGAAGGGAGTTGGGGTCCAGAAGCTTGGTGCGCGCGGATCGGTTTGCAACCTGCAGGCTGTCCTTTCCACTGAGGCGAATGCGCGCCACGTTCACCGGCACTGGCTTAAGGATGCCGCGCAGATAGTAGCGATTGGCAAGGCGAATCTCGTCGAGGATCTTGAGGATCTTGATCATGTAGGGCATCGCCGTATCGGGCTGCGCGATCCCCAAATCCTCACGTGCCGTCCACATTAGGTTCACTACCTCGCGAAGTTTGCTGCTAATGTCCGTCGCAAAGCTCCCCCCTTCCCCGTTGTTCTCCAGAAGGCCAATCACGCCGATCGCCTTCTGGCGGATCGTCTCCTGGGCGTTGCTGTAGGCCGAGGACTTGTGGCCGAACGCGCCGTGGTCATACTCGCGCTTCGTGCGGATCAACGTGTCGGTCTTCATGTTCAGCAGACGCTGGCTGATCCACATCGAGTCGATCGGGAGCGGCGGCGCGGCATTGATGGACGTGGAGTCCAGCTTCTCGGCAACCTTCAATGTTCGCGTCTCGGACACGCCGATGCCGGGACCTGTTACATCATTGTAGTCGTACGCCACAGCGCGTACGTGCAGCACCGTCCCCGGCTCGAGCTTTATCGTGTCGAGATTGATCGTTGCGCTCAGCGTCCCGAACCTCGCATTATCGAAGGGGACGCGAGACCCGTTCATCACTCTCGTGGTGAAGCTCTCCTCGGACCCGCTGCTCAGCATGTACTCCACATAACCGAAGTGGATGCCGATGTCGTCGCCGAGCGATGCCTGGATCAGAAGCTTACCTCTCGGCGCGACTTGGTACGTCGTATCGTGAAGAGGAAGCTGCAGCCGAACATCCGGCGCCGAGTCGGTGCGTGGTTCCAGCGCCACGAGCACCTTGTAATCCCGGTCGTGAAGCGCCAGGACGGCCGGCGTCTTCGGCATCATGCTGCCGATTGCCCAACCGCGGTTCCCATCGGTGGCGGCGATCTTCGCTGAATCGAAAGTCACTGTAACGCCCTCCGGCGAGCCCTCCCCTTCGAAAGTGATGCTAGCGCCGACGAGCGCCTGCACGTTACCGGGTTCGCGAACCGTCGTGCCCTTCATGCGACTGTACGCAGGGGGCACCACGTGGGCCATGTAGCCGATCAGCCGATTGGCCATCGGGCCGGCGGCTCCTTTCACGCGGTGCGAGAGCGCTGACTCGGCGTTCCGCACGAGTGCGCGCGGATGCAGCAGCGTGAGGATCACCGCCACCGTGACCGTTGCCGCGACAGCATACCCAAGGGTACGACGCGTTGCACGACCAACGATCTCGTTCACGTTGATGCCCCCCGCGATCGCATGCAGCTGCCCGTGGTGGGCGGGCGGTGCGATCACCGGATCGATCGCCGTTACCAGCGCATACCGGAGCGCTGGATCTCTTTCCTCGATCCAGAGTGCGACACCTTCCAGTGACCGCGCGCCACGACCGCGCCAGAGCACCACTGCCGCGGCACCGAGACCTGCAGCGATGGCGATGGGGATGGTCGCTGCTCGAATGCCCGACGCGAGGGGTAGCAGTTTGTCGACAGCCGCGGCGACCGCCACGACGGCCATACCGAGCGAAACCGACCAGAGCAACGCAGCTCCTATTACTGTGGCGGCAAGGCGGCGCTGCGCCCACCTGACTCTGGCGCGCGCAGTCACGCGGCTGCGCCCGGATCAACATCGGAGGCCGGGTGCTCATCGATTTCCATCCATGGTGCCGCGGCGCGCCGGCGCACGAACAGCTCCAGAAGCAGGAGCAGCAGCGCGAGACCCAACATCCACGGGACCAGTGGAGTCGGCACGGTGACCGCTGCCCGAATGGCGTCGTGCCCCGCCAAAGGACCGGCACCAGCCAGGGCGTGAGTCATTGCGCTATCCGCGCCCAAGCCGCCGCTTACCGCGTCACAAGGTGCCACGAGAGCCCGAAATAGCCGCTCGAATCCGGCGCGCAATACGAGATCCCCGCGTGTCGGCACGGGGATCGCCACGTCGCGGATGCATCCCGCTCGCGCCACGCGCTCGACTGCGGCCGGCGCGCCATCCACCCATCGAGCCGCCACGCGGGTGGCACGGGTCGTCGTGTCGAGCTGCCATTGCCGCAGGAGTGGATAGACGACCGCCGCTTCGCCAGCGATCACCGCCGACGCGGTATCGGCGCGCGCGCGCGCGATCCAGCCGAGCGGTGCGCCCGTGACGGGCCATCTGACGAGAGTGTGCCGCCCGGCAGCGGCCCACGCGCTGTCGGCTGGCGCGGCAACGCCGCGAACGACTCGGACGCTGGAGTCGCTCCCCGGAATACCGCTCGCCAACGCGGTGAAAGTCAGCGGGTCGCCGGCGGCGGCACGTAAGGCGATCCCGGAGGGCGGCGCGAAGGAGTCGGATGCCGCGGGTACGGTCACCAAGCGAATACGGCCTGGCCACAGCCGCCGAATGGCGAGGGTGGCACCGTCCAGTTCGTTGGCGCGCAGCGGCGATACGATCTCCAGTTCGATGGAATCCGCCGCGTCACGGATTCGAGAGCTGACTCGCAGCGCCGCGACGAGCGCCGGCGAGAGCCGTCCTTCGCGCGCAGTACGGGTCAGCTTCAGTGCCGCAGCGGGCGCGTCGCCCTCGATCACCTGCGCCGCCGAGTCGAAGACGATCAGTACGTCGCTCTGGCGGAGGAGCGCATGTGCGCTGTCGCGAACCGGCTCGATGCGTCCCACAGCCCTCGATACGTCGGCGAGCACCACACGGGCCACGCTGCGCCGGTGCGGCACGAGCACCGGTTTCGCCAGCGCCGCGCCAAGAGCCAGTATGGCCAGCACCCGGACGAGCAACAGCCACGGATCTTCGGGTACAGGCGCCACGGGGGTCACCCGCACTTGGCTCACGGGGACGAAGCGAACCGTCGGGAACGGGCTCGACGTGGGCTGGCGCGTCACGATGAAGTGAAGCGCCACCGCGCCGGCGGCGACGCCGAGCGCGACGTAAAAGAAGATTGGCGCTAGGAAGGTCATCGGCCGGTGCCCCCGCGCACGGGGGGCGTCGTTATGCGGCGGATCGCCGCGCGGATTGACTCCTGCCCGGGAACAACCATGGTGTATGCCGCACCTGCCTTGCGCCAATCGCGCGCCAACTGGTCGCGCCAAGCACCGAAGTGGCGCAGGTAAGCCACGCGTGCCGCGGGCGACATCGGCCGTCGCATATCGGGCTGCTCGGGATCAGCAAGGAGGAGCTTCTTCGGATCGGGATTCAGTTCACCTTGCGCGACCACGTGCACGGCATAGACCTCGTTGCCGGCGGCAACGAAGGCCCGCGTCGAGAAAAGCATGGCGTAGGCATCACCCAGAAAGTCCGTGATGACCACGAGCCGGCGACAGCGCCGCATCGCCTCGGCCAGCGCTGGGACGAGAGGGGTGGCGCCCTCGGGCGCGACATCCACGGCGAGCATCATCTCCTCGAGCACCGTGCGTCGCGTGCGCGGCTCGACCATCCGGCGACCGCTGGGATGCACGACGAGCAGCCCCACCGGATCCGCGCCGTGGCGCGCCACGGAAGCGAGGCCGATGCCCAGGCGGCCCGCGTGCTCCCACTTGTCGTTCGCCGGCGGCGGAAACGCCATCGACGCGCTGGCGTCGAGGACGATCATCGTCGGCTGGATCGCCCGCTCAAGCGACAGCCGAATGTACACCCGGTCGGTGCGCGCCATGAGCTTCCAGTCAATGCGCTTGGGTTCGTCGCCCTGGTGATACGGCCGGTGCTCGACGAACTCCGCCGTGGTGCCGCGCACGCGCGATACGTGCGGGCCCGGCACGGCGCTGTGCACGCGATGACGCGCTGGCCACCCGATCCCGCGCACGGCGTCTAGAACGGGGGCAAAGGTGTCGAGAGACATCAGCGCTGCCGGGTTACAGCGCTAGCTTGCTCGACGGTGCCGGTACGTGATCGAGCAGGGCCTTGATCGTCTGCTCCGTGCTCACGCCTTCCGCCTCGGCCGCGAAGTTCAGAAGCACACGGTGCCGGAGGACGGGAAGCGCCACACGGCGGATGTCGTCGGGTGACACGGCGTACCGTCCCTGGAGCAACGCGTACGCCTTTGCGCCGAGGATGAGCGCCTGGCCGGCACGCGGACCGGCACCCCATCGGACGAACTGCTTCACGAGCGGCGGCGGCGCTACCCCGTCGGGACGGGTGGCACGGGCGATGGCGGCCGCGTAGCGAAGCGCTGGCTCTGACGCGGGCAGTTCGCGCACCGCGAGCTGAAGCGCCATCGTCTGTTCGCCGTCGAGCACTGGAGAGAGCACCGTCCGGTCCACCGCGGTGGTGGAGCGCAGGATCTGCACCTCGTCGTCTTCATCCGGATAGCCGATCCAGATGTTGAAAATGAAGCGATCGAGCTGCGCCTCGGGCAGCGGATAGGTGCCTTCTTGCTCGATGGGATTCTGGGTGGCGAGCACGAAAAACGGCCGCGGTAGAACCATCGTCTCGCCGGCGGCCGTCACGTGACGTTCCTGCATTGCTTCAAGTAAGGCTGCCTGGGTGCGCGGTGGCGTTCGGTTGATCTCGTCAGCGAGCACGATGTTGGCGAAGATCGGGCCGCGGGCAAACCGGAAGGTCCTTGCCCCTGTGGCGGAGTCTTCCTCGAGGATCTCGGTGCCAGTGATGTCGGATGGCACGAGATCTGGGGTGAACTGGATGCGGCGAAAGTCCAGTTGCATCGCCTGAGCGATGGAACTGATCATGAGCGTCTTGGCGAGGCCGGGCACCCCTACGAGGAGTGCATGGCCGCCGGCGAGCATGGCCATGAGCACTTCCTCGAGGACGTCTTTTTGCCCGACGATGCGCTTGCCGACTTCGACGCGAAGGCGAGCGGCGGAATCCAGGAGCTCCTCCCGCGACGGGGTGTTCTGACCGTCCCGCATCACCGATGCGGCCCGATGTGCGTGCTGCTGCTTTGTATTTGACTGCATGGCTGTTGTCCGATCATCTTCGATATGGGTTCGCGTCGGTGACCGCGCGCGAGCCACATATCTTTATGTTGTATAGACGAAACTCCCGCTGGCGCATTCTCTGCGCGGGCGGTTCGCGATTGTGAACTCGAGGTTTTGCGAACTGTTCAACGACCTAGTTGCGTCGCGTTAACACGATGACGCCGCCATTGACGCCGCTGCCCCACCGCTGAACGGCTTTGTCATATGACAAGTATTGCACGCCGGCGAGCTCTGTCGAAGAGATGTTCCGAAGCGCTTCGGCCCCGCCGATGTTCCGTTCGTCCATGTACACGGCGACGTCGCCCCCGGTTACGGTGTCTCGAATCAACCACTTGCGGCGAAGCCGCTCCACGAGGTCGTAAGCCGTGGGTAGATCGGCCGCGACGATCTGATCGTTCGTCAGGCTGTTCTGATCGACTGAGCCCACCACGCTCGTGCTGGCCGGCGACGGGATGAGCACGATCCGAGAGATACGCAGAGGGACATTGGGTTTGTCGTGAATGCAAAAGGGTCGCTAATCAGGCTACTACTAATAGTTTGACATTTGGCAAGGACCAATCCCCTAGCCAAGCATACCGGACGTTGCCGTGTTGTTGGTTCGGAAACTGCTCGAACTCACTTCGTGCGATGGCGTCTCGTCCGCGAAACCGCGCTCAGCGCCCCAGGCATCATGCTCGCGTCACTGTACGACATTACGATCCGATCCAGCGGAATCTGAAGCCGGTCGAAGAGGCCGATCCGCTGCATCCACTAATCCTTGTCCGGAAGCTGCGTTTCCAGGAGCCACCGCTGGGTCCTCGCTATCTGTGATAGCTCCGTTCTCTCCGCTCCCCCATACCGAGGCGAGTTGAAGCTTCACAATGACCCGCGGCTCGCGCAGCGCCTGCGCAGTCGCCATACAGTCGCCCTAGCACATGAACTGACGGCCTGACCCGCCCGCGATAGACATCGCGATCACGGGAATGGGTGGTGTCCGAGACCGTATCGCGCTTTGTGGCTCAGCCCGCCGTGATGCATCAGATCGACGATGAGCTTCATCTCGTACATGCAATCGAAACATGCAATCTCGGCTTAAAGACATAGCACACTCCATCGTGCAGGGCTTCCTGCACGGTGAACGTGGGTTAGTTTGGCGCCGCACGCCGCATATCCACGAGTACGCGCATTGCTGCGTTGTACCCTGCAGCCCCGATCACTGAGCCACCCGGATGTGTTCCCGCACTGCACGAGTACAAGCCATCGATTGGCCACGCGTACGGAATCCGTTCGTCAAACGCGAACGTGTTGTCCACATGATGAATATGCCCGCATCGAATGCCAAAACGCGATTCGATTGTTTTGGGCGTGAGCACATCAGTGTCGACGACAGTGGCCGTAAAACCAGGAGCAAACTCCTCGGCGATCGAGAAGAGGCGCTCGACATATCGGTCTTCCTCTCGTTCCCACGTTGTCCCGCGAATCTCGTAGGGGACCCACTGCACGAAGAACGCAGCGTTGTGTCGGCCTTGGTTGTCCATGAGGGAGGGGTCGACGGTCGTGTGTATGTACCACTCAATCGTCGGACGATCAGGAAGTTCACCTCGTTTAGCTGCGTCGAAGCCGAGCCGGATCTGGTTTATGACATCATCTCCCTGTGGCAAAAGGTGCATCGTACCACGGTGCTGTCCTCGGTTCTCGGACAGACATTTGAAAACAGGGAGTTTGTCGAGCGCCATGTTCACCTTCATCGTCATCCCAGTGCGCTTTGCCGCATCTAGCTTTGCGTTGAATGTCTGCGGGAGCCGGTCACGTCCCACCATTTCGCGCGTCCTGAACGGGTCTGCGTTGGAGACAATGACATCTGATCGTATCTCGTCGCCATTCGCAAGAAGAACCCCTGCGGCGCTTCCATCCGTGACCAGCACGCGGTCTACTTGTGCGTCAGTCACGATCTCAGCCCCCGCGGCGCTTGCACACCGCGCAAGCTCTTGCGATAGGCAACCCATTCCACCCTTGACAACCATCCAAGTGCCGTCCGAATGCGGCAATCGACACATCGAGTGGACAAGGAAGTTGTGACCCGTGCCTGGCGCGCCGAAGCAGGCAGAGAGACCTGAGAAGCCATCGGTCACCGCGTACATGGCGATCAGCAGCTCGCTTCGGAAGCCGAAGCGGCTCAGGTAGTTCTCTACTGGATCTCGGACAAGATCGACGAATACTCCTTGGAGCACTGGGCGGATGTAGCGCGCCGCAGTTTCTTCTAATGAGAGCGGCTCGGCGAGCCACGCCGGGGCCAAGTCGTTTCTGAGGTCGGCTAATTCTATCTGTAGGCGCTCATTAGCTCGCCAGTCCGCGTCCGAAAAGAACCTCGTGAATTGATCCTTGGTCGCAGCGCGGTCCGACCCGAACAGGAGATATCTCGCGTCAAGTGTAGGCAGGAAATAGTGCGGATCGCGGCGCAGTGTCTCAATCTTCGCCCCCGTGAGCTTGAGTAGTTCGGGAGGCATTACCCCCAGAAGATACGCCGCGGTAGAAGCACCCAATTCCGGCGCCTTCGCAAAAGGAAACTCCGTGCGTGCGGCGCCGCCGACGACCGATGCTTCCTCGAGCGTCAGGACCCTTAGCCCTGAGCGCGCCAAGATCATGGCGGCGACTAGCCCATTGTGACCGGCACCGATGATGACAACGTCGAAGAGAGGGCTGCGTGCGAGCATGGGGGAAGTCTGGGTCGAAGCGTGAGTAAGTTCGGGCAAGCTCTCACGTGTATGACCGTCTTGAACCGTCCAATCCCTATTCTATCTAGGCGCTGGGCGATGAGGTTCGTCACGCATATGTGGCTTCGGGTTCAGCGCTCAGCGTAGGGGAAAAGCAGGCGCTCCGCGTCATTACATCATTACGCCGTGCGCACCCCTAGTCCCGGTCACGCGTGCCTGTCCGTTCGCCTCCGGCACTGCCAGCTCGCCTTCGGTGTCGTCCACATTGTAACCTCGACGGTCCTTCCTTTCTCGTGTGCATACCCAGCCGTCACTGCCGCCGCGAGGCGGTCCTGATCCGCCATCGGGCGGCCCTTCATTGCGTTGTCCCGGCGCTCACATAAAGTGCATGCAACATCCAGTGCTAGGGCACCAAGGCGGCGGCGAGGCCAATAACAAGTGAGTTGTGGGACCCTCCCCAGGGTGAGTTTGTTCTCGCAGAGTGCGCCATTAATGTTGAGAAACTCCGGCGCCGACGCCCGGTTTCCCTCTAACGTCCGGCAATTTATCGTGATTGGTTGAGTCGTTGACCTGCTTCGGGAGCAGGAGGTCGCTGGTTCAAATCCAGTCGCCCCGACTGATTAAGTGAAGCCTCTACAACGAGTTCAGTCGTAGAGGCTTTTTGTCATGCATTGGTGGCTTCGGGTTCAGGAAGCAAACAACTTTCGCCGTGTCTTCAGCTCTGCCTCAAGGCGCCCGCACATCATTTCGCATAGCTGGAACACCGTCTCATCCGCAAGGCGGTAATTGACGAACAACCCTTCCTTGCGCCGCTCGACGAAGCCGTTCGAATGCAGTAACTGAAGGTGCTTTGAGACGTTGGCCTGACCGAGACCTGTTGCTGCCACCAGGTCTCCAACAGTTCTCTCTCCATGACGCAGGCAGCTCAAAATCTCGAGTCGCGCGGGTTCGGCAAGGACCTTGAAACGAAGCGCGATCATCTCGAGCACTTCAGGCGTCAGCGTGAGCCTTCCCACATTTCCCTCGCGTCAGTGGATATCCGCATGACAATATAGTGGTTTATCATCCTGATCCCTTTTCGACGGGAGCGCTGTCAACTCTCGGTCCGCACCCCGCCAGCCTGAAGCGGCCAAGAATGCGCTCAAGAGGACACACACCGGTGAAGCTGGACTGGAGAAGATTCAGGCCGACGAAAGCAGTGAACAGCAGCCATGCAGGATGAACAAGCCATCCGAGCGCCAACGAAGCCAGAACGAAGACGCCCGCGAAGCGGCGAATGATGTTGTCATTGCACATGTGAGGTTACCTCGGTTAGAAAAACGTTTCAGTTGGCAATACGGCGACGTGCACCCGCTCGCCGGCAGGCAGGCGCGATCCTTCGTCGCGCAGCGCCTCCACGAGCTCAAAGGATCGATCTGCCGGAACAACGCTGAAAAACAGCGTCGACTCTCCGGGCCACGCGCGTGAGCCTTCCCGCCTGCCCGTCGTGCCGGCGCCATGCGCATTGCGAAACTCGGTGTACCCGCCGGCATGATGGTTATCAAGCAACGACGAGATCCGGTACGGGTTCGATCCGCTGTAGACCACGATCAGCATTTTCACCATTGAGCTCCGGTGTCGGAGCTTCCGCGGCCTCGCGGCGGCGGAGCTCCCAGTAAAGAATTGGAACGACGACCATCGTGAGCATCGTCGCGACGATGGCGCCGCTAATCAACGCGACCGCAAGACCCTGGAAGATCGGATCGAGCACCATCACCAGTCCGCCCACGACGACTGCGGCGGCGGTCAGTGCGATTGGACGGAATCGCACAGTGCCCGCTTCGAGCATAGCATCCCGCAGTGGCCGGCCCCTCGCTTCCGCGAGCTGTATGAAATCCACCAGG
>WNGF01009950.1_pt1 | contig 13975 bp, 12 predicted proteins | sample 5400641 | NCBI WGS metagenome assembly WNGF01 (sample SAMN13153371, study PRJNA577476) | soil metagenome | isolation source: 80 cm soil or saprolite under grassland replicate 2 | place: USA:California | collected 2016-06-15
CACCCCGGCCTCCACTCCCAGGTTGACGGATTTGCTGATCGACACCTCGGCGCCGCTGGCGTAGCGAGCCGGGAGAAGGAAGCCGCAGGCCGGCTCCTGCAGGCCCATGACGGCTTGGCCGGCAGGGCTCGTGGCGCCCAGCTTCCAGCCGATCGGGCGCTCCCCGCGGCGATCGAGCTCGGCCCGTAGCTCATCCTGGATCGCGTAGGCGTGCTCGAGCGAGAGATCGCCATCCGTCTCGGAGAGAGGTGGTAGCAAGCGGCGGGTCGAGCGGGCATCGATCAGGCGATCGACTGCTGTCTGGATCGAGATGGTCATTGGAGGATACCTCACTGTCCGACGTGGCTGGCACGTGCACTCGATGTTAACATTATTTCGACGGTCATCCCGTTCCCAGTAGATCGCCATTTTTTGCGGTGTTCTGGGCGCATCGCTCTTAAAAAGTCAAAACCAGTTGAGGTCGGTTGTGGGTCAATAACGCCATTTCCAGCGCGGAGTTGCCTTGACCGCTTCACCCCCATGAACGGACATTTCTGGCCGTGATCGGCTAGTCCGACTCGTGCCAAAAGGCGACATTTCGGATATTTGACCGGGGGTGTCTGCGGTCCGCCATCGTGTGCGGACAGCATTCGCTGGAAGTCTTCTGCGCCGGCGTGTTTCGCGCATTCGCGGCGCATATTGCAATAAATGACGAGCTGCGGGCCGCACGTAGCTCGGTGTTTTCGAAAACATGGCACAGGGATAAGATCGGCCCTGCCGAGTTCAACGCGGGGGAAGGGTGACCGAGAATCTCGGATGCGCAAGGTCGCCACGATCATTGCACTTGTCGCGTGCGCGCACGCGATGATCTGGATGTTGGACAATCGGCGGGAGACTCCTCCAGCCGTTGCCGGCAAGCTCGCCAGCCTATCCTATAATCGGTTCGTCGGTCCGCGGTCTGCGGGACGACAAGTCTCCGAGGCGCAGATCCGCGGCGACCTCGGGACCATTGCGCCGCTGGCGAATGCAGTCCGCACCTATTCCTCGACACACGGGCTCGAGGCCGTCCCCCGCGTGGCCGCCGAATTTGGGCTCAACGTCACGCTCGGAATCTGGATCGGCCCCGATGCCGCGCGCAATGAGCAGGAAATTGCTTCGGCGCTGCGCCTCGCCCGGGAGAACCCGAACGTTGCGCGCCTCGTGGTCGGCAACGAGGTCGTGTATCGCCGCGAGCGCACTCCCGAAGAGCTTGGCCGGATCATCGATCGGGTGCGGAGCCAAAGCCCGGTTCCCGTCACCACAGCGGAGAACTGGCACGTCTTTGTAGTCCACCCGGAACTCGCCGAGCACGTCGACATCATCTTCGCTCACATCATTCCGTACTGGGAGGGCCTTTCCGAACGGAAGGCGGTCGAGGGATCTTTCAACATGTACGATATCCTGCGACGGCAATTTCCGGACAAGCCCATCGTTGTCGGCGAGTTCGGGTGGCCCAGCGCCGGCAATAATTTCAAGCGCGCAGTGCCGAGCTCTATTGGACAAGCCGTCATTGTGCGCAAGTTCGCTGCACGGTCGATGGCGCTCGGCATCGACTACAACATCGTCGAGGCTTTCGACCAACCCCGGAAGCTGTTCGAGGGAAGCGTCGGTCCGTACTGGGGGATGTTCGATGCTTCCGGGCGGCCAAAGTTTGCCTGGAGCGGTCCTGCCTTCGAGAAGGACCATGGCCGAACCGCGGTGATCGCGGTCCTGGTGGGACTCGTGCTGTCCCTGCCCGTGCTCGCGCTCGCGCGCATGACGGCCGTGGAGGCGGTCGTGCTTGCGGCCGCGGCTCACGGCATCGGAGCATGGTTGGCGACCGTGCTCGCCTATTGGCACGCCCATTACTTCGTGTCCGGCCAAGCCGTCGCGTTCGGGTTCGGCGTGCCGCTCTTGGGAACGTTGCTTGTTGTCGCGCTCTCACGAATCCAGGAGCTTGCCACCGTCGCCTTCGGGCTCAGGCCGCGCTACTTGCTGACCGGACCGGTTGGATCGCTACAGCCCTCCACCCCCAAAGTGTCGATCCATATTGCCGCGTACCGCGAGCCGCCGGAGATGCTGTTGCAGACGCTCGATGCCGTGGCCCGCTTGGATTACTCGGATTTCGAGTGCATCGTGGTCATCAACAACACACCGGACCCGGCGTTTTGGGAACCCATCGCTGCCCGCTGCCTGGACCTCGGCAGCCGCTTCAAGTTCGTTCGCGTGGAGAACCTCCGCGGCTTCAAGGCGGGCGCGTTGCGCGTGGCGGCCGCGCACACGGCTCAAGACGCTGAGATCATCGGCGTCATCGATGCCGATTATGTGGTCCATCCGGACTGGCTGAAGGCCTTGGTACCGAGCTTCGCGGATCCCGCGGTCGGCCTCGTCCAGGCGCCGCAAGATCACCGTGACGGCGGGCGCAGTCTCGTCCATGCGGCTATGAATGCCGAATACGCGGGATTCTTCGATGTCGGCATGGTGGAGCGCAACGAGGCGAATGCGATCATCATGCACGGCACCATGTGCCTGATCCGCCGCGCCGCGCTCGATGACGCGAGCGGCTGGTCGAGCGACACGCTCTGCGAAGATACCGATCTCGGCCTGGCCATTCTGGAGCGGGGTTGGCGCGCGCATTACACCACAACCCGCTATGGCTGGGGTCTGTTGCCGCAGGACTACGCGGCGTTCAAGGCGCAGCGACGCCGGTGGGCGAGCGGCGCCGTCCAGATCATCAGGAAACACTGGCGGAGCTGGCTGCCGGGCCGACACCGCCTCGATGCGGCGCAGCGGCGGGAGTTCGCGCTGGGCTGGCTCGGTTGGGTCGGTGCCGAAACGGTGGGCGTCGCAGCGGCCTTCTTCAATCTGTTGTGGGTTCCGTTCATTGCAATGGGACTCGTCGCTATCCCCGATGCGGTGCTAACGGCACCGCTCATCGCCGCCTCTATCATATCGCTGCTGCACTTCTTGTTTGCATACCAGCTGCGGGTCCCCGGGCCGTTGTGGCAGCGGATCGCCGCGCTGTTCGTATTCATGTCGGTCCAGTGGACCATTGCGAGCGCGGCGGGAGGCGCGGTCTTCGACCGAAGGCGCAAGTTCTATCGGACGCCGAAGGGCTCTCTAACGACCGAGCCTTTGATCCACTTCCCGGCGACGGCGGAGGCGGTGTTCGGGTGTCTGCTCCTGGGCGGCGCCATTCTGATGTTCGGGACCAACATCAATCGGGTATTCGCCATTGATCTGTTCGCGTCCGTTCTGGTCCTGCAGAGCCTTCCGTTTCTCTCTGCGGCCGGGATCGCAGTTCTCGAAGGCACACGGGCAAACAGCTTCAGATTTTGGCGCCGATTCCGTAGACGTTCGTCAATCCGAGCGCGATCGTGGCATCGGCAATTTCCTTTTCAGTGAAACGGGCGGCGATGTCCCGGTAGACTTCCTCCGGCGCATGCGTGTCGGAGATGAGAGTGAGCGTCTCTGCCCATTCGAGAGTGGCGCGCTCCTGCATGAAAAACGGCCGTCCAGCCTATTCGGAGCGGCGGAGATGACAACGGCCGGCAACATGTCATTAATGCGTCAGAACCGACGGGAGTAATTGCCAAGATCAATGGGGTTTCTGCCCGCGAACACGAATGATATCACGGAACCTAGGCGTGCCAGCGCGGAGCCAGTCCCGCCAACCACGGATTTCAATATCTTCGCGCTCCAAGTGTTACCGGACGACAACCCGCCTGCAATGTTCAAACGGAAAGAGGTGTCGCCGCGGCCCTTGGCGCCTTGTCGATCTTCTTAGACCAGGATCGATAGGCGGCCACGGCGGTCATAACCGCAACTCCCAAAAGGCTGACCAGCACCTGCATCCAGATCGCACTCGACACTTCGACGAGCACGAAATACGCCGCGAACGACAGAAAGATACCGACGCAGAACACTTCCAGCGACTGCTGCCCGCACACGATCAGGGGCCAGGAGACCGGACGCTCGAGCATGTGCCAATCGCGCGGCACGAACCGCACGACGAGAAAGGCAATAACCACGAAATGCAGGAAGCGATAGGGGGCGAGGTTGGTTTTGTCGTTCGGATTGAACGAGTCGTAGAGCCAGTCCGGCAGTGGTTGCGTGAATTCCGGGAAGCTACTGGCCATGGTCATGACGAGCGCGAATAACAGATAGGCGCCGCCCGCCCACAGTAGCGTGCTCGACTGAATCACCGGCATGGTTTCTCGCGCGCCGCCCAGGGCGAGCCATGCTCCCAACACGAACAGAAGCTGCCAACAGAACGGATTGAAATACCACCCCCCGCTCGGATAGGACGGCAGGTTCCAATCGAAATGGCGAGCGGCGAAATAGAGCGCCACGGAAAGCGCGAGGGTGAGAGTGCGTCGACGCGTCATCATCCACAACACCGGTGGAAAGCACGCTATCAGCACGATGTAGAGCGGAAGCACGTCCATGTTGACCGGTTTAAATTTAAGGATCAGCCCCTCGTATAGCGTCGTGAATGGATCATGCAAGAATCCCATAACGTTGAATTTCTGTGCGAACACCGGGTTATCGTACCTCGTCGCGAGCCAACCGATTTCCGCCAGATAGATAACAAACAATAGCACGTGCGCGACATAGATCTGCCAGGCGCGGCGGAGTAGCCGGGAGGTACCGATTATGAAGCCGCGCTCCAGCATAATCCGCGCGTACACGAATGATGCGGTGTAACCCGAAATGAACACGAAGAGATCGGCCGCGTCGCTGAAGCCGTAGTTCCGCGGCGTGATCCAACTCACGATGTTGTTCGGGATATGATCGAGGAAAATCCACCAGTTCGCGAGGCCCCGGAAGAAGTCCAGTCTGAGATCGCGGTCCCTAGATGGCAGGGCGACAGGCATCGGGGCGCTCCCGAGTGATGACGGACGCGAGGCTGCTGCGGCGGATTGTATCATTATTCGCGAGCGGCTTCGATTTCGCCCAAACCGGCGTGGCATTTTTCTGATCTCGCTACAGCCCAATTGTACGAGGGGGAATGATCACGCAGGGCCCCTCGGCACTCGGGCTTACCGATCGTATGAATCCCTGATCAGAAGGTGGGCGATCATCTCCCTGCCGACAGCGTCTGGCCGGCCGACTTTACAAAGGCCGGCGACAGAGGCAAAGGTCGAAGATGCGCCCGGATCATCGTCTATCAATCGTGGGCGCCATAGGTGGTCAGCGACGCCGAGGACGGGGGAATTCGATGCTTCCGCGATTGAACAGGGCCCTATTCGCGGCCGTGCTCTTGATCATTGCATTGCCCACATACGCGAAGGTTGCCGGCCCCTTCGCTGAAATCGTCGGCTCCTGGGCGGGTGGTGGGGTTGTCGCACTCGCGAGCGGAGCGAACGAGCGCCTGCGTTGCCGAGCGGCCTACAAGATGGGCGGTGACGGCCACACGCTGCAGCTGAGCATCCGTTGCGTGAGCGACAGCTATAATTTTCACTTGACCGGCAGCGTCATCGATCCGGACGGAACCATTTCTGGTACATTGAACGAATCCGGCCACAACCTCGCCGGGACCCTGTCGGGCCGCGCCAATGGCCGCACGATCCAGGCGGTGGCTTCAGGCGGCTCGTTCTCGGCTGGTATCACGCTGGTTACGCATGGCAACCGGCAGTCGGTCACGATCAAGCCGTCGGCTGGTACCGATGTCACGACGGTCTCGGTCACGCTTGCCAAGAAGTGATTCGTGTTTCTTGCCTACTGTCCCTGTCGAAAATCAGATCCGGCCGTATTGGTGATGCAATCCGCCCAATCGGTCGAAGCGGAGAGACCCGCGGCCGCTCGGGGCAAAGCGACGGAACGGAAGAAGCCGATGAAGGGAGCGCGGAAGGCGGGGTGAGCCGGCAGCACCTCCAAAGCTCACGGGCGCGAAACGCCACATTTTTGTGCGAAGCAGCGTGTCAACAGGTTGCGAGTTTATCCACAGGCATTATCCACAAATAAGTCTCGACAGTGTACCCGCGAACGCGCAAAGTATTTGGTGATCGAGCCGCCGCTATAAGACCACCGGATCATGTTTTCATGTGTAGCGGGTGCGGGAGTTTTGATTGCATTGGACCGATCCAGGCGCCGGTACGGTGATGGAACGCGGCCGCGTGAATGCCCCGCGAGGCGCGATCATCTTCGGTGATCTGATCGGCAGGTACGTGCCCGTCGGTACAATCAGGATAGGCGAAAAAAGATGGCCCCGCCGGAGCAGGGCCCAAGTCTGGGAGGAAACGCCCCAAAGAGGGGCAAGGCGACCTTATCAAGGCGTGCGACGCGATAATACCTGCCTGTGAACGATCTCGCCGATAGGCATCGCTTTTTTCAGCACTGTTGCCCTAGAGTGACAATGAAAGTGTGCGATTTAACCCCTATTGCGTAAAGCTTGTGTTGCTGCGCCAGAAGACGGCAAGAACCCCTACGATGCCCCGCGACGGCGCATCATCTTTGGCGACCTGATTCCGCAAGCCCGACGTACTCAGAATGGCGTGCGCCAACTGCGGCCGCTCGGGGCGGATCACGTCGGCAATCCCGTGAAGCAGGGCGCGCCAAGCTCTTCGCGTGGTCGGATGAGCCGACTGCAAAGGACTGCCTGGCAAGCGGCTGGCGATGTGAACGATAAATGTGGTGCGCCCGGATTTGCCGAAGGTGCTCTGGGGTAAGTGCAAAATTCCGGCTTCGTTGTTATCTCCTAGGTTCGCGGGGGTGAAAAATGCACCCGCCTAATGGCCGACGAGAGGGAGGAGAAAGAAGCAAAAATCCGGCGTTGGCGACAGGCAGCCGACGAATGCCGCGCCATGGCCGCGGATACCAAGGACCCCCAAGGTCGGCAGAACCTTTTGGATCTTGCCAGGGCATACGATGAGGCGGCCGATCAGATGCAAGAGTCCCTCAATCGGGCTTGATGCTCGCGGCGTTCTCCGAAGTACGCGTGCCCGATCCGAAACCATTATCGCCAAGAGCCCCGGCTGGGTTCACGGAGTGGCGTCCTCAACCCAACCGGGGCTGTGCCGCCCAGGTGCCGCCGAGCGGCATGCGCAGCTTACTCCAATTAGCAGTACGGCGCGATGGCTGAGCCCATTGGCGGATGCGCCCAACTGGCCCACGGCGCCAAGGTAAGAGGGTACGAAAGGCGGGCTAGGGTGGCCGTTGCAGTGGAGCGAGGTGTGCGTTCCACAAAATCACCGCAGACGCGCCACAAATTGCGAGCACATCTCCGTGGGTTCGGGGTGATGAGATCCCGTTCCGACCGGGGCGCGATGTCTGATCGTCAATGACTGATTACTATCCACTCATCGCTCGAGGCGTCCGCGGTCTCGAGAACAACACCGCCGAATCCCGGCGTGCGCTGTATGTCCGCGCCGAGACGGCGCTGATTGGTCACCTGCGGACACTCCATCCGCCGTTCCCCGAACCGGAGGTCACGCGCGAGCGCCTGTCGTTTCATGATGCCATCCGCAGGATCGAAGCGGACTCAGTGGGTGTGGACGCTCAACCGGCACCGCTGCGACCGCCACCTCTTGGGGAGCAAATGCCGGTTGCTCCGAACTCCACAAACGGTCTGATCTTCGCCTGCCTCGGGCTGGCCCTTGTTCTGGCCTTGGCTCTCACGACTTACTGGCAACGCGACAACCTGACAGCATTGTTTGTGCGCAGCCCTGCAACGCAGGCAAAGCGCGAGGCACCCCCGTTGGGGCCAAAGACCACAGTTGGCGAGCTTCGGGGCTCATCGGCACCAGCAGAAGCGGAACCCGGCAATGGCTCGGCCACAATGCCGGTTGCAGTGCTCTACGAGGAGGATCCAGCCGATGCGCAAGCGAGAAAACGCTACGTCGGCTCTGTGATTTGGAAAACCGAGACCGTTTCGTCGGCGCCAGGACAGCCGCCCGAGCTTGCAATCCGCGCGCAGCTCGAAATCCCGGAGCGCCGTATCAACATGACGATGTCGCTGCGCCGCAACACCGATAAGTCGATGCCTGCGAGCCACATGATTGAGATAAAGTTCACTCTGCCAGCCGATTTCCCCGTCAGCGGGATCTCCGACGTACAGCGCATCGTCATGAGCCAGGCGGACCAGAAGCGCGGCGCGCCGCTCGCCGGCCTCGCTGTCAAGGTTAACTCGGCTTTCTTTCTCGTCGGCCTCTCGGCGATCGACACCGACACGCAGCGCAACCTGCAACTGCTGAAGGAGCGGCCTTGGCTCGGGATCCAGATCGCCTACAGCAAGAGGCACGCGCTGCTGGTGATCGAGAAGGGTGCGCCCGGCGCGCGAGCGTTCCAAGAAGCGTTCACCGCTTGGCACGGGACCTGACAGCGCTTCTCTCTTCCCAGATTTTTGCCGACGCGCGCCAACTGCCCAATCTGTCCCGAATAACGTTAAGCGTGGCGGCACGGCTTTGCCGTTCTAACGAATGACCGCCCCGTCGCTTCCTGCGGCATCACAGCCCTTTCCCGACGATCGCCGCCGCCACGTCGGCAGCGGAGAAATGACCGTAAACCCGCTCGATCATGGCGACCGTATCCCCCAGCAGCTTCGCCACGACATAGACGCTAATCCCATCATGAAGCAGATGCGTGGCGCGCGAGTGACGTAGTACGTGTCGCCGGGGCTTGTTATCCGATCGCGCACATATGCGCGTGAAACGCCGGATAGATGCTACGGGGCTGCCGAACAGCCACTCGTTCGGACTCTCCCTCATCAGCTGCTCGACCACTGGGCGAATCTCGGAAAAGAGTGGCACGATAGGCCGCCGCTTCCTCGATTTGCGCTCAAGCACAGTTTCGTCCGACGCGCGGAGATTGATGCGGCTGTGCTGAAGATCGATCTGCGACTTGTGCAGCGTTTCGACGCTACGGTGCCGACCGGCGGTGTAGTAGGCAATTAGAATGAATGCACGCAGTTGGCCTTCGGTCAATTGCGGGAGGAGAAAGAATGTGACCGAGATGGATCGCGTCTCGCGTGAGAATTGGATGAAACTTGGTCGGATGGTCCGTAAGGCCCGGCTCATGCCGAAAAAGCACTGTAAACCAAAAAGACGAACCACGTTGATCTCAAAACCGACAGGCACGTTTGCATCTGACGATGGCAGAGAGGCCATCGGCTCGTCTGACAGCGCGCGAACGAAAAGTGCTTGTCGCCATCACAAGCGCGCTAACGGGCAAGTTACGGTAACCGGCCGGATTTACCACGCGCCTTGCGTGGTTAGTTTGTCCTAGCATGATCGTGATCAAGCGCTTTGTAACCGCTGGGTCGGCAGGACGGCTAGAGTTTTGAGACGATTAGGAAAGCGTCGTTTCTTACTCAGTGGTGGGTTATCATGCGCCCAGGCGGAGAGTCCGGAGTTCGGTTAGAAGCAGACATGAATGGCCGCTCATGTAACTTCGCAGTTTGACCGATGATGTTGAAAAATGAGCTCGGTAAATGACTGGCGCATGGTCAGCGCGGCAGGACACGACAGGGCCTTTTGAGCGTGTTCCGAACTCGATATGTGGTGAGCGATATTAATCAGCTCTCCTGGAAGCCGGTCGGCTTCGGCCTGTCATTCTTGCGTCAGGCCTTCGGGGCGACCCGCGGCATTCGCCCGAGCACGATCTGCCGGCGCTGTGCTGCCATCCGGTTTGACCACAAGGCGGCGCGCGAGCAGATACCGACCGACGATGAACGCGTGAAGAACCTGCTGGACTTCCGGTGCATCGACCCCGTTCGCAGAGTGAATTTCCTTGCCCATGGTGACCCCCTTCGACAAGGCCACGGACATAGATTCGATTCCGCCAGTCTTTGAAAAAATCAAGAGGCTGTCGTGCGGCGCAACAAACGGGAATTAGGACACCGCTTTTGGCAAATTAGGACACTGGCCATGGAATTAGGACATTACCCGGCCGGTCAATTAAAGGACAAGCCGCCTGCCAATCTTGGGCCGCTCGGGTCATTCCGGGCGGCCTTTTTCATGGGGCCGGCGGGGGTATCCCGAGGCGGATTGCCAGCGTTGCGCTGACTGGTACGCTACCAGTGCCGTTCGATTTATCCCCCTAGCCCGGGGAATTGCACCAGAACGGCGCGACCCCGGCTTTGCTCGCAAGCGGCGCGGCCGGGGTTTGCTTTGTGCTCTTTATCGCGGGCGCCGCTCGGGTCATTCCCCAGCAAACGCATCCCATTCGATTGGACCGGGTCCGCGATCCCCGACTCCCTTGATGGACCGCGCAGCCGACAACTTCCAAATCGGCGAGCTCGAGTTCGAGCTGTTCGAGCAGCGCGGCGCGCTCGGCGGATTGGCCGAAGCGCTCATGCCGCAGCTTCTTGATCGTGTACTTGAGCTTCTCGATCAGCAGTGCTCGGTATTGCGCCTCGCTCTCCGCCGCCGTGGCCCGCGCTTCCGCGGCGCTCACCGCCTGGCGCTGCGCAAGAATGAGCGTATGCGCACTCGCAAGATCTGTCGGCAGCGAATCATCGGCGCTCATCGCCAACGATGGAATCACAACATGCGGCTGCCGTCCGAGCGCAAAAGCGCGGCTCGATTCAAAATGCCGCGATCACGCCAGGTGTACTGCGGCATGCGCCAGTCGATGCCTTCGAGCAGGTATCCGAGCTGCGCCGGTGAGATCGTCACGACGCCCGCCGGCGACGGCCAGAGGAAGCGGCCACGCTCCAGCCGCTTGGCGAACAGGCACATACCTTGCCTATCATGCCACAAAATCTCGATCAGCCCGCCACGCCGTCCTCTGAACACAAACAAATGGCCGCTGTGCGGATCGCGCTTGAGCGTCTCCTGCACCAGTAGCGCCAGCCCATCAAAGCCTTTGCGCATATCGGTGTGGCCCGCCGCCAGCCATTGGCCCGCCGCCAGCCATACCCGCGCGCCGTTCGGGAAGGGGATCATCGGCGCCGCTTGCTCTTCGCCAGCATCTTGATCAGCGCCGACACCGTCGAGGCATCGACCGACCCGGTAATCCGCATCCGGTTGCCGGTCGCAAACTCAATCTCGACCGTGCCGGCCCGCTCCGACGATGGTGTCGGCGGCGGAAGAGCTGGCTCGTATGGATCCCGGCTTCGCGCGCCACCTCGGAAGCGACCGCACCCGGCTCCAGCGCCGCGGCAACGATCCGCTCCTTCTCCGCCCGAGACCATCGCCGGCGCCGTTGCACCGACGCGATCACCTCAACCTGCTGCTTGGTCATAGTGCTAGCCCTAGGATTAATCCTAGGACTTGCCGCGAACACTTAATCGCGCAAGGCGGCCTTCACCCCAATCGATTGCAAATCTGCGCCCGCCCAGTAAGTACCCCACGAGCTTCGCCATGCGCCAGGACATTTTCCCGGCACAAGTACCCAAATTTAACGGCCTCTTAACCAAAGGCTCTTTGAATTCTCAAAAAAGGCGACCTCTCCTTTCACATTTAGGATTCGAGCCATGAATCAGCACTGCTCACCTAGTCATCCAGCGGAGATTGCGTCACATTGCGGCTGCGGCGGTCGCGGCCCGAACGCGAGCCTACCTTGGGATGACTGCCGGGCACCACTTTCGGCGCCGGGGCGCAAGCATAAGATGGGACAGCCATGTTCTTCTGGCTGAGAAAGGCTGCCAAGCCGGTCCAAGCGGGCGCCCCCGCCGATCGCGCCGGGGACGTGCTCACTTCCAGGTGCCGGGAGCTTGGCGTCGAAGCCGCGCTGAGCGAAATTACCGGGATCAGCCCGCCGATGCTGGTCGCCTTGGGCGAGAACGGCATCAAGACGGTCGAAGATCTCGCCGGATGCGATACCGATGAGCTGCATGGATGGGTCGAGCAGACAAGCGCCACGACCACGCGCCACGCAGGCGTGCTCGACGGCTTCGCGCTCTCGCGCGACGAGTGCGGGGCCATCATCATGAAAGCCCGCACCCGGGTCGGCTGGATCGACGAAAGTCGTCCCGCGCAGCCCGCCAAGGCCCGATAGACTGCGGCCGGGACGTTTGGGTTCACGCGCCTTCGCGGCGGCCGTTTCATTTCGGCTTGCCGGCAAAACAAATGAACCGACCACTGGAGGCGCCGCCGTCGCGGCCTACCCTTAGCGTCCGTCTGGAACGTATCATAGGGACAATCGTAACGGCCAACGAAGACCAGCCAGATGACCCATCAATGGCAGTATCAGATACGGATTTACCTGGGTGATGAGTTTGCGGAGGTCGCACGGCGCAATCCTGGCGATCCGGCAATTGCGTCAATAACGAACATCCTCACCAAGCATCACGCAACCATGAAATGTCAGTTTGATGCATTCGCGGACTATGTTGTCGAAGCGGAAAAACTTGGCCCCGAAAATTATCCTCTTTATGAGTGGACTAAGGCGACAATCGAGAATCCCGCAAAGAAGTCAAAGCACGTCAAATCCTTTGCGCTCTATGTTAACGGTAATGAGGTCTACGCTAAGGAGATAGCGGATGCGCTCGAATCAGACTTGCAGCCAATGGTAGGCAGGGAATTGATCACACGAATGTCTAGGCACAGCACCAATCCTGCAGACAACCCTCAGCCGCCGCCATAATGGTCGAGCGTGCGCTGCATCAGGTCATGAGGTGAGCATCAGGCTCTCTTCAGGAGCCTCGCGCATGGTGGTGCCGCGGCGGATGTCTTCGACGAGCCGCATGCCGACGTCGATCTTGTTGACGCGCAAAGCCTTCGGGGTGAGCGCGGACTCGATCGGGTACGGCAGGTGATAATTGAGGCCAGGCTGCACATCGCGGACGTATTTGCCGAACCGCAGCACGACGCCGAGCTCGTCGGGCTCGACCCGGAAGAAGCCGGAAAAACCCCACAGCGCCAGCACGGCGACGCGATCAGCGCAAAGCCGCGACCGCCGAAACCCCCGCCTGGCAGCACGGTCCTGAGCTTGTCCTGCTGCGGCGCAGCAGCTCCTCGAGGTCCGGCGGAGTGGGACCGGAGGATTGCGGTCCGGAGCCCCAGGGCCCCCTTTCCGGAACCCCACGGCCCGCCGCCAGGACTGCTCCACGGCATGAATGGCTCCAAATCGCCGGCCGAGCCGGCAGTGCGTCTCCCTTGGACCGGTTATTAAAGGGCCGCGTTCATCGGTTACAACGCGGCTAATCTGTGCCCAAACCGTGCGCCCGCCTAGCGAGGGCGGATTTGGTTAGGCGCGGCTTTCCGTCGCGTGCCCAATCAGTACGTCAAGGTTCTGTTGATTTCCGGGAACCTGACTATCGGCCATAGCGGTCGACACTGTGTACCTGCGCCGCCGGGGCTTCTTGGCACCATTTTCCTCAATCAACACTAATTCACCGGATTCGATCCACTCAGCAGCTGGTATCGCGCCTCGGCGTCGCGCTCCCACGTCAACGCTCCAACAATTCTGGCTAGCGTCGAATAGTCATTAGCTCCGAATGCCCTGCGAAGCTCTTCGACCTTAGTCATGATCGTGCCCTTTTCCCTGCTCACCCGCGTGGTCCCAGGTGCCTGCGCGAGGCATGATTTTGCCCTCCTGCGAAAGGTGCCGTCCAATTTTCCGAGACCTGAGCGGGCGCGGCCTTGAATTGTGGCAGCACTGACGCCTGCGCAAAGTTTCCGATTTTGCACCCCCCGTGGAACTACATGCGTACTGCCGGATTGCATTTAAAATCTTGTATGGGGCAGGGGCGCGACCAGGACGAATACCAGGACGAATATCGGATAAGGGGAATAAGCGGCCGAGCAGCGCGGGCCGAGGCGTGCTCAAGATCGCACATCTCCTGCCGCGCGCGAACGAGGAAGAGCAGTGCTGGACACCGACGTCCACCACGATGCGAGTAGTTCCGGCTGGCCGAGCCCGGACGTGGCCGAGCGGGCCTCCCGCCTCGTCCTTTACGATGCGCTCTCCCACGAAGCGATGGGGGCGCTGACCACCGGAGTCTTCCTCGTCGGTTTTGCGGTCGCGCTCGGCGCCAGCAATTTCGCCATCGGCGTGCTGGCGGCGGTCCCATTCCTGACGCAGCTGCTGCAGA
>WNGF01010815.1_pt1 | contig 13973 bp, 12 predicted proteins | sample 5400641 | NCBI WGS metagenome assembly WNGF01 (sample SAMN13153371, study PRJNA577476) | soil metagenome | isolation source: 80 cm soil or saprolite under grassland replicate 2 | place: USA:California | collected 2016-06-15
ACAGGACGGAAACGAGAACTGGGAATGATGACGAAGACATACGCGGTGAAGAGCGCAGAGATAAAGCGCGAGTGGCGAGTGGTCGATGCCGATGGGGCGACCCTTGGTCGTCTCGCGACGCGTATCGCGGCGCTGCTGCGCGGAAAGCACCGCGCGACCTTCTCAACGCACATCGACACCGGCGATCCGGTGATCGTCCTGAACGCATCCAAGATCAAGGTGACCGGACGCAAGCTCCAGGCGAAGCAGTACGTCCGGCACTCCGGCTACCCGGGTGGCATGCGGACCGAGAGCCTCGAGCGGCTTCTCGCGCGGCGCCCCGAGGAGGTCATCCGGCGCGCCGTTCGCGGGATGCTTCCGCAGAACCGGCTGGGCGAGCAGATGATCCGCAAGCTCCACGTGTATGCGGGTGCCGACCATCCGCACGCCGCCCAGCGTCCGACCGAGCTGAAGGAGGCCACAGCGCGATGAAGTCAGCATCGTATTTCCAGGGGACCGGCCGTCGAAAGACGTCGATCGCGCGCGTCCGCCTCGTGCCCGGAGAGGGCACCGTCGTCGTGAACGGGAAGGCGCTGGACGACTACTTCGGCCGTGACGGCGCCACCGACCGCGCGACCCTGCCGTTCACCGTGACCAACACCGCGCGCCGCTTCAACGCCATGATCAAGGTGGAAGGCGGCGGAGTGACCGGCCAGATCGGCGCGATCGCCCACGGGATCGCCCGGGCGCTCCAGCAGATGGACAAGGAGCTTGGGCCCGCCCTCCGGCGCGCCGGGCTCCTGACGAGAGACCCCCGCGCGAAGGAGCGGAAGAAGCCGGGCCTCAAGCGGGCGCGCAAGGCTCCGCAGTTCACCAAACGCTAGCGGCGGCGCTCCCTGCCAGCGCACACTAAGGGCGCAGTGAGCACACGCTCGTCCGACTTCAACTACAAGGTCGCGCTGGCGTCCGGTCTGAAGAGCCTGCACGCGGGTCGGCTCCGGCAGGCCGAGGAACAGTTCCGCTATCTCCTGACGCGCTTTCCCGCGGCCGACGGTGGATATCGCGGCCTCGCGAAGGTGCTCATCGAAGAGGAGGATCGGCCCGCCGCGCTGCGCATGCTCCTCGACGGTGGTGCGGCGATCGCGAAGGCCGGTCAGCGCACCAGCGCGATCGGCCTCTACCGTGACGCGACCGCGCTCGACCCGAGCGATCTCACCGCGCATCGCCGTCTCGCTGCCGCGCTCATGCTCGCCGGCGATCCCGGTGCGTCTGCCGCGGAGTACGCGCGCTACATCGAAGCCGCACTGCTCGTGGGAGCGAAGGAGCGCGCTCGCCTCGAGGCCGAGTTCGCGCTCGAACGGCATCCGGATGCGCGCGAGCTCCTGCAGGTCGCGCGCAAGCTCGGGATGGATGTACGAGAGCCGCCGCCCGAACCGGCAACGGCACCAGCTCCTGCGCCGGCGGCACCGCGCCCAGCGGCAGCGATGGGGACCAAATCGAAAGCCGGTGAACAAGACCGCGCGGAGATCATGCGTTCCGCATTCGGCGGTGCGCCGCCGCGACAGGAGTCCACGCCGGCGCGACAGGAGTCCGCCGCGCCGTCACAGCCGTCGTGGCGTGATGCCGCGGCGTCTGCACCGCCCGCGCCGGAGCCCGCGGCGCCCGAGGCCGCGACGGTCGCGCGTTCGTCGTCGTGGTCGGATCCCTGGTCGTCCGACTCTAGCGACCCGCAGGCGGTCACTCTCGGCGGCAGCGACGGCGAACAACCGGCCGACGATGCCGATTCACAGGCGGTCGAAGCGAACGCCGCACGCTATCTCGCGAAGAAGGACCCACGTGGCGGGGACGCTGCGCTCGAGGCGGCGCGCCGCTATATCGCGGACGGACGGAATGACGCGGCATCCGATCTGTTGCTTCAGCTCATCTCGAGCGGCGTTGCGGATCACGACGCGCAGCGGTTGCTTGTCGATGTGGTGCGTACCCTCGGCAAGCGCGACGTCGCGAAGGCGAAGTGCAAGCTGCTGGTGCAGGCACTTCGGCTCGACGGGCGCGAGGACCTTGCTGCGGAGGTCGAGCAGCTGGCGCTGGCGGATTAGATGGACGTCCTGAACGAGCAACTCCAGAAGGTCTTCAACGGCCAATGCTGTGGCTGGAACAACGTCCTCGACGTCCTCATCGTCGCCGTCTTCATCTACTACGTGCTCGTTCTCATCCGCGGCACACGCGCGGTGCAGCTGCTACTGGGCGTCCTCGTTCTCGTCGGCATCTACGGGCTCGCTGTCCTGCTCAAGCTTGAGCTGACGAAGTTCGTGCTGTCGGCGGTCTTCGCGTTCGCCGTGTTCGCGTTGCTGATCGTCTTCCAGCCTGAGCTGCGTCGTGCGCTGGGACAGCTTGGACAGCTCGGGCCGCTCAACCGTCTCTTGGTGCAGCAACCGGACGAAGAGGTCGATCACATCGTCGACGAGCTCGTGCGCGCGGCGCTGCTGATCGCCGAAGCGCGGCACGGCGCGCTCATCGTCGTCGAACGCAGTACCGGCCTCCAGGACTACAGCGAGACAGGCGTTCCCATCCACGCGAAGCTCACGGCCGAGCTCCTGGGATCGATCTTCATGACCCGTTCTCCACTCCACGACGGGGCCGTGATCGTTCGCGGCGGCCTGATCCTCGCCGCCGCCTGCCTGCTGCCGCTCGAGGAAACACCGGAGCGCGCGACGCACCGCTACGGCATGCGTCACCGCGCGGCGCTGTCGGTGAGCTCGCAGACCGATGCGGTCGTGGTCGTAGTCTCCGAGGAGACGCAGGCGATCTCGATCGCGTCGAACGGCCGCATGATCGGCGGTCTCGACGAAGAACGGCTGCGGCGCGTGCTCTCGTCGCTTCTCCGCAGCCGGATACAGCCGCTGCCCTTCCGCAGCAAGGCGTCCTAGCCGTGCGCGCGGTCCAGGGTCTGCGCCCCGCCTGGCTGCGCCGACGGGTCGATGTCGGGCGCATCATCACGCACGACTTCCCGCTCAAGGCCGTAGCGGTCGTGATCGCTGTCGTCTTCTGGGTCGCCATCACGCAGAACGCGACACCGCGGCCGGTGACGGTGGCGTTCGACGGCCGCATCCCGGTCGAGCGCCCGGAGAATCCGGTGGGCTATGTGCTGCGCGGACAGTTCGGTGACGTCGGCGTGACGCTTCGGGGCGCGCCGGGTGTCGCGGACCGTGTCGCGCTGTCGGAGTTGCACGCGACGTTCGATGTGAAGTCGCTCACTCTCGGACAGACCGAGCCACAAGACGCACGCGTGAGCGTCACGGTCGCGAAGGATGGCGTCGAGGTCGTGGACGTTTCTCCGGCCACCGTCTCCGTTCGTGTCGAGCGGCTCATCTCGCGCGTGCTGCTCGTGCAGCCCCGGTTCGCGAACGAACCGCCGACGGGCGCGCGCGCGGGCGATGCGGCGGTGACGCCCACCGAGGTGAGGGTGACCGGGCCGGAGACCGACATCGGGCGGATCACCGCGGTCCTCGGGACGGTGCGCTTCGGCGACGCCCAGACCGACATCGAGACGAGTACGCCGGCGATACCGGTGGACGCCGCGGGCGTCGCCATCGACGGACTTCAGGTCGAGCCCGGCGTGGTCGTGGTGAAGGTACCGGTGCTGCCGACCGCGACGACGCGGACGGTGCCCGTGGTCTTCGCGCTGCGCGGCGTCGTCGCGCCGGGCTACTGGGTCCTCGGAGTCGCCATGGATCCCTTTGCGGTGACGGTCCGCGGCGATGAGCAGGTGCTGTCGACGCTCGATCGCATCGAGACCCTTCCGATCGACATCGGTGACCTCAGCGCGACGAAGAAGCTGAGCGTCGGGCTGTCGCTCCCCACGGGTGTCACGCTGCTGCGTCCGACGGACGTGGCCGTGACCGTGACGGTGCAGCCGCTGACCGGCACACGTCTGTTCAGCACCGCGGTCGTCGTGACCGGACTCGCGACGAACCTGACCGCGGAGCTCGACCTGACGAATGTTGGCGTGCTCGTCGCCGGCCCGGTGCCCGCGCTCGCCGGCCTGCCGCCTGAGCAGGTCGTCGCATCGGTCGACGCCGCTGGGCGCGGGCCTGGCATCTACTTGCTCGACGTGGCAGTCCGCGTGCCCTCAGCTGTGAGCGTGCAGACCGTGCAGGCGACCCGGGTCACGCTCACGATCAAGGCGAAATGAGTCGCCTCTTTGGCACGGACGGCATCCGCGGGGTGGCGAACAAAGAGCTCACGCCCGAACTTGCGCTCCGTCTCGGGCGCGCCGCGGGACATGTGCTCGGAGGGCCCGGGCACCGCGTCGTCGTCGGCCGCGACACGCGACGCAGCGGGCGCATGCTCGAAAGCGCGCTCGCGGCGGGGCTGTGCTCGGTCGGCATGGAGGTCCGCCTGGTCGGCCACATCCCGACGCCCGGCCTCGCGCATCTCGCGCACGCCGGCGACTTCGTCGCCGGCGCCGTGATCAGCGCCTCGCACAACCCCGCGCCGGACAACGGGATCAAGTTCTTCGACCACGGTGGAGTCAAGCTGCCCGACGCGACCGAGGATGAGATCGAGGCCGCGATGACCGGGAATGACACGCTCCCGCGTCCCACCGAGGGAGGCATCGGGCTGGTGGGCGACTCGCGTGGCCTGGTGAAGGAGTACGAGGACTTCCTCGTGTCGCTTGCGCCGAAGCTCGACGATGTTCGCGTGGTGCTGGACTGCGCGAACGGCGCGACGTATCGGGTCGCGCCGTCGGTATTCGCCCAGACCGGCGCCGAGGTGTTGACCCTCTTCGATACGCCCGACGGAGCGAACATCAACGCTGGCTGCGGCGCGACGCAGCCGGAGGCGCTGCAGCGCGCCGTCGTGGACCGCAAAGCCGATATCGGCTTCGCGTTCGACGGCGACGGCGATCGGGTCATGACCGTGGATGCGCGGGGCGCGGTCCACGACGGCGACTTCGTGCTCGCGCTCGCGGCCAGGCACTTCGCTCGGCACGGACAGCTCCAGCCAAAGATCGTCGTCGGCACCCTCATGTCGAACGGCGGTCTCGAGGCGAGCCTCGCGCGCGACGGCATCCGCCTGGTGCGCACGAAGGTCGGCGACCGCTATGTGTGGGAGGAGATGCAGCGGACCGGCGCGCTCTTCGGCGGGGAGCCCTCCGGCCACGTCATCTTCCGCAACTACCACACGACGGGCGACGGGATCCTCACCGCCCTCGAGGTCATGCACCTCGTCCGAGCGGAGGGCCGACCGCTCGCCGAGCTGGCCGCGCAGATGGAACGCTGGCCGCAGGTCACAGAGAACGTGAAGGCGTCGCGACGCGCGCAGTGGGAGTCCAGCACGAAGTTCGTCGCTGCGCTCAAAGAGGCGACGGACGCGCTGGGCGCGACCGGTAGGCTGCTTGTGCGGCCGTCGGGCACCGAGCCGGTGCTGCGGATCACCGTCGAAGCGCGGGACGCGGCCGTCGCTTCGTCGATAGCCGCGCGCCTGGCCGAGGTCGCGCAGAAGGAGCTCGTCTAGAGATGTGCGGGATCGTCGGGTACGTCGGCCCGCGCGAGGCGCTGCCGCTCCTGATGGGCGGCCTGCGACGGCTCGAGTACCGCGGCTACGACTCGGCGGGTGTCGCGGTGCAGCAGAACGGCACGCTCGAGGTGATGCGCGCGGAGGGCAAGCTCGACAACCTGGCCGCCGTCGTCTCAGCCCATCCCTCCGCCGGCCACACCGGCATCGGTCACACGCGGTGGGCGACGCACGGCCGCCCGAACGAGCAGAACGCACACCCGCATGTTGACTGCGGAGGCGTGACGGCGGTCATCCACAACGGGATCATCGAGAACTTCGAGGACCTGAAAGAGCCGCTGCTTCAGAACGGTCATCGCTTCTCGAGCGAGACGGACACCGAGGTCGCCGTCCACCTCCTCGAGGAGGAGCTCGCGAAAGGGCGCACCCTGGAGGCTGCGGCTCTCGCGGTGCTGCCACAGCTCGAAGGCGCAGCCGCGCTCGCCTTCATCTCGTCGCGGGATCCAGGGAAGATCGTCGCCGCTCGCATCGCGAGCGCCGGCGGCGTGATCGTCGGCTTCGGTGATGGCGAGAACTTCATCGCGTCCGACATGCCCGCCCTGCTCGAGCACACGCGGAGGGTCGTCTTCCTCGAGGCGGGCGATGTCGCCGTCGTGACGAAGGACAACGTGGACTTCTTCCGCATCGACGGGACGCCCATCACAAAGGCACCGCAGACCGTGACCTGGGACGCGGTCGCTGCGGCGAAGGCCGGCTACAAGCATTTCATGCTCAAAGAGATCCACGAGCAGCCGCGCGCGATCAACGACACTCTCCTCGGTCGCGTTGAGCGCACGTCGGGCCGTGTTGTCTTCGACGAGAACGTGCGCCTGGGCGACGAGTACGTGCGCGATCTGCCGCGGATCACGCTCGTGGGTTGCGGCACGGCGGGTCACGCCGCACTCGTCGGGAAGATCCTCATCGAACGTCTCGCGCGCGTGCCATGCGACATCGACATCCCGAGCGAGTACCGGTACCGCGAGCCGATGGTGACCAAGGGGCAACTGCTTGTCTCGATCACCCAGTCCGGCGAGACGGCGGACACGCTCGCCGCGATGGAGGAGGCGCGTAAGCGCGGGGCTCGCGTGCTCAGCATCGTGAACGTGATGGGGAGCGAAGCCAGCCGCGTTTCGGACGACGTCATCTACCTCCACACCGGGCCTGAGATCGCGGTCGCGTCGACAAAGGCGTATACCGCGATGCTGGTCGACCTCTACCTGTTCGCGATCTACCTGGCGCAGCGCCGGGGCACGATCGATGCGGACCGCTCGCGCCGTCTCCTGGCGGAGGCGTTCCACCTGCCCACGCTCGTCGACGCGGTCCTGCGCGAAGAGCCGAAGGTGCGCGCGCTCGCTCACCGCTATCACACCGCACGCAACTTCCTGTTCCTCGGACGCGGCGTGAATTACCCGACGGCGCTCGAAGGTGCCCTGAAGCTGAAGGAGCTCTCCTACATCCACGCCGAAGGCACGGCCGCCGGTGAGATGAAGCACGGGACGAACGCCCTCATCGACGAGGATCTCCCAGTCGTCGCGATCGCGCTGCAGGACTCCGTGTACAAGAAGATGCGGTCGAATATGGAGGAGGTCCGCGCGCGGGCCGGCGTCGTGATCGCAGTTGCGAACGACGATGACACCGAGATCGCGGGCAAGGCCGAGGAGATCATCCGCATCCCGAAGACCGAGGAGCTGCTCGAGCCCGTGCTCGCGATCATCCCGCTACAGCTCATGGCTTATCACATCGCCGATCGGCGCGGGAACGACGTCGACCAGCCACGCAATCTCGCGAAGGCCGTCACTGTCGAATGAATCAGGTCCAGCGGCCGCAGTGACCCTCTATACGTTCCTCAAGCTGCTCCATGTGCTGAGCTCGATGTGGCTGGTGACTGGTCTTCTCGGCCGCGCGGTCGCGCTCAGCTCGGCGCGCCGGGCGCCCGAGATGCGCATCCTCAAGGCGATCGCCGACGTGAGCGGCCGCCTGGAGAATCTCATGATCGCCCCGGGGATCTTCGCCGTCCTCGTGACCGGCATCGCCACCGCGGTGGTCGGCGGGATCTCGCTCCTCGGACCCGTCGACGGGGGACCGCTGTGGGTGTTCCTGCCGCTCGTGATCATGCTGTTCGCGGTCGCCACGACACCCGTGACGCTGTCGCACGACCGCCAATGGGGCCAGGCGTTGGAAGATGCGGCGCGGCGAGGCGTGGTGACCGAACGGCTTCGCCCCTTCCTGGACGCGCGCGCGATGCTGAGGCGCTACGCGCCGGACATCTCCGCGGTCGCGATCATCGTCGTGCTCATGGTCCTCCGGCCGTTCTGACGTGAGTACGGAGGTCGGCATCGACATCATCGAGACCCACCGCATCCGGGGCGTGCTCGAGAAACACGACACGCGCTTCCTGCACCGGGTGTACACCGAATGGGAGCGCATGTATTGCCGTCGCAACGTGCTGCATCTCGCAGGACGCTGGGCGGCGAAGGAGGCGGTGTCGAAGGTCCTCGGCCTCGGCGTGCGCGGGGTCGGCTGGCGCGAGATCGAGATCAAACGGACGCCCTATGGCCAGCCCACCGTGACGCTGCACGGCCGCGCCGAACAGCGACGCCGCGCGCTCGGACTCTCCGAGCCCCTCACCGTGAGCATCTCGCACATCCGCGATCTCGCGGTCGCGGTCGCCGTGGGCGTGCGCTGACGGCCCCGAGCCAGCCGCTCGACGCGCGGCTCGTCCGCACGACGCTCCGACCGCTCCCGCCGGACGCCGGCAAGGAAGCGCGCGGCCGAGTGCTCATCGTCGGTGGATCCCATCGCTATCCGGGCGCGGTTCTCCTCGCGGCGCGCGCGGCAGCACGCTGCGGTGCCGGTGTCGTCACGGTCGCGGCGGCGCGCTCGCTCGTGGAGATGGTCGCCGGTCAGGATCCGAACGTGACGTTCTTCCCGCTCGCGGAGGCGCAGCCCGGCGTCATCGCCACCGGCGCCGCCGCGCAGGTCACGCCGATCTTCGGCGACAAGATCCGCGCGATGCTGATCGGGCCGGGTCTGGCGCACGCGCCCGGCACGGACGACTTCGTTGTCGCGCTGCTACGCAATGCGAAGGCCGTGGGCACGGTGATCGATGCGGACGGACTGAATGCGCTCGCGCGCACCGAGGACTGGGCCGCAGCGCTGCCGAAAGTGGCGGTGCTCACGCCGCATGATGGCGAGGCCGCGCGCCTCGCCGGGCGCGTCGTTCCGACGGGCGCGGCCCGCGTGGCGTTCGCCGAGCGATACGCGGAGTCGTGGAAAGCGGTCGTCGTCCTGAAGGGACCCGTCACCGTCGTGAGCGACGGCAAGCGCACCTACGTCCATGACGCGCCGAACCCGACCCTCGGTGTCGGCGGCTCGGGCGACGCGCTCGGCGGCGCGGTCGCGGCCTTCATCGCACGCGGCCTCGCGCCACTCGCGGCGGCCGCCGCGGCGGTCTGGGTCCACGGCCGCGCTGGCGCGCTGCTCGCGGCGGAGATCGGTGAGTCGGGCGCACTCGCGACGGACATCGTCGACGCCATGCCACGCGCGCTGCGCGAGATCCTTTCCAAATGAGCATCTCCACTCCTCTTCGGTCAACCGCCGTAGACGTCGATCTCGACGCGATCGCGTCGAATCTCGTCGCGCTGAAGACGCGGGGCGGCGGCGAGGTCATCGCCGTCGTGAAGGCAGACGCTTACGGACACGGTGTCGAGGCGGTCGCCGAGACGCTGGTGGATGCCGGCGCAGCGATGCTCGCGGTCGTCACCATCGAGGAGGCCCTCGTGATCCGTCGCACCGGCATCACGGCGCCTGTGCTGGTGCTCTTCGGCGCATCGGACCGCGCGGAGGCGGAGGCTGCCGTCGCCGCCGACCTCACCCTGGTCGTATGGGACCTGGAGCGCGCGCGCCTCATCGACGACGCCGCGGCGGCCGCGAACGGAAGGGCGCGAGTGCACTTCAAAGTGGACACGGGCCTTACGCGACTCGGCGCGCCCTTCTCCGAAGCGCCGGCGCGGCTGAATGCGATCCGTGAACTTCCTCACCTCGAGGTCGATGGCATCTTCACGCATCTCGCGACCTCTGACGAGCCCGACGTCAGCGGGGACCGGGAGCAGCTCGCGCGCTTCGCCGACCTGCTTCGCGGCACGAGGGAGTTGCCACGGTGGATCCACGCCGCCGCAAGCGCCGGCGTCGCTACGTTCGGCCCGACCCCGGGCTTCACCGCGATCCGGCCCGGGCTCTCGCTCTACGGTCTGCACACCGCGCCTCACCTCGAATCGGCGCTCGGGCTGCGGCCAGCGCTGGAGTGGCGCTCGCGGATCCATCGCGTCGCCGCGGTGCCGAAGGGTACGGGCGTCTCCTACGGCCTCGAGTACCGGATGCCGCGCGATGGTCGTGTCGCGACGGTGCCGGTCGGCTACGGCGATGGTCTTCCGCGCGTGCTCGGCAGACTCGGCAGGGTGCTCGTCGGAGGACGCGTGCTTCCCTTCGCCGGGCGCGTCTGCATGGACCTCGTCATGCTTGACGTCACGGACCTTCCCGAGACACGCGAAGGTGATGAGGTGGTGATGATCGGTTCTCAGGGTCGCGCGAGCCAGAGTGCGGACGAAATGGCCGCCGCAGCCGGGACGATCAGCTACGAGATCGTCGTGGGCATCCGCCGCCGCGTGCCGCGGCGGTACCACCGAGCGGCCGGTGCGTGCGTTCCGCTCCAGACCACGCCGCAGCGCTCACCGTCACCCGCCGCCAGCGCGACCGCGTCGGCGAGCGTCGCCGGCAGCGCGAGCGCGGCGCCACCGGTGGTGGCGGACATGAGCGCGGCACTTCTCGCGAAGAGCCTGCCCGAGGCGAACATCTTCGACCTCACGCGCCGCATGCGTGGCCGCGACGGCCAGCCGGCGACGGAGTTCCAGCCGGTCCGCGCGACGCCACCGGTCGAGGGCGTCGGCACCGAGATCCCGTTCTGGACGTACGACTTCGCGGCGAAGAAACCGACGAAGATCACGGCGGTCCTGCGCGTCATCACCGATCACGCGAAATGGTGGGTGCAGAGCGACGTGCAGTTCGACCTCGAGCAGCTCCGCGTCAGTGCCACGGCGTTCGAGACGAAGGTCTATCCGACCGATCGCAGGCTGTACGGCGAGGAATGGACGCCAGGCGTCGATTCCGATCCGCACGTCAACATCCTTCTCGCGCGGATCCCGGGCGCCGCCGCCGGGTACTTCAACTCATCGGACGAGCTGCCGCTCTGGGTGAACGAGTTCTCTTCCGAGCGCGAAACGATCTACATCAACTCGCTCGCTGCCCGTCCCGGGACGAGCTACCTCAGCTCGGTCGTCGCGCATGAGTTCTGCCACATGATCCAGTACGCCAAGCGCAAGCGGTCGTCGGTGTGGTTCAACGAGGGGCAGGCGCAGCTCTGCGAACAGGCGAACGGTTTCCCCGTCTCACACGCGCAGACCTTCCTGCAGCTGCCGGACACGCAGCTGAACGACTGGCCCGAGCTGGAGCAGTCGCAGGCACATTACGGGCTCGCGTACCTGTTCCTCGAGTTCGCGCGCCAGCAGGCGGGCGGCGACGATCTCATCAATGCGTTCATGGCGCACGGCATCGACACGCCGGCGGACCTCGACGCCGTGCTACGCGCGCGCGGGCAGCGCGGCCTAGAGGAGCTCTTCGCGGACTTCGCGGCCGCGAACGCGTTCATCGGATCGTCGGCCGAAGCGCGGTACAGCTATCCGAAGGGACTCGCCTCTCGCACGCCGGCGGGCCCGACCGATCAGGACCGCGTGACGCTCGGCAACACCGTGGCCACGAGCACGCACGAGTACGCGGCGCGGTATGTCGAGCTGCCGCGAGCGGCGATGACGGTCCAATTCGATGGAGCCCGGCAGGCGAAGCTGCTGCCCACCGATCCGCACTCGGGAAAGGCGATGTGGTGGTCCGATCGCGCCGACGGCCTCGACAGCAGGCTCACGCGGACGGTCGACCTGCGCGGCGTGACGCGGTCGACCCTCTCGTTTTGGACCTGGTACGAGATCGAGAAGGACTACGACTACGCGTATGTGGCGGTCTCCACCGACGGCGGCACGCGCTGGACGACGCTCCCCGCGTCCGCGACGAGGAACGACGATCCAAACGGGACCAACCTGGGAAACGGTTACACCGACATCTCGGGTGGCGGCAGGGTCCCCGCCTGGATCCAACAAGAGGTCGACCTCTCGGCATATGCGGGCAAGGAAATCCAGCTGCGCTTCGAATATGTGACCGACGGCGCGCTCAACCTCCACGGTCTCGCGATCGACGACATCGCGATCAGCGGCGTGCTGACCGACGATGCCGAGAGTGACAACGGCTGGAAGGCCGATGGCTTCGTCCGATCGACGAACGTCGTCGCACAGCGTTTCGTCGTGCAGCTCCTGCGCTTCACCGCAAGCGGGACGATGGTGGATCGGCGCAGCGTCGACGCGGGAACGCTCGACCTCGACGTCGACACCTCAAGTGACCGTCGTGCTCCGCTCCTCGCCGTGACGGGGTTCGCGGTGCGGACGACGCAGCCCGTCCCGTTCAGCGTGTCGGTCGAGCGCCGATGACGAGCGAGCGCGAGACGGGGGTGCCGACGGTGAAGCCGGTCAGGTATGGCGTCATCCCGGCGGGCGGGCTCGGCACGCGCTTTCTGCCGATCAGCCGCGCAGTGCCGAAAGAGCTCATTCCCGTCGTCGACACCCCGGTGATCGAGCTCGTCGTCACCGAGATGACCGCATCGGGCATCGAGCGCGTCGTCCTCGTCGTCGGACCCGGCAAGGAGTGGATCGAGGCGTACTTCAAGCCGAACCCGCGCATCGAGGCGCGGCTCGCCGCCGACATGAGGACCGAGGATCTCGAGCTCCTGAAGCGCGCCGAGCGCCTCGCGCAGGTGAAGTCAGTCCTGCAGGCCGAGCCGAAGGGGAACGGGCACGCCGTGCTCCAGGCGCGCGGGCTCGTCGGCGAGGAGCCGTTCGCGATGCTCTGGGGTGACGACATCATGCTCGGCGAGGAGCCGGCGCTGATGCAGCTCATCAAAGCGCGCGAGCGCCTGGGCGGTGGAAGCGTCGTCGGCTGCATCCGGGTGGGAAGGGAGGACATCAGTCGTTACGGGGTCATCGCGGGCACCGAGGTCGAGGACGGCATTCGGCGGGTCATCGGCGTCGTGGAGAAGCCGACGCCCGAGGAGGCCCCCAGCGACTTCGCGGCGGTCCACGGCTACGTGTTGGAGCCGGAGATCTTCGATGTCCTGGCCACGCTGCCGCCCGGGCGAGGCGGAGAGATCTGGCTCACCGACGCCGTGGCCGAGCTTGCCCGGCAGGGCGCACCCGTCTGGGCCGTCGAACTGAAAGGCCAGCGCTACGACTGCGGCGACAAGATCGGCTACGTCACCGCCTTCGTGGACGCCGCGTTGGGCCGGAACGACACCGGACCGGCCGTACGCGCCCACTTGGAGGGCCTTGGCTGGAGAGCGCCGCGCGCACGCTAACCGTCCACTTGCTCGCCTAAACAGGCGTCCAGACGCCTAAACGTCGCGTCCGGACCCTCTGCTAGCATCTCCTCCGTTCCCCCTGAGTACACCTAGGGCGTTGCCATGCCCGGGTCGTGAGGGGTCGGGAAGGTGGGGAAGCTGTACCGGACATCAGTGGCTGAGCTGCGGCGCGTCGCGTCGCTCGCGCTGCTCACGCTTGTCGCCTTCGGCGCATCCTGGGCGCTCGCATCTGGTGCCGCCGCCCGGACCACCATCTCGCGCCCGAGCGACGTCGCTCGTTTCGCTCCGGTATCACGCTCGCTGCCTCGCGACGTTCCTCCGCCCGCGCCGGCGATGCTCCGCATCATCGCCCCAAGCGTGCCGCTGACCCTTGTGGACGCCCAGGGCATAACGCCACTGCGCGCGCCGCGGGCCGCCACCGTGGCAGAAGCTCTCGCCGTGAACGGCATCCAGCTCGGGCCGCAGGACATGGTGGACAGCGCACGGGACGCGATCATCGCGGCCGGCGACGTCATCCACGTCATCCGGATCGCCGACTACGACTCCGTGGTGCGGGAGCCGCTCGCTTTCGCAGTCCAGGTCGTCCTCGATGCGGATCTCCCAGTCGGGCGGGTCGTCGTCGTGACCGCGGGCATCCCTGGGCTGGCCGACAACAAGTACCGCGTGCACGTCGTCGAAGGAGCGGAGGCCGGGCGGACGCTCGTCAGCAGCTTCGAGGCCGTTACTCCGGTGGCGGAGGTCCGGCGCCTTGGGACGAAACCCGCTCCGGCGCCGGCCGACATCGAGTCCGTCATCCGCGCCGCCGCCGCGACGTGGGGCGCTGACCCGAACCAGCTGCTTCGGGTCGCGTGGTGCGAGAGCCGTTACAACCCGTATGCGGTCAACGCGCGCTCCGGCGCCGCGGGTCTCTTCCAGTTCATGCCCG
>WNGF01015560.1_pt1 | contig 13973 bp, 21 predicted proteins | sample 5400641 | NCBI WGS metagenome assembly WNGF01 (sample SAMN13153371, study PRJNA577476) | soil metagenome | isolation source: 80 cm soil or saprolite under grassland replicate 2 | place: USA:California | collected 2016-06-15
TTTCCAGTCCTCTTGGTGGTCGCTCAATTAGCTTCAACTGATAAAGCTGTCTCCTTGAAGGTGTAAGTTTGCGGGATGGAGGGTGTGAGCCTGCGAAATGCTCTGTTGCATAAGTGCGTACCGGCACGCTACTACACGCAAGCTGGGAGTGTCAATTCTGCGTAGCGCAAGCTGGCAGCTTGCGCGCTTTTTTAACGTTTATTTAGAACCCATCGCCTGACGGGTCGAAAGAAGATATTAGCGGTGTTCTTCACGCTGAAGGCGTGAAATATACGTGAAATATAGTAGCCAGGGGCAAAGCGCGTTAGCGCGACGCCCCTCGTTACAAGTTTGAGCCGCGGCGGTCCGTAAGTTATCATCCTGAAGCTGCGGAGGGGTCGCATAATTGGTAGTGCAGCGGTCTTGAAAACCGCCGTCCGAAAGGGCTTGCAGGTTCGAGTCCTGTCCCCTCCGCCATTATTTTCAACAAGTTACACGCCTTCACGATCACCTTCCTCCATCCCAGTAGCGAGTTGGCGCCATCTTGGCGCGCTTCCGGCGCTCCGGGGCAGTAGCCCGACCGTTAGGGAGGGCTCAGACTGCGAGTTCGCGACTCTAGGAACTAACGCCAACGGTCCCCTCGCGAGTGAGTCAACCGCAGTACGCAGATTCTCCGGCATGGCATGACTGTAGCGAGAAGTCATCTGCAAAGTGGTGTGACCCAACAGAGACATGATGTCCATCTCGTGAACTCCCTTTGCTCTCAAACGAGTCGCAAACGTGTGACGCAGATCGTGAAAACGAAGACCGGAGATCTTCGCCTCGGTACATGCTCCTTCCCACGCGTGCCTGAAGGTTGTTAACTTCAAACCTGTGCGGGCATAACTGAAGACGTGTTCGTCCAGCGAAGCCTCGCTAGCGGTCGTGCGTGCCTCGCGCTTTTCGCTGCCGCGGATGCGTTGAAACTCGGATTCGTAGAGGGTGTGCCTCTCTATACATATACGTAGAACGCCTTCGGCCCTCAAGCCTCTCAGCGTGGAAGAATCTTCGACAATGTGAATCCGGCGAACGTCCTGATCTCATCCTCCGTCAGGCTCCAGCTCCACAATCGGTCTTTCGCGGCGTCGTCCACTCAAATGGCATAGGCGTATGCGATGTCTTACAGGTATGGGTGGATGTGGCTTCACATCCTTCGCGTGGCCGGGAGCAAGCGGATTTGATTCGCAAAAGAGTGCTTGAAGATGTGATCAAAGGAAAACGTTAATGGAGGATCTTGCCAACTTTGCGCGGCCTGTCGATGCAATCTCTCCGTGGCTGACTCTCGAAAAGTCTTGAGCGGAAGGGATCAGACGCGATCCGGCATGGTGGTAACAATTCAGCAAAGGTGGTAACAACTTTGCTGGCAAGCGTGTTGACCGTAAATTGAACTCTTATGGCAATAACAGCGATACATCCAGGCGAGCAATTGGCCGAAGAATTAGAGGCACTCGGGATGAGTGCGGTTGAGTTAGCACGGCAGCTAAAGGTGCCGACCAACAGTATTACCGAAATTCTCAACGGCCAGCAACTTGTAACTGGTGACACCGCCTTACGGCTGGGTCATCTATTCGGTACCAGCGCAGAGTTTTGGCTGAATCTGCAGAGTCTGTACGAGCTACGCCTGGCCGAACAGAAGGCGGGAAAGTCATCAGGATTCTCCCAATCCTAAAGAAGCATGCGCCAGCTTAAGAGGTAACAACGGACGAACAAAGCAAACTATATGAGTCACGACGCATTTGCCGATCTCAAGGAAGCGGTAGGCGACGCTCTCGCTCTTGACCGCGGTGAGCATCCTACTTTACGTGGGACTCGAATCCAAGATCCGGGATCGCCGAAAGACAGAATGGAAGCGATCGACGGTATCAAGCGCGGATTGGAAAGTATGAAACGTGGCGGGGGTAAGCCAGCCAAAAAGTTCTTTCGGGAATTCTTTGCCGCTGAAAGCATTCCCGAACACGAATAGAGAATGAGCTAGCAAAAACAATACGCTCTAACACCGCTTTATTGGACCTGAATTCAAACGCTCGAAAGAATGTCCGAAACTCTCAGAAATAGATGGTAGGCATCGATTGGTGATGGCTCAAAGCCGAACTTCTCATAAAAACTCTTAGCGGCATCGTCTTTCGCGTGAACAAGCATTGCCCTTAGACCTGCGATCTCCGCCGCCTGTATTGTTCGAAGTAGAGCATCCTTAAGCAGCGCGGCCCCTAAACCGTGTCCTTGCTCGGTTGAATCTACTGCCAACCGAGCGAGGAGAATCACTGGAATCGGATGTCCGGATAGTCCCGACTTTACGCTTGGGGAAGCTTCTTCAAGCGATACCGAGCCGTAAGCAAGCGTGTAATAACCAACTATTCGATTACCGCGAGTTGCGACGTAGGTCCGCGCGGCGTGCTTCTTCTGATTCTGTAAAGCGTATTTCTTGAGATAATCATTAAGAGCCGGCACGCAGCAGTCGAAGGCATTGCGGTCGTGATCTTTTGTGAGCAGTACCGGTGGATTGAGGTTTTCAGCGGTTGGCATCAAATAGCCCCGGCTTGGTCAAGAGTCTACGCAGAGCAGGGATCGGTTTTGGTGGCGCATCAAGCGCGTCACAGAACTTCTTCCACTGCTTTTTGGGCAGTCTGAATTGCACCTGATCGGCGATGACATGTTGCGCCGCCGTTAGCGAAGCGTGAGGCCTTCTGCGTCGAAGTTTTCCGCTTTGTGGTTGTCTTTGCCATCAAAGTCTTCCTTCCTGACAAACTCCACCATATCACTGATGGACGTATGTACTGCCAACAGCGTCGCTCCGAATGGATGGGCGGTTTTGATCTTGACCTTTCGCGTGCGCCAAGGGCAACATGGCCATGATAATTACCGTGGCCGTGATAACTGACATGGCCAGGATAGCCGCACCGGTGAACTTCGATGAGTAGCGAGGGTAAGCAAAAGCAATCTCCAGCCGCCAAACGAGGCCAGCGGGCTGAATCAATGCTCGCTGAAATGTTTGAGCATGCCCGCTGGCGCGTTGAACGCCAGCCTGATAGTAAGCAAGTCGCGGCCGACATGATAGTCAGAAACGGCAAGGGAGTAGTGTATGTGATTGAGGTAAAGGCGGGCGTCGAAGGCCGTGCCGATCGTTTAGTTCCCTTGTTTGCTCAAGCAGTACTCCAGGCATCACGCGCTGCGCGCAATAAGGCAAAACCGCTCGCGGTGGTGGCTGCGCCAAAGATCAACGAACGCGCCGCGCATCAAGTCCTGAACTTTGCTGCACGATACGCGCCCGATGTAGCCGCTGGCGTTATGGACTTTGAGGGCCTTCGCTTGTTTCGTGGTCCGAACCTTGAGGCACTCAATGCAGAGGCAGAACAATTCTCATTAAAGGCTTCAAAGTCGCCACGAGTGTCCGGCCATCTATTTTCCGATCTCAATCAGTGGATGCTGAAGGTGTTGTTGGCGCCCGAGATTCCCAAGCATCTACTCTCCTCTCCGCGCGCGCAATACAAGAATGCGTCGCAATTAGCGAGCGCCGCCGAAGTTTCTATGATGAGCGCGTTTCGCTTTGTCCAACTCCTGCAAGACGAAGGATATCTCTCCGAGTCCGATCGGTTCTTGAGGCTCGTGCGACGAGAAGAACTCTTCCGGCGATGGCAGGTCTCTGCTGTACGATCGGTCAAGGAAATGCGTATGAAGTTCTTGCTCAAAGGAGACCCACGCGCACAACTTCGAAAAGTACTCGCTAGCGGTCGTGCGTGCCTCGCGCTTTTCGCCGCAGCGGATGCGTTGAGGCTCGGATTCGTAGAGGGTGTGCCTCCATACGTCTACGTAGAACGCCTTCAACCCTCAAGCCTCTCAGCGTGGAAGAATCTTCGGCAGTGTGAGTCCGGTGAACGTCCTGATCTCATCCTTCGTCAGGCTCCCGCTCCACAATCGGTCTTTCGCGGCCTCGTCCAGGCAAATGGCATAGCGGCCTGCGACGTATTACAGATTTGGGTGGACGTGGCTTCGCATCCTTCGCGCGGGCGCGAACAAGCCGGCCTGATTCGAAAGCGGGTGCTTGAGCGGGTAATCGAACGAAAGCGCTAATGGAGGACTTTGCCAACTTCCGCGCCTTGTGGATAGCTTTTGTCTTCGGGGACATAGTTAACAATTCGATGGTCCAAAGGAAATCAGGTTATACGTGAATATTGCGCAATGAATTCGGTGATCGGCCACCCCAAATAAATTGTGCTTTAATAAGCCTTCCGTGATGACGACACTACTACTTGGGAAGAAACCCAACATCCCCACTACAACAGCCTGGTACTTGGCTGACCTTGGCGAGGCGCGCGGCAAACAGGAACTCTTCACTAGGCAGTCACCGCAGCGGCTCAAGGTCTTGCGCGAGCATGCGCTTATTGAGAGTGCGATCTCTTCGAATCGCATTGAAGGAGTAACGGTCGATCAGTCTCGCGTCAAAGCGGTTGTACTCGGTAAGTCGCTCCTTCGAGATCGAGACGAGCAAGAGATTCGTGGTTACCGCGATGCGCTAAAGCTCATTCACGAGCACGGGGCAAAGCTCGCGATCTCCGAGAAGACGATACTTCGGTTGCATCGATTGAGTCGGGCTAACATTGGCGACGCAGGTAAGTATAAAGCGAAAGATAGCGACATCATTGAGAGATCGCCAGATGGACGCGTTCGGGTTCGCTTCAACACTGTCTCCGCGCGAAAGACACCGGCTGCGATGCGTGAGTTAATCGAGGCGTGGCGGGACAGTCTTGACGAACGGGCGATCCATCCATTGATCGGAATGGCGGCGATGAATCTTGATTTCTTGTGTATTCATCCCTTTCGCGACGGTAATGGTCGCGTGTCACGTCTTCTGCTGCTTTTGCAGTGCTACCACCTCGGATATGAGGTCGGGCGATACATAAGTCTTGAGAGGGTGATCGAGGAGAACAAAGATAGGTACTACGAAACCCTCGAACAGAGTTCGCAAAGCTGGCACGAGGGCAAACACGACCCCTGGCCCTACATCAACTACACTCTTTATATTCTCAAGACGGCCTATCGCGAATTCGAAGAACGTGTTGGACAAACACCTTCGCCCAAAGGCGCTAAAGCCGAAATGGTGTTGTCAGCGATCCGCAAACAGACAAAAGAATTTAAGCTCACCGATATCGAGGCTGCTTGTCCGGGTGTTGGGCGAGAATGGATACGATCATTGCTGGCGGACTTGAGGCGGGAAGCTAGAGTCGCCTGCCGAGGTAAGGGACCGGGCGCGCGTTGGCGGTATAACCCGAATAAGCGTACTACCTCTAAGTAAGCGTATAGGTGAGGGTATTATCGACTCTGGATTGAAGTGTCGGGCACTTTCATGGCTCTAAGTTCAACACACCTTTTTTCACGCTCCGGTCATGTTCCAAAAGGATCGCCGCCGGAAACTTGGCGCGATCTTGGCGTGATGATGCTCCAAGAAGACATGAGGAAAGGAGCGCGCACTTGGCGCGAAGTTGGCGCGATCTTGTCGCATAATGACGCAGACTTGCAGTCAGATTGCGGTCAGCGGTTTCAATGACCGCTCGACCCTCTCAAGACTTGGCGCGATCTTGGCGCGAGCGTCCACCATGGTTGAGTACGTGGGTATAGATTAGTTGCCGTCCGTGTCGGTGAATGCGATCTGCTCAATGTCGAGGGCGGCTAGTGCTCGCTCGGCTTCCCAATCTGGCAAACGTGGCGGCGTGAACTCGTCGCCTATAGTCTGGCTAATGGCGAACCATCGCGCCTTGTGCATAAAGCTTGTGAAAGTGCGCTCGCCGTTCTCACCGTCGCTCTCCTGTGTTTCCTCATCGCGAACCTTGCGGGTGATCGGCATGCAAAGGATTAAGGCTCGCTCGCCGCGTTTGACTGTGCGACCTAGTGCTTGCCATCCGGGAAAGGTATTGATCGGGCCGGGTTCAAGTCCGCGCAATTTGCATTGCACCATCGCGAGGATTTGATTTCCGATGGAATACGAATGAAATGCGCTGTAAGCTTCCATGATCAGACCTGGCTTGTTGACAGCTTCAACTAACAAGGCTGACCACTTGGGAACGTCGGGCGCTGGTTTAGAATGGCGTGTCGTTGCATTGGTATGGTTCTCCTTTCGCTGCGCGTGGTTTGGTATTGAAAATGCGTTTTCCCCCTTCCGTAGTGGAGTCGAAGCACGGGTGGCGCACAGCGATGCACTCCGTCGTAACGGAAGTGAAGAACCGGAATGGAGCCTGCGTAATGGAGGTTGCGTCGCTGGGCTCCCGTGCGACGAGAACCAAGCGCTCCAGGAAGTGGCTTGGTTTTCCGCCGTGCCGCAGGACCTGTTCATGTTCAGCGTATCAATAAATGAATAAAATGAATCCTAAAGTTGATGTATTTCTAAGTAAAGCCAAAATGTGGCAGGAAGAATTTGAGGAATTGAGAATGATCGTTCTTGACTGTGGGCTGACCGAAGAATTGAAGTGGGGTTGTCCTTGTTACACGTTTGAGAAAAGAAACATAGTTTTAATACATGGATTTAAAGAATACTGTGCGCTTCTGTTTTTCAAAGGTGCCTTGTTAAATGATGCCAATGGGATTTTGATCCAACAAACGGAGAATGTGCAGGCAGCTCGCCAGATTCGGTTCACCAATGTTCGGGAAATAGTTAAGATGAAACCCATCTTAAAAGCCTATATTTATGAAGCCATTGAAGTGGAAAAAGCCGGTTTGAAAGTGAATTTTAAAAAGACAACAGAATTCAAAGTTCCGGAAGAATTTCAAAATAAATTAGATGAAATCCCTGCCTTGAAAACTGCTTTTGATGCATTGACGCCAGGACGGCAAAGAGCATACCTCTTTTATTTTTCTCAACCCAAACAATCCAAAACCCGGGAGTCAAGGGTTGAAAAATGTATGCAGCAAATTCTCATTGGAAAGGGATTAAATGATCAGTAATGCCACCAAGCGTTGGATTCCTCGCTTGATGCACCTCACCTCTAGCATTCCGATAGTCGGTTATGTTTATAGTCCGTTCAAAGAACTTCCAAACTACGCCCCCGTGGTTCGGTTTGTCGCCATTCCTGTACTTGTCCTTACGGGATTGTGGATGTGGAAAGGCCATGTCCTTCGACGCCTTATTTCGAAAAGATCGGCCCAACAAGATGCTGCAGGTAACCCCTAGCCGCCTCGTGGCCGCCTTCACACGAGATGGGCCATAGCCATGCAAATGCGATTGTGGTATTTACACGAGGAGTCGGAAAGAAATGAGCTCCCCAAAGATTCAATTCAGTTGAGGAATATTTAGCCTCAGTGGACCCTACGAAAGAAAGGACCCTCAGGTCCGTAATTGATTTCGTTCTTACCCAATTTCGGGAACTAGAGTCCAAAATCTCCTGGAACGTGCCTACCATCCACCGGAATGGGAAGTATGTAGTTGGCATTTGTGCCTACAAGCGTCATCTAACATTTTCACCCTGGAGTCCTCGTGTAATTGAAGACTTTAAGGTGAGGTTGGGGAACTTTGTCGTCTGGAAGAACTGCTTTCAGATCCCTGTCGATCGGGAAATCGATAGACAATTAGTGAAGGATTTGGTCCGGGCCAGACTAGCCGAGCTGGATTAGTCTCTCTCGAGTTTTTTAGATCCACGCTAGCACTGCGGCGCGCTCGGGAAGCTCGGGAATTGCCAGATGGAACTGGCGAATGCCTTTTGTCGGTATCTGGAGATGGCGACCTAGGCTGCCGGTGTATCGAAGCTGTCTTATGCCCAAGCTTCTTGAGTGGTTAGACGCGAAGGGTAAATAGAAACCAGCCAATGCTCATACGCCCTGAGTATCTCGTGGTCACTGTCTGCCCTCGGTTGCTTGTTTTAGAAATCCACCGAATACTAAAATAAGCTCCGATTCGCAGGGGCGTTATTAAAGTCCACTTTAATAACCAGACAAGAACGGGATTCTTATTTTGCGCGCGGGAAAATACGTAAAACAAGTAGCTGGTTTCAAGGCCTTCATTCCGGCGCCACTGCAGCCAAAGCCGCCGGTGTCTTTGGACGCCGAGTTGACGCGTTTGCTGTCAGAGGCTGACCGTTCGCTGGGGAGACTGGATGGGATTGGCTCAGTGTTGCCGAATCCCAATCTGTTTGTAGCCATGTACGTTCGACAGGAAGCCGTGCTTAGCTCACAAATAGAAGGCACGCAAAGCAGTCTCGAAGATGTCCTGCAATTCGAAGTTGACGCCAAAGGGGCCGATGTACCGAAGGATGTAGAAGAGGTCGTCAACTACGTTCGAGCGATGAATTTTGGAATTCAGCGGCTTGAAAAGTTGCCGCTCAGTTTGCGCCTAATTCGAGAGATTCATTCAGAACTGCTTAAGGGAACTCGTGGGGCTCATCGCACACCTGGAGAATTTCGCAGAACCCAAAATTGGCTCGGCTCGGCGGGCGCGAGTCTTTCGACCGCTACATTCGTGCCCCCGCCGGTTCCTGAAATGAAAGAAGCGCTGAATAGGTTCGAGAAGTTCCTGCACGACGACTCGCTTCCAGTATTGATTCACACGGGGCTGGCCCACGCGCAGTTTGAAACGATTCATCCGTTTCTGGATGGCAATGGCCGCGTGGGTCGCCTCCTCATCACTTTTCTGCTTTGTGAACGAAAGATTTTGCATCGCCCGTTGCTCTATCTGAGTCATTACCTGAAGACACACCGCGCGGAGTATTACGATCGGTTGATGGCGATTCGCAATGACGGCAACTGGGAAGCGTGGCTGAAGTTCTTTCTGCGTGGCGTCGGAGAAGTTAGCCAGGAGGCGATCGAGACAGCGCGCCGGATCTTTGCTCTGCGAGATGAACACCGGCAAACCATCAATGGGACCATGGGAGCAAGCGCCGGCAGCGGACTTCATTTGTTGGATTACCTGTATGAGCAACCGATCATCAGTATTCGGTTGGTTGAGCAACATTTGAGGTCGAGTTTCGTGACCGCAAACAAGCTGGTGGAACAGTTCATAAAGCTCGGCATATTAAAGGAGACGACCGGAAGGCAGCGCAATCGGCGATACGCATATGCTCCGTACCTTGCTCTCTTTGAGAGTTCAGCGAATCAGCATGAGGGAATGACTGAAAAGGACGCCGGTTAACAACAAATGAGGCTGCTGCTATTTCCTGCGAAACCGGCGGATTGTTTTGGAGTACAGAATGCAGGGCGAGGACTTACTGAAAGCCAAACTGCAGAAGGCTGAAGCGGAATGTGAGCGACTGCGCGAGGAAAACGCCCGGCTAGCCGGAATCGAGGAGAACCGCCATCACTATTTGAGGGTCAAGCCACTTTGTTTATCGATCTCGGCGCGAAGAATTTCGTCTGCGCGGCGGGCGAAGGCGAAGGTTCATCCCCATTGAGTTGGGATTGGCGCTCTCCATCTCCAGGAAGGCTTTCCTGGAGCAGTCGCAACAACCGCCGGCGTTCATCGACCGGTAGACTGAGGAGTTCTTCGATTTGCTCTCGGCGAATCATGACGCTTGATATTCTGACACAGGTGGCAAGGTGGATTAAGCTCGTGCCCATTCGTTGGCAATTGATCGACCGCGCAGCGCGAAAAGATTTAGCCACAGATTAACGCAGATTCACGCAGATAAGTCTTAATCCAATCTGTGTCAATCCGTGTTCATCTGTGGCTGATCATGCTACGCTCACGCAGTGTCGAAAATAGCCACAGATTCACGCAGATAAGTCTTATCCCAATCCGCGTCAATCCGCGTGCATCGCGGCTGATTATGCGGGCCTACTTGGATCACAGGAAAGGAGCAACGAAATGTTTGCGATTCTCGGATGGATTGTTTTTGGGTTAATCGCGGGGGTAATTGCCAAGGCGATCATGCCGGGCAGAGATCCCGGTGGCTGCATAGTCACTATTCTGATCGGCATTGCTGGATCGCTTCTGGGTGGATTCATCGGGCACTACTTACTCGGATACGGTACCGGTGGTCGCGGTGATGTCAGCGACTTAACCAAACCAGGATTCTTGATGAGCCTAGTGCTGGCAGTAGTTGGGGCAATCATCCTGCTGGTGATCTACAGACTGATCAAAGGCCGCAGCGGTTCCGTCTGAGCCCGCACCGCGAAAGAGTAACAAGCCACTCGCGCTGCGCGCTCGGTGCGGACCGGGACGTCTGATGCGCTCCCAGTTGAGGTGAGGACCGGAACCAAATCAGCCGCGGATGAACGCGGATTGGCGCGGATTGGAATAAGACTCATCTGCGTGAATCTGTTCCAGAAAACGTGTGGGGAATTTGGTGATTCGTTCTTCGCTTTTCGGTCCACCTCCAAAAAGACCGCCGCCCGGAAACTTGGCGCTAGTTGGCGCGATTTTGGCGCGATGTCGCTCCAGAAGAGGCGGTTTTTGATCCGACAAATAGGCAGCGGTCCCCATGACCGCTGCACCCCTTTTTGCGCAACCTTGAAGCGACGATCCGTGATATTCGCAAGCGACGGTCCCAAATGACCCTTAAAAACACTTGGCGCGATTTTGGCGCGATGACGGAAATTACTGTACCCTTACGTTGATCACTGTGATGGCTGCCACCCCCATTTTTATTGGTTAATCCGTGGAGGTAGGATCAGGTTAAGACCCCTTTGAGGGTCTTGAAAACCGCCGCCCGAAAGGGCTTGCAGGTTCGAGTCCTGTACCCTCCGCCATCTCTTTCAACAACCCAACACCGGTGTGATGTCCTCCCGCGGTGATTACCTATCAGCTTACACTTATCGCGCTGATTTTTCGGAAGGAGTGAAGACGCGTGAAAAACCTTCAACTAACACAAGCGCCCATTGCAAAAGCAGAGATGCTTATCCGCAAGCCAGTTGCGGAGGCTTTCAAGGCTTTTGTTAATCCCGAAATCACTACCAGGTTTTGGTTCACCAAAAGTAGCGGTCGATTAGAAGCCGGCAAGCGCATTACCTGGACGTGGGAAATGTACGATCTCACCATCCCAGTAGATGTCAAAGAGATAGAAGTAGATAAGAGAATCCTGATTGAATGGGGAAATTATGGTTCCATGACTACGGTGGAGTGGATTTTTACTCCTTATGAAAACGACGCGACGTACGTCAGTATTACAAATTCCGGTTTCAAGGGAGATGGAGATAAGGTCGTAAGCGATGCGCTTGATTCGAAGGGAGGCTTTACGTGGGTCCTTGCGGGTTTGAAAGTACTCCTTGAACATAATATCGAGTTAAACGCTATAGCCGATGCTTTTCCCAAAGGCCTTAGGGAGCACTAGTTGCAATTTACCGTCAACAAGATCATGAAAAAAATACCAAAACCAAAAGACGTGGACGCCTACATTGCCGCAGCTCCAAAAGAAGTGCAGGGCAAACTCAAAGAGCTTCGGGCAGTAATTAGAAAAACCGCGCCGGCTGCTGTTGAACGTATCAGTTACGGAATGCCCTACTATGACTACAAAGGCCGGCTGGCTTACTTCAGTCTTTGGAAAGCACATGTTGGACTTTATATACCCACGCCAATCATTGCGGAGCACAAGAGTGAACTCACCGCGTATGAAACCACCAGCGCCACCGTCCGCTTCCCTCTCGACAAAAGACTTCCTATCGCGCTCATCAGAAAGCTGATTAAGGCGCGAGTGAAAAAGAACGAGGCAGGAAAGAAAAAATAGAATCTGCCAGCAAAGATTGCCGCTTTGGTCGCAGTTGCCAACCGCGGAAGTCCGCGATAGCGGACGAGATGAAAATAGCCCAGCGATTTAGAGAGTGTGTCAAAACTGAGGAAGTGTGATTGTTAAGAACCAAACTTGTTTGGCTAAGCTCATGTCCGAGTTTTGTCACAGACTCTTAATCGCTGGGGGGTGCGCAGCTCATCTTGCACCCTTCCAGGGTGCGGAAAGATTTCTCCGATTAGTTCCGGTGGTCTTGCGACTCCCGGCTACTTGCTCGCTGCCCTTCAGGCAGCAAATTTTCTTGGCAACTCAATCTTAGGACGCCACTTGACTGCACCGAACGGCTGATTCGAGGTTGAGTGGCCTTGCATCGAGAGCAGGGGCGCCCACGGGAGTGACGCCCCTGCAGTGAAGACCAGCCACTGACCATCTTCCTTGATGATGGATCGTCGTGGGCCGAGTTTCATGCGCGAGTCGCTCAATATGAGTTTCATTCGAAGGATGCTCTGAAGCAAAAGCTCACCCAATTTCCTTCCGGAACAAAGTTCCTTCTCTCTATTTCCCCGGTCGAGTCGCCGGCGAACGATCAAACCCTTACCGAACTCCGCACTTTTCTCAGCAGCCAGGGAATGTCGGTGGCAGGAGAAAAGCGCGCCAAGTGAAGCAGCGGCCCTCGTCAAAAGCGTTCGCATCGTCTTCTAATATGTGGCCTTTCTAGTTATGTGGCGTGTGTCCGCCGTCGCGCACAAGAATAAGGCTCTAACAACACTCTGCCGCTTCTTACGGTTGTTGAAACGTGGTACCACATACAGTACTATTAAAAGGGGCATGTCAACGCTCGATGACGAGATTCAAAAGAAGAAGAATACCCGTTTTGGTGATCTTGTTCATTTGTGTGAGGAGCACTTTGGACGCGCACGTATTAAAGGTAGCCATCACATTTTCAAAATGCCATGGCCGGGCGATCCAAGAATCAATCTTCAGGAAGTTCGAGGGAAGGCTAAGACATACCAGGTTGATCAGGTGATTGCCGCGCTCGAGAGGTTGAACGAAAGGGACGAGCCCAGCTAGTGAATGTTTTAGCGATCTAATAGAGGAATGAATATGTCAAAGAATAGATTAAGCATCTCAGCGCGAGTTCCTAAACATAAGGCGGAAGACTATTTGTATAGCGTGGTGTGGTCCGCTGATGACAAAGCCTTTATCGGTCGTGTCCTTGAATTCCCGTCGTTGGCCGCTCACGGTAATACACAGGAGCAAGCTCTGCGAGAGATTCGATCAGTAGTTCGGTATGCGTTAGAGGATCTGGCTGAGAGTCGAGAAATCGCTCCCGAGCCGCTGAGCAAGCGGGCATTTAGCGGCACGCTCAATCTTCGCATGCCGAAACATCTGCATCGGCAGCTAGCTATAGAAGCCGCGCAGGAGGGGGTCTCTCTAAATCAGTGGATCAATACTAAGCTCGCAGCCTTTCATCGGTATGCTCCCGCTCGGGCCAAAAAGGTAAGCTGAATTCTTGGTTGCTAGCTTTGCTTTCAACAGGCACTCTTCCGCGTCTCGAAAACCAAGATTGGCATACACGTTGGCACTGCCGGGGTTCAACATTATCGTCGTTCGCTCTCCATTTGCGAGCCTTCGTAGTTTTGTGTTTCATCTGTCACGATCTCGGCGAGTCAAGTACGTTTGGATCCCCGTTCCGCAGACAATTAACTGACACTAGCTAGAGGGGCAAATATTTAAGGACATTTTCCCATTCATCCACATCGCTGCACGAAACGATTATTTCGAGATCATCAATCACCTGGCTCACGGGCAGCCGGCGGGAGACAATGATGATGCCGGCAACTCTTTCGCCTTTGGCGATCCGCTCAACTGCGTGATATGGCATAGTGCGACAGTTCTTTGCCGATAACGGTATCCCCGAACACGAATAGCTCGAACTCAAGATATGCTGAAAGCGCTTCGCGATGTTTCTCGAAGCGACTCGAAAACAAGGAGAAAGTTAATGATCTCCAGAAAACTATCGCATTCTGTAATCGCCCTCTTGGTGATATGTCTATCGTTTGTGCCGTCGGCCGGCCGGTTCGCAGCTGCTTCTTCGGAGGGTGCAGACACAGTCCTTAAGCTGACTGCGCTGCGCGTGGAGTATAAGGAAAATCCGCTCGGCATCGACGCCCGCAAGCCACGCCTTAGCTGGCAGATTCAAACAAACGGGCGCGGCGTGATGCAGTCCGCGTATCACGTGCGCGTCGCGCGCAGCGAGCGCGACTTGCACGAGGGTCGCAACTTTGGTTTGGGATTCAGGCCGGATCTCTTCGG
>WNGF01013288.1_pt1 | contig 13968 bp, 9 predicted proteins | sample 5400641 | NCBI WGS metagenome assembly WNGF01 (sample SAMN13153371, study PRJNA577476) | soil metagenome | isolation source: 80 cm soil or saprolite under grassland replicate 2 | place: USA:California | collected 2016-06-15
TCCGGGGGCTGGGTGCCGACGCCGAGGAAGCTCAGCGACGCCTCGATGAGGATGGCATTGCCGAGCCAGATGGAGGCGATGATGAGGATCGGCGCCGTCACGTTGGGCAGGATGTGGATCAATAGAATATGGAGCTGTCGGCAGCCGAGGGCCTGGGCCGCCTCGACGTAGCGGTTCTGCTTGGCCGACATCACCGCCCCCCGCACGATGCGCGAGTTGCCGGGAATGATGACCACGGCGATCGCGAGCATCGCGTTGGTCGTGCTGGGCTTGAGCACCGCGACGATGGCCAGGGCCAGGACCAATCCGGGGATCGCCTGGATCGCGTCCATGACGCGCTGGAGGATCATGTCGAGCCGGCCCTCCCAGAATCCGCAGGCGAGCCCGATGACCATGCCCGCCGCGGTCCCGATCCCGACCGCCAGCAGTCCCACCCAGAGGGAGATGCGGGCGCCATAGATCACGCGGCTCAGCTCGTCGCGGCCGATGTCGTCGGTGCCGAAGGGATGCGCCCAGCTCGGCGCCGACAGGCGGATCTCGGGACGCGTCTCGATGGGATCGAACGGGGCCAGGACGTCGGCGAAGATGGCCGTCAGCACGAGGATCACGAGGAGGGCGGCCGAGGCGAGGCCGAGGGGCTTGCGACGCAGGGTGGCCCACAGCGCTCGCCCCCGGCTCACCGCGACGACGACGGGGACGTCCTCGATGGGCAGGGCCTGCACCGTCACCGTGGACATGGAGGCCTCATCAGTAGCGGATCCGCGGGTCGAGCCAGGCGTAGGTCAGGTCGACCATGAGGTTCAGGGTCACGAGGGTCGCCGCCACCAGCATGACGTTGGTCTGCACGACGGGATAATCCCGGTAGAGGATCGCCTCGACGGTGAGCCGCCCCATCCCCGGCAACGCGAAGATCGTCTCCACGATCACGGTGCCCGCGAGCAACGTCCCCAGCTGCCCACCGACGATGGTCACGACAGGGATGAGGGCATTCTTCAGCGCGTGCTTGTACACGACGATGCGGCCACCCAGGCCCTTGGCCCAGGCCGTGCGCACGTAGTCCTCGCGCAGCACCTCCAGCACGGTCGAGCGCGTCATGCGCATGGTCGCCGCGGAGAGGCGGAAGCCGAGCACGGCCGCCGGCAGCAGGAACTGCTGGATGTTCGTGAGCGGCGCCTCCCACAAGCTCGTGTAGCCGATCGGGGGAATCCAGCGGAACCACAGCGCCGCGAAGGTGATCACCAGCGTTCCGAGCCAGAAATCGGGCAGCGACAGACCGGAGATCGCGACCACCCGGCCCGCGTAATCGGGGGCCGTGTCCTGGCGGGTGGCCGACAGCACACCGACCGGGATGGCGATGACCAGGCCGAGGATCAAGGCCAGCGTCGCCAGCTCCAGGGTGACGGGGATGGACTTCCTGAGCGCGACGGCGATGGGCTCGTTGGTGAAGATCGAGTACCCGGGGTTGAGGCTCACCATCTGCCAGAGCCAGATCCCGTACTGCTCGTAGTACGGCAGGTCGAGCCCGAGATCCTTGCGGAGCTTGGCCAGCTCTTTCTGGCCGACGTTGCCTGACTCGCCCATCAACGCGATGAGCGCGTCGCCGGGCATCACGCGCATCAGCCCGAACACGATCAGCGAGGACAGGAGCAGCACGGGCACCGCCAGCAGGAGCCGGCGGGCCACGTACTTGTACACGACGACTTCTCGGTCTCGCCCGTCCCCTACTTATCGAGCCAGAGCCGGGCGATGGTCGGCGACCCGTAGCCGTCGGTCCGCCGCAGGGCACCCGAGGCCATGTTGCGCACGTGCGGCTGCCAGACCATGAAGCCGTTGTCGTACGGCATCCACATCCGGAGGACCTGATCGAACTCCCGGTCGACGATCTTCTTGGTGATCGCGCGCTGATCGGCGCGATCCGGGGTCTGCCGGAGCTTGGACGTGAGGTCGTCGATCTGCGGGTCGTTGACGCGGAAGAAGTTCTTCGTCGACTTCGAGTGCATGTAGTGGTACGTCCGCTCGTCCAGGCCGATGGCGTGGCCCGACTGGAACCCCCACGACATGCCGTCCCACTTGCCCTCGACGTAGCGCCCGTAATACGTGGTGTAGTCCATCTTCGTGATCTTGACGTTGATGTTGAGGTTCTTCTTGAGATCCGACTGCACGAGCTGGACCTGGGACGTCATCTGCGGGAAGTACTCGTAGTAGAAGAGCGTCGTCTCGAAGCCGTTCGGGTGCCCGGCCTCGGCCAGGAGCTTCTTCGCTTCGGCGGGCCGATACTGGACCCACGGGCCTTGCTGGGCGAGCGTCGGCGGCTTGTCCTGGTAGTAGATGTAGGGCACGCCCCAGCCGGGAATGCCGTGCCCCTCGAACACCGTGTCCACCTGCTTCTGGCGATCGATCGCCATCGAGATGGCGCGACGGACCCGCAGGTCGTTGAAGGGCGGCCGGTCCTGGGCGAGCGCGACCCCGAACGGCGCCAGCGTGTTGGGATACGCCTGCACGATGGCGGCCGGGTTCGTCTTGCGGATGGCCTCCACGTCGCTGAGGCTCGCGCGCCAGATGATGTCGCTCTGACCCGTCCGGAACGCCGCCACCCGGGTGGCGTCGTCGGGCGTCGAGAGGATCGTGTACTGGTCGACGAGCGGCCGGCCGCTGTCGTAGTAATCGGGGTTCCGGGTCAGCACCACGCGGACCTTGCGGGTGTGTTCCTTGAGGATGTAGGGGCCGGTGCCGATCATGCGCTTCTTGAGGTCGCCGTCTTCCTCGAGCACCTCGCGGGGGAAGATGACGGCGATCGGCTCGGCGAGGTTCTGAGGAAAGAGCGTGTTCGGCGTCTTCAGGTGAACGCGCAGGGTGTGCTTGTCCGGCGTCTCCATGCCCTCGATCTCCTGGAACGTGAACGCCTGCACGCCTTCCTTGGCGTAGCCCTCGTAACAGGACTTGATGTCGGCCGCGGTCAGCTCCCGGCCGTTCAGCGGCGGCAGGTTCTGCCACTTGACGCCCTTCCTGATCTTGAAGGTCCACACGCGATGGTCGGGGCTGCCCTGCCAGGATTCCGCGAGATCGCCCTTGAGGGTGAGGTCGCTCGGTCCGTTCGCCTCGTCGGAGAACGGATAGCGCACGAGGCGATTGCTCACGAGGCCCGCGAACTGGTAGAGCCCCACGGACTGCGTGTGCCGGGGATCGATGACCGGAGGATCCCAGGCCGAGGCCCGGGTGAGGGAGCCGCCTCGCTTCGCAGGCTTGGGACTCGCCGCAATCCAGTCGGGGTAGGGCGACGCGGCCTGCGCGGACGCGCGTCCAGGGGCGGACCCGACGGTGAGCGCGGTCGCGGCCACGCCCCAGCCCACGTGCGTGAGGAATTCGCGACGATCGATGGTAGACATCTTGGCTCTCCTTCCCGTGACGAGACGGCGTCCACGAGGGAAAGGATCAATGAAAGTGTTCCTTTGTAATCGCGGTCCGTCGGGTTGTCAATGAGCTGCGCCGGGGCTATCCTCGGCCTGACTACCAAGGGGGACAGCATGCCGAAAGCATTGCCTCCGTCACTGAAGAAGATGCTCGAGGACAAGGCCTACGGTCACGTCATCACCTTCGACGAGAGTGGAAAACCCCAGGTCACGATGGTCTGGCTCGATGTCGACGGCGACGAGGTGACCTTCAACACGGCCGAAGGGCGGCTCAAGCCGAAGAACCTGCGACGCGACCCCCGCGTCATCATCTCGGTGCAGGACCGCAACGATCCCCAGGCCTACGCGGTCTTCCATGGCAAGGCCACGGTGAGCGAGGCCAGCGCCGACGCGCACATCGACAAGCTCGCCAAGCGCTTCCTCGGCGCCGACAAATATCCCTTCCGCCAGCCGGGGGAGAAACGCTTGGTCGTTCGCGTCAAGCCGGATCGGATCGGCGGCTACGGCCCGAAGATGCAGCCCTGGTCATGAGACAGATCGGGGTCGCGGTCGTCGGCACCGGCTGGTGTGGCGGGATCAGGGCGGAGACGTGCGCCGCGCATCCCCTCGTCAAGAGCCTGCACATCGCCGAGATCCGCCCCGAGCGGCTCGACGAGATGGCCAAGGCCACGGCCGCGCGATCCGCGGTGGCCGACTACCGTGAGCTGCTCGAGCTCTCCGAGATCGACGCCGTCTACGTCTCGGCCACGCCCGAGACCACGCACTATCCCATCACGCGCGATTGCCTGGCCGCCGGCAAGCACGTCTTTCTCGAGAAGCCGATCGCGCTCGAGCTCGCCGAGGCCGACGAGCTGATCGCCATGGCCCGCGAGCGCCAGCTCAAGTTCACGATCGGCTATTCCCAGCGGTTCAACCCGAAGTTCGCCTACGTCAAGAAGATGGTCCGCGAGGGCACGATCGGACGACCGGTCAGCGCGCTCGTGAGCCGGCACATCACGCGCGGGCTCGGCAAGAAGATCAGCGGCCGCGTCAAGCTCTCGCCCGCCGCCATGGAAGCGACCCATGACCTCGACTTCGTGCTGTGGTGTCTCGAGCCCGCGCGGCCCGTGCGCGTGTACTCGCAGCAGAACTTCGGCGCGATGCAGGCGGCCAGCGGCGCGCCCATCCCCGACACCCAGTTCCTCACCGTGACGCTCGACAGCGGGCTCACCTTCGTGGTGGGCGCGGGCTGGACCCTGCCGCCCGGCTATCCGAACTTCTCGACGACGTGGATCGAGTTCGTCGGCACCGACGGCGCCGTGATCGTCGACGACAGCCACCGCGACGTGGTGCTGAACACGATGACGCAGGGGATGGTGCTCCCGCTGTCGACGATGCCCGGCGAGGCCGTGGACCACACCTACGCCGGACCGATGGCCGCCGAGACGATCCACTTCCTAGAATCGGTCGCGTTCGATCGCCCGGTCCTGGTCACCCCCGAGCACGCCCGCATGGTGATGGAGCTCTACATCGCCGCCGATCTGTCGGCCGGGCGCAACGAGCCGGTCGCGCTGCCGCTCCCGGGATCGAAGAGCGTGCGCGCGGTCGCCTGAGCGAGCCGCCGTAGAGACCACGCCCGATCCCACGAAGGCGGCGTCCGGCTCGGCCGGGGACCGCCGCCACGCCCGCCTCCTCCAGGAACTCCTCGTTCGCGGCGGCGTCGCCGCCGCCGTGCTGGTCTTCGACCGTGTGTTCGACATGGCCAGCGGCGGTCATGGCAACCGGGCCGTCGCCGCCACCGCGCTGGCCGCCCTGCTCCTCAACCTCTTCTACTATGTCGCCGCCCGAACTCGGCGCGCGGTCCGCCTGCAGGCGTACCTCCGCATGTTCGTCGACATCACGCTCATCACGGTCGGCATGGCGGCCGTGGGGGGCGTGGCGGCCGGCCAGTACCTGAGCATCTACGCGATCATCCCCGTGTACGCCGGGCTCGTCCTCTCGAGCGAAGTCGTCGCGGGCGTCGCGCATGAGATGAACAATCTCCTCGCCGTCGCGCTGGGGCAGACCGAACTGTTGCTCCGGGAGGCTCGGGGGCTGCCCCCGGCGGTGGTGGCGGGGGTGGAGCGCATCCGGCACAGCTGCGAGACGGCCAGCCGGATCGTCCAGAACGCGCTCAGCACGGCGCGGCAGTCGGCCGATGAGCGCGTTCTGCTCGCCCTGTCGCAGATCGTCGACCGCATCACCGAGCTCAAGCGATACGACCTCCGGCGGGACAGGATCGTGATCCGCAGCCACTTCGCCGCGGACATGCGGCCGGTGGTGGGCGTTCCCTTCCAGCTCCAGCAGGTCGTCCTCAACCTGATGACGAACGCGCAGCAGGCGCTGCAGCACCATCCCCATCCGCGCGACATCGAGGTCGTCGGCCTTCAGGACGGCGCGCGGGTCGTCGTCGAGGTGAGGGACAACGGGCCCGGCATCGCGCCCACCGATCTGCCGAGATTGTTCGAGCCCTTCTACACGACGAAAGCCGCCGGCACCGGGCTCGGCCTCGCCATCTCGGCGACGATCGCCCGGGAGCACGGCGGCGAGCTGACGGCCGAGAATCGGCCCGGCGGCGGGGCCATCTTCCGGCTGGTCCTGCCGGCCGCGGAGCTGGCCGATCGATCCGTCAGGGGATGACGCGGCTCAGTCGTCTCGTGATCTCCGACTTGGGGAGGACCCCCACGATCCGATCGACCTCGCGACCCTCCTTGAAGACGAGGAGCGTGGGAATGCTCCGGACGTTGAACCGCGTCGCGGTCGCCGGATTCTCGTCGATGTTGAGCTTGGCGAATCGCGCCCGCCCGGCCATCGCGCCGGCCAGCTCGTCGATCACGGGCGCGATGATCCGGCACGGCCCGCACCACGCGGCCCACAAGTCGACGACCACGGGCAGGCGCGAGCGCTCCACCTCGGCCGCGAACGTGGCGTCCGTGACCGTGACCGGCTTGCCCGCGACGGGCAGCGGCGTCCGGCATCGCCCGCACAGCGGTCGCCGGCCCTCGGCGAGCCGTTCCGGCGGCACGCGATTGCTGGCGCCGCAGGTCGAACAGCGAAGGAGTTGCGGTTCGGGCATCGCTGCGGCGCATCGTACGCGACCGGCACCGTCACGGCCACGACTACATGGCCGTTGCTTTTGACAGCCTTACAACAGGCGCGATATCATGCCTCGCCGTGCGACCTCCAACTTCTCACGCCGCGTTCGGAGGGTAGCCATCTCCGCGGGGGTCTTGCCCCGCTGGTCTACGGCCGTAGCCTGTCTCGCTCTGAGCTTCCTCGGCGCCGTCGTGTCGACCGCCGACGCGCAGGCGCCGGCGGAGACGCCGGCCGCGACGACCGCGCCGGCTGAATCGCCGGCGGGGTTCACCGGGCCGTCGTCGATCCGGCCCACACCGATCCAGACGAGCCCCGACTTCGTCCCGATCCCCGATCGCTGGCGGCTCGGGTTCCCCGACTGGAACCGCTACGACCGTCCGCTGGACTCGCCCTACGTGCGGGGACGCTGGTGGGATCCGTACAACCAGAACGTCCTCAAGGGCGACTACCCGGTCATCGGCCAGAAGTATTTCCTGAACGTCTCGGCCATCAGCGACACCCTGCTCGAGCTGCGTCGCATCCCGCTGCCGAGCAACGTCAGCGCCGCCGATCCCGGCAAGGCCGACTTCTTCGGCTCCGGCGACCAGATCTTCTTCAATCAGAACTTCATCCTCTCGCTGGAGTTCTTCAAGGGCGACACCGCCTTCCGCCCGCGCGACTGGGAGCTGCGCATCACGCCCGTCTTCAACATCACCTATCTGAACGCCAAAGAGACCGGCGTCGTGAACATCGACGTGCGGCAGGGCACGACGCGGCGGGACAGCTTCTTCAGCCTGCAGGAGCTGTTCGTCGAGTATCACCTGGGTGACATCAGCCCGAACTACGACTTCATCTCCACCCGGGCCGGGATCCAGGGCTTCACCAGCGACTTCCGCGGCTTCATCTTCAGCGACAACCAGCTGGGCTTCCGCCTGTTCGGCAACCTCGGCTCGAACCAGAACCAGTTCAACGTCGTCTACTTCCGGCCCCTCGAGAAGGACACCAACAGCGGGCTGAACCGGCTGTTCGAGACTCGCAGCCAGCACGTGGCCGTCGCCAACTACTTCCGTCAGGACTTCATCTGGCCGGGCTACACGCTGCAGCTCAGCGGACACTATCTGCACGACGGGGGCGACACGCACTACGACCGGAACGGCTTCCTCGTTCGCCCCGCCCCCATCGGCACCCTTGCCCAGAAGCAGCTCGACGTCTTCTATCTCGGCTGGACGGGCGACGGCCACATCGGACCGGTCAACGTGACTCACGCGTTCTACCAGGCGCTGGGACGCGAGCGGAGCACCCCCTTCACGGGCTCGCAGCCGTTCACGGGTCAGAAGCAGGACATCAGCGCGCAGATGGTCGCCCTCGAGGCCTCGATGGACTTCGACTGGCTCCGCCCACGCGTGTCGTTTTTCTGGGCCTCGGGAAGCGGAGATCCCGCCAAGCACGACTCGGGCGGCTTCGACAGCATCATGGACAATCCCAACTTCGCCGGCGGGGGGTTCAGCTACTGGGTGCGCCAGGGGCTGCCGCTCACCGGGACCGGCCTGGAGTTGAAAGGGCGTAACAGCCTGCTGCCGGCACTCCGCAGCAGCAAGCTCGAAGGCCAGCCGAACTTCGTGAACCCCGGGCTGTTCCTGCTGAACGCGGGCCTCGACGCCTCGCTGACGCCGAAGGTGACGGGCTTCGCCAACGTCAACTTCCTGCGCTTTCACCGCACCGAGGTGCTCGAGCGCGTGCTGTTCCAGCCGAAGATCCGTCACGACATCGGGATCGACTACAGCCTGGGAGCGCGATGGCGGCCCTTCCTGAACAACAACGTCATCGTGACCGGCGGTATCTCGGCGCTTCAGATCGGCGACGGGCTCCGCGACGTCTACCAGCAGGAGACCTTCACCTTCGGCCCGAATGGCCTCAAGCGGGAGCAGGGCTTCCCCTACAACTTCCTGTACTCCGGCTTCCTTTCCCTGACGCTGACCTACTGACGGTGCCGCCATGACGCTTCCTTCCGCTCGCCCCGCCCGACGTGTCTTGCTCGGAACCGCGCTCGTGGTCGTCGCGGCCGGTAGTGTGTGGCTGGCCGCGCCCGGCGAGTGGCGGAGTGCCGTGCGGCCGGCCGTGCCGGTCGTCGCCGCCGAGAACGCCGATGGGCTCACGCGGCTGGCCCAGCGGATCCGTCGCGGCCCGTCGGAGGAGGCCCCGGAGCCGGCGCCCACGCCGCCCGCCGCGGAGCCGCCGGCGTCGAAGGAGCCGGAGTTCCGCCAGACCCAGGAGGACGCGGACCGGAAGAGCGCGGGCTGCATGACGTGCCACGCTCCGGTCGACTCGCAGAGCATGCACGAGAGCACCACGGTGAAGCTCGGGTGCACCGACTGTCACGGCGGCAACGCCGAGGCGCGTCTGACCGGCGGGGTGGCCGCGGGCACACCGGCCTACGAGCAGGTGAAGACGGCGGCGCATGTGCAGCCACGACATCCGCAGCTCTGGACGGGCGCCGCCAATCCGCAGCGCTCGTTCGCGCGGCTCAACGAGGAGAGCGACGACTTCGTCCGCTTCGTGAACCCGGGCGACCTGCGGGCGGCCCGCCGGAGCTGCGGCCAGAATGGCTGCCACACGGCCGAGGTGGCCCAGGTCCCCAAGAGCATGATGGCCACGGGTCCCATGCTCTGGGCCGCCGCCTACTACAACAACGGCAGCTTCCCGCTCAAGACGCCGCGCTTCGGTGAGAGCTACGGTCCCGACGGGATCCCGCAGCGCGCGGTCACCACGCCGCCCCCCACCGTCGAGGAGATGGCGCGCAAGGGCGTGCTGCGGTTCCTCGAGCCGCTGCCGCGCTTCGAGATCGTTCAGCCCGGCAACGTGCTGCGCGTCTTCGAGCGCGGGCAGGAGCGCCCGCTCGAGATCGGGGTGCCCGATCGTGACGAGCTGCCCGGCCGGCCGGCCAACCGCTTGAGCGCGCGCGGCTTCGGCACGCTGAACCGCACGGACCCGGTCGGGGTCAGCCTGCAGCGAACGCGCCTGCTCGACCCGATGCTCTCGTTCATGGGGACGAACGACAACCCCGGCGATTACCGGTCGAGCGGCTGCACGGCCTGCCACGTGGTGTACGCCAACGATCGCTCGCCGGTGCACTCGGGGCCCTATGCCAGCTCCGGCCACCGGGGCCGCAGCCAGACCGTCGATCCGACGATCCGCAAGGACGAGTCGGGCCATCCCATCAAGCATGTGCTGACCCGGTCGATCCCGTCGAGCCAGTGCGTGGTCTGCCATCACCACCCCGGAACGACCGTCACCAACAGCTACTACGGCTACACCTGGTGGGACAACGAGACCGACGGCGCGCTCATGTATCCGGAGACGGAGCGGCGGCTGTCCGCGCGCGAGGTCGACGAGATCCAGCGGCGCAACCCCGAGGGCGCGGCCGTGCGCGGCAAGTGGTCCGATCCCGAGTTCCTCGCCAACATCACGGATCTGAATCCCAAGCTCACCCGCACGCAGTTCGCGGACTTCCACGGCCACGGCTGGGTCTTCCGCGCCGTGTACAAGCAGAACCGCAAGGGCGAGCTCCTCGACGAGGCGGGCAAGATCGTCTCTCACGACGATCCCCAGCGCTTCACGAAGGCGGTCCACCTCAAGGACATCCACCTCGAGAGGGGGATGCACTGCGTGGACTGTCACTTCAAGCAGGACTCGCACGGCAACGGCAAGCTCTACGGCGAGACCCGCGCCGCGGTCGAGATCACCTGCGTGGACTGCCACGGCAGCATCCAGGCCCGCGCCGCGCTCAAGACGTCGGGCCCGGCGGCGCCTGCCGGAGGCACCGATCTCTCGCTGCTCCAGACGCCGTTCGGCCAGCGGCGGTTCCAGTGGCGCGGCGACGTGCTCACGCAGCGCTCGATGGTCACGAAAGACCTGGCGTGGTCGGTCGTCCAGGTGCTGGACTCGATCGATCCCGTCTCCGCGTGGGCGGTGGCGAACCCCGAGCGGGCCCAGAAATCGCGGCTGGCCAAGACGCTGCGCAAGGACGGCACGACGTGGGGCCTCACGCCCAAGAGCGAGGAGATGCCTCAGCTCGCCCACGCCGACAGCCGCATGACGTGCCAGAGCTGCCATACCGCGTGGGTGACGAGCTGCTTCGGCTGCCACCTGCCCATGAAGGCCAACGAGCGCAAGCCGGCGCTGCACAACGAGGGCGACATCCAGCGGAACTGGACCGCGTACAACTTCCAGACGCTCCGCGACGACGTCTTCATGCTCGCGGTCGACGGCAGCAACGTCGGCAACCGCATCTCGCCGGCGCGCTCGTCGTGCGCCGTGCTCGTCGGCTCCCAGAACGGCAACCGCGAATGGGTGTACTCACAGCAGCAGACCGTCTCGGCGGAGGGGCTGGCCGGTCACGCCTTCAGCACGTTCGTCCCCCATACCGTGCGCGCCACGGAGACCAAGCAGTGCACGGACTGCCACCCCTCCACGCGCGGGGACAACAACGCCTGGATGGCGCAGCTGCTCATGCACGGCACGAACTTCTACAACTTCATCGGACGCTATACCTGGGTCGCCGAGGGCCGGAGCGGGCTCGAGGGCGTCGTCGTGACCGAGCGGGACGAGCCGCAGGCCGTGATCGGCAGCTCGCTGCACCGTCTCGCCTATCCGTCGCGTCACGCGGCGCACGTCAAGAGCGGCGGCGTCCTGTCCGAGGCCCATCATCACCGGGGCCGCGACGTGCTCGACGTGCTCGGCCGCGACGAGATCCTCGGCATCCAGCTCCGGGGCGAGTTTCTCTACACGGCCAACGGGCCCGGCGGCTTCCGCGCCTATGACGTGGCCCAGATCGACCAGAAGGGCTTCTCGGAGCGCGTGGTGACGGCGCCGGTGTCGCCGCTCGGCCAGCGGCTCCACGTGAAGACCCGATACGCGACGGCGGTGGCCTCGCCCACGACGCTCGCCGTCGATCCCACGCGCACGCAGCGGGCCGAAAACCAGGAGCAGAAGATCCACCCGCTGTACGCGTACCTGTACGTCACCGACCGCTACGAGGGGCTCGTCGTCGTCGGCAACCGCGCGGACAGCCCGCACCGTCCCGGCGTGGCGACGCTGCTCGACGGGGATCCCGCCAACAACTTCCTGGAGCGCGCGGCGACGTTCAACCCCGATGGCCTCCTCGACGGGGCCGTGAACCTCACCCTCGCCGGCCGCTACGCCTACGTCCTGGCCACGCGCGGCCTCGTGATCCTCGATCTCGAGGATCCGCTGCGGCCGCGGCTGGTGGCCCAGCTGGGCGGCCCGGACATCGTCGACCCCCGCGCCGTGACGGTCCAGTTCCGCTACGCCTTCGTGACCGATCGCGAGGGATTGAAAGTCATCGACGTCACCGACCCGACGCGCCCGCGCGCGATTCGGGACGCGACGGTGCGGCTGGCCGACGCCCGCGGCGTGACCGTGGCGCGCACCTACGCCTACGTCGCGGCGGGCGCCCAGGGGCTCGCCATCATCGACGTCGAGCGTCCGGAGCAGCCCCGGCTCGATCAGACCTACGATGCCGGCGGCGTCATGAAGGACGCCCGGGACGTCAAGATCGCCATGACGAACGCCAGTCTCTTCGCCTACGTGGCGGACGGCCGCAACGGTCTGCGCGTCGTTCAGCTCACGTCGCCCGACGAGACTCCGACGTATCTCGGCTTCAGCCCGCGGCCGGCGCCGCGTCTGATCGCCACGCGGCCGACGCGCGGCCCCGCGCTGGCGGTGTCCAAGGGCATCGATCGTGACCGCGCGGTCGATGAGAGCGGCAATCAGATCGCGGTCTTCAACCGGCTCGGCTCGCGCCCGTTCACCCTGGCCGAGATGCAACGGCTGTACCTCAGAGACGGACGGCTTTACACTGTCGCCGAAGAGCCGCCGGCGCCGCCGCAGGGCGCGCCGCCGGCCGAGAAGCCGAAAGAGGAAGAGCCTCCTCCGGCGCCGGGTCCGCGGCTCAGACGCGGAGGCAGTGGGTGAGGCGATCGATCTCGAGTCGGATCAACGAGGGGATTCCTATGTTGCGCCATGCCGCGTGGGTGACCGTCGTCATCGGGCTGTTCGCCGTCGCATTCGTCCTGGCTCCGGAGTCTCCGGCGCCGCCGGCTCCGCGGCCGGCCGAGGCCCAACCCGCGCCGAAGTACACCGGCTCGGCGTCCTGTGGCGCGTCGAACTGCCACGGCAGCACCAAGCCCAAGGCCGATTATCCGAAGCTCAACGAGAACATCGTGTGGCAGCAGAAGGAGCGGCACGCCAAGGCCTACGAGACGCTCACCAACGAGAAGCTGAAGTCGGGCGTCAAGCCGTCGGCCATCGCCAAGAAGCTCAACATCGCGAAGGCGGAGACCAGCGACCGCTGCCTCGTCTGCCATGCCGTCGACGTCAAGCCCGAGCTCCGCGGGCCGAAGTTCGACATCAGCGACGGGGTGCACTGTGACGGCTGCCACGGCCCGGCCGAGAAGTGGCTCGAGCCCCATGCCGGCAAGGGCTGGACGCACGAGCAGTCGGTGAAGCTCGGGATGTACGACACGAAGAACCTGCTCCTGCGCGCCGACAAGTGCGTGTCGTGCCACCTGCAGATCGAGGCGGACATGGTGGCCGCCGGGCATCCGGATCTGCTCGCCTTCGAGCTCGATACCTTCTCCCTGCAGATGCCCCCGCACTGGCGGGACAAGGGCACGTGGTTCGGCGCGCGCGCGTGGGCCACGGGTCAGGTCGTCTCGCTGCGGGAGGCCGCCAAGCAGGTCGCCGATCGCGCCAAGGCCAGCGCCGCGCCGAAGCTCATGCAGGAAGCGGCGGCGAAGGTTCGGGGACACGGGGCCGTCGTCCGCCACGTGTTCGCCGTGATGGCCCCCGACGCCCAGAAATCGGTCGAGACCGACGTGGCCGCCGTGGTCGATCTCGTCGCGAAGGGCGATCGCGCGGGCGCCGGCGCCGCGGCCGGCCGCCTCGTCGCCACCACGAATCAGCAGGCGCCGAAGATCGCGGCGCGCGAGCTGGATCAGGCGAGCACGCTGAAGCTGATCCAGGGCGTCGCCGGCGATGCCGACGGGCTCGCCGCGGCCGGGATCCGCGGCGCCGAGCAGGGCGCCATGGCCCTCGACCGGCTATATTCGACGTACTCGAAGGCCCCCGGTAACAAGCCGGAGAAGGCGGCCAGCGATGCCCTCGACCGGGCCTTCGGCCTGCTCGAGGATCCCGCCAAGTTCGACGCCGGCAAGTTCAAGGACGCCCTCAAGGGCTTCCAGCAGGCCGTGAAGTAGTCACCGGCGGGGGACGAGCCCCCGGGTAGTGTCTCAGTTCGAACTCTGGCTGCCCGTTCGCCGGGCGGGAGAGACGGGTGGGCCTTCGGAAACCCGATCGGACCGGCTAGCAGTCCGCCTGAATGTCGGTAAGCGGTACGCCTGTCACGACGTACGACGACGGGTTTCCGAAGGCCCACCCGTCTCTC